>OGKW01000597.1_pt1 | contig 29379 bp, 21 predicted proteins | sample 1572601 | NCBI WGS metagenome assembly OGKW01 (sample SAMEA2581875, study PRJEB24529) | metagenome | biome: Human gut stool | place: China | collected 2011
GTATTGTTGCCAATCAGCCCGCCTGGCTGGCCGGCGTCCTTGACATTGACGCCAGCGACAAGGCTGCCCGTTTTATCCGTTTCTGTGACTGCTTTAATATTCCTCTGATCACTTTCGAGGATGTTCCCGGCTTCCTGCCCGGAACGGTACAGGAACACAACGGCATCATCCGCCACGGTGCGAAGATAGTCTATGCATACGCTGAAGCTACAGTGCCCAAGGTTACTTTAATTACCCGTAAAGCTTATGGAGGTGCCTACATTGTCATGTCCAGCAAGCCGACGGGAGCCGATGTGAACCTGGCTTACCCACAGGCGGAAATAGCCGTCATGGGTGCAGAAGGAGCAGTGAATATTCTTTACCGCAAGTCTGCTCCGGAAGAGAAAGCTGAGATCATCAAGGAATACGAAGATAAATTCTCCAATCCTTATCGTGCGGCAGAACGTGGTCTGATTGATGAGGTGATTATGCCCCGTGACACTCGTTACAAACTTATTCAAGCTTTGGAAATGTGTCACAATAAAAACCAAAGCAATCCGCCTAAGAAACATGGCAATATGCCTTTATGATAAAATCAAGATTCCGTCACAGATTGATCAGATTGACATCGGTCCAATTTAAGCAGTGGGTCCTCAATGGAAATAACCGGTGACAATCTGCGTAACCTGTGGCGGAAAAGCTTTTTATCTCGTCTCTTTGCTATTCTTTATTCAGCCATGCATTGATTTGTGTCTTGATTTCTTCTTGTGTGTCGGTGTCAAAGCTGCCGATACGGGTGGTATGGCTGCCGCCGGGTAATACATAAACTTTTATGTTTTTCTTGTTCTTCAGCCAAGTGACACCCGAAGCTGTCCAAGGATCATCGCCGCCATAAATATAGATCATTTCGGGATCATTCTCTTTCAGGAATTTTACCACCTTATTATATAGTGTCTTGTCAAATTTGAGATTTGACAGTTCGGGCGGTAACATTACCTTATGAAGATAGTCACGGCTGCTCTTTATCGTCAGATACTTTTTGAAAGGTTTGATGTCATATCCGTAATACCCCAGTTCTTTGGCCGCTTGCACATTAAAGGAAGGGTAGGGAGATTGTTCGGAGAAATAATCCGGTTCACAAATAGCTATGAAATGCTTGAATAGCGTGTGGTCATCGGCATTTGTTTCCGGAATCTTATTTACAGGAGTTCCCCATTGCCATAGGGCAAATGAGTATTCCAATACATTGAAGTCGTATACTTCGGCTATAGGAATGCGGAAGGTATATCCTTTATCCGAGCAATATTTTTCGAACATCGGTAGCAGCCGGCTCTTGCGTTTAAGTACTTCCAGTTGAAAGTTTTCAACTCGTTTACGGTTTTCGGGAGTCGAAACTTTATTGGCAATGAACGGTTCGTGACGACCGTCCTCCAATGATTGGTTGAGGGGGGCTACGTAAGGTACGGAGATATCCACATCATCGGGAAAGTAAGTGCGGTAGAACATCGTAGTCTGTCCGCCTTTGCTGATTCCGGTAGCTATCCATTTCTCATCGTATAGTTGTTTCAAGGTCGTGGTTACATGATGCAAATCATACAGTGAATTTTCAACCGTGAGATAATCCCAGTTGCAGGGCTTCGGCATGGACTCACCAAAATAACGGTATTCCACGAATACCAGATTGGCGTTGAATAATTTGGATAACTCTTCTTGATAACGCGGATGGGTGGCATAATGGGCGGCATAGCCTTCGGTAACCAGTACGGTAGGGCGGTCAAAACCTACATGCGAGAGAATAACCCTTTGCTTGAAATTCCCTGCTTCGGGGTGATGCGGATCCAATAGTTGATTAATGAAGAATACATATTTCTCCGGATAGGCATCACTTTGCATTGGTTTAATGTCACTGATGTCCGGAAAATTTTGAAGTCTTTTCTGTAATTCAGTGGGAGGAGCTGCGGCCTGGGCCATTTGTAAAGGCAATAAGATAGCCAGTATTGCCCATACCATAAAAGAGAGTGTGTGTTTCATCGTTTATAAATGGTTTAATAACTAATGGGCAACAAAAATAGTATTTTATTTCGATATTGTCGGGTAATCTTTTATCTTTGTGTTACTTAATAAAGCTGAGAAATATGTTTTTTCTTCATCGTATATGGAATTGGTGCAGTCGCTTCCGTCACCGTTGTGGTTACGGAGTACACTCTCCGTCTGATTTTTTTCTGATTACTTCTGTTGTTTATGAAAAATATCACTACTATGCTTATCGGGTATTGAAGGAAAGGGGATTTCCTGCTTATTTGCCACATTATCGAAGGAAAGTGAACCGTTTGCTATTCCGGTTGGTTAATTATTTCAGACCAAAGTCGTTGATTGAAGTGGGGATTGGTAATGGGGCATCCATAGGATATATGCGGGCTGCGTGTCATACTATGGACTCCGTCACCTTGAAAGGCAGGGATTGGGCAAAGACTTCCCGGCAACTGGAGGAGAAACTGGCGGAGGTGCATACATTAGATTGTCTGCATATAGGGCATACTCCTTTTTATAAAGAAGTTTTTGAACTGGTACTTCCTTATGCCGGACCTCGTAGTTGCTTTATTGTCGGAGGAATTCATGAATCGAGGGAAAAACGGAAATGGTGGGAGCAAATTGTAGCCAGTGAGTCGACGGGTATCACTTTTGATTTGTATGACATAGGGTTGGTCTTTTTTGATAAAGCGAGATATAAACAGCATTATATTGTAAATTTTTTATAACCGGAACCATGAAGAAAAGCATGATATACACCAAAACAGGTGATAAGGGAACCACATCATTGGTAGGTGGTACCCGGGTGCCGAAAACGCATATACGGCTTGAAGCCTATGGCACAGTGGATGAATTGAACTCCTATTTGGGATTGTTGCAAACGTATTTGACGGATGAGGAGGATAAACAAATCATTTTTCGTATACAAAATAAATTATTCTCTGTCGGTTCGTATCTGGCAACGGATCAGACACAGACCAAGTTGCGTATGGAAAGTCGTATAGAGGATGAAGACATCCGGATGTTGGAGCAGGCAATTGACGTAATTGACAATGAACTTCCTCCTTTGAATGCTTTTATTCTGCCGGGGGGTGACCGTGGAGCAGCCGTTGGGCACATTTGCCGGACGGTGTGTCGCCGTGCCGAGCGACGTATTCTTGCATTGGCTGAAGAATGTGACATAGATGCCCGTGTAACAGCATTTGTCAACCGTTTATCTGATTATTTATTCATTTTGACCCGAAAGTTAAATCATTTAACTAAAACGGATGAAATTTTTTGGGATAAAAGTTGCAAATGAAATAATTTATTATACTTTTGCGGCTAATTAGAGAACGAAAGAAAAGTATTTACTTAAAAAATAAGAAAACTATGTACTGGACATTAGAATTGGCCTCGAAGTTAGAGGATGCTCCCTGGCCTGCTACAAAGGATGAGTTGATTGACTATGCAATGCGTTCGGGCGCTCCGTTGGAAGTAATCGAAAACTTGCAAGAGATGGAAGATGAAGGCGAAATCTATGAAAGTATAGAAGATATTTGGCCGGATTATCCGAGCAAAGAGGATTTCTTTTTTAATGAAGAGGAGTATTAAGAAGGAAAATCTAAGTTAATCACTTAAATATCAGCGGGATAAGCAAAAATAATTTGTTTGTCCCGCTGGTGTTTTATAGGTTTGAATGGTGCGGTTTGTTTGTCTAAAATGCAATTTTCCTTCTTGAAAATAGGGTTTGTTTGTCTAAAATACACTACCTTTGTGCATCCTCAGGAATATTAAAACGAAAGGAAGCGTATGGGAAGACCGAAGAGATTATATCCGTTGGGCAAATATCGTCTCCGTACTCCGAAGGAGTCTGACAAAAATAAAGCCTACCCTATTGAGTTGGAATATACTTGGAATAGACAAATTATACGTAAGACAACAAATGTCTTTGTTAAGGAAACCGACTGGAATCAGAACGGCAATCAAGGTCGTGGAGAAATTCGTGTCAGTTATGGATCTGAGTACAAACGTCTCAATCAACTGTTATTGGCACGTGTTGAGCGGATTGACTCTATGCTTGCTGAGTATAATGAAAAGCATCCCAATCAAATCACTGCTGACATTATTTCGGGATTCCTTGCAGATAAGCCATTGACACGCCCAGACCAAGGAAAAGATTTTGTTGAGTTCACATTGGAGCGTCTTTATTCAGAATACTCAAGAAACAAGATTGGCCGTAGTCGATATGAAAACGGTAAAAGCGGAATGAATATATTCCAAACCTTCCTTCGTTCTACGAAACAGGGTACATATCGTACCGATTCTATCTATGTCGGCGATATCACTCCTGAATTATTGGATGCATATATTTTGTGGCGTAGAGAGATAAAGCAGAATAGTGATGCAACAATCAATCACTCTTTAACACCAATATTAAAAGCATGTGCTTACGCATGTGAGATGGGTATGCTGGAACCTTCTGTCAATGCACGAATACAGGATATGCGTATTATTACTAAGGTATCTTTGTCGGAAGAGGAAAGTGAATTTGATGGGAAGAGTCTGAATAAAGAACAATTACTTGCTCTATTGGAATACTACAAAACCTGCCCTGAACCACGCAGGAAAGAGTTTCTGGAGATTTTCTTCTTTGCTTTCCATGCTTGCGGACTTCGTGTTGTGGATGTAATGACATTGCAATGGGGGCATATCAACTTTGAGAAGAAAGAGTTGAGAAAAATTATGATTAAGACAAACAAACGCCATGTGATTCCTCTTACAGAGCAAGCTATATCTATCTTAAGACAGTGGCAAGAAAAACGGGAAGGCTGCAAATATGTATTCAATCTTGTGAAAGAAGAATTAGACCTAGATGATGCTGAAGCCCTTTATAAAGCTCGTAATAATGCCACGAAATGCATCAATCAGTCACTTGTGGTAGTGGGTGAACAGATTGGGCTGCCGTTTAATTTGTCAATGCATGTAGCTAGACACTCATTTGCAGTGTTTGCATTAAACAAAGGTTTGTCAATGACTGTAGTAAGTCGCCTTTTAGGACATGGTAGTACCGATGTTACAGAGAAAGTTTATGCAAGATTTCTTCCGGAAACTCTTTCTACTGAGGTGGCACGTTTAAAAGATGAATTTAAAACTCTAGAAATAATTTGAATGAAGTATGTTGCAGATTATATTTCTTAATATTGGTCTTTGTGTTATCTTGTTGGCAATTGCCTTCGTCTTCAAAAAATACGCAAGAGTAATTCTATGGTCAAGTGCAATTACATTATTCGTAGGCACATTATTACTCGTTGGACTTGGAATTGTAAATCCTGTCAGCGATAACGAAACTGGCTCATCAGAGTTTTGGGGCACAATTATGTTTCTGATTTCAGCAGCTGCATTAGTTATTGGTGCAGAAATTCTTCGTGAGAAAAATATTATGAATGTGGAAGAAGTTGTATCTGTTGATGCTGAAATTATTCTTTCTGAAACATTGGATACAGAATTGGCTCGTAAAGTTTTTGCAAAGGCCATAGAAGCTGGTTATATGAAAGAAGATGGCACACACTATAAATGGAACGAATCAAAAGTTCTTTTGGCGTATATGTGTGGGCGTATTTATTGTGGGGACAAACCAATACCTTCAAAATTTGATGATAAAGGATCCTGGAAGTTTGGAGAAACTTTTTTCCCGGACACAGAGCTAAATAATTTGTTTGACATCTCGGGGCTAGGGCAATCCCGACAAAATAGGAAAGACCTAGCAGTCCCAGTAAAATCAACAGAGATTGATAAATTTTTTGAGTAGCTAAACGGCTACTCTTTTTTATTTATAATCAGATAGTTGCGTCTCAATCATAACTTCAACATAACTTACCCTAACATTATTCATAACACACTAACTAATCTACCATAACATTCGAGGTCCTAAAGGTTCGCTACTTTCGTGGCAGCTATGGACGACGTGCACAATCGTACCATAGCGAAATAACCCGGCTTAAAGTCCGAGTGTGCATCAGGACCGTCAAGCCATAATTGTTTAAGTATATGGCTAAAATTAAGAATGTAGAGTCCCTATGTGAACGGGAATTGCTGGAGAAAATCCTCCACACTGTAGAGGAGCAGGAAAAGGCTTTGGCTCAACATCAAATGCCCCAAAATCATCTATATGATAATAAGGCACTGATGGCAAAATTGGGTATAAAGGAGAAATACCTAAAGAAATTGCGTGATAATGGTTACCTTGGATATTCACGTCAAGGAGACAAATATTGGTATACTCAAGAAGATGTAGACCGATTCCTTCGTAATTTTCACTATGATGCCTTTGCGGCAAGTGATGAACTACCCCAACGGAGAGGAGGTGGCTATGGTCGATAAGTTGCATTTAACCAATATGCTCCGAGCAAAGGTAGAGCATAATCTTGATGGAGGATTGCCGTTGGATGTTTTCCCTGATAAAATTCAGGAAATTATTCTGAACCTTTCTCGACATGAAAATTTCAATGTTGAGTATGTGGCATCCATTATTATATCTGCGATGGCGGCTGCCATAGGCAATTCATACCAAATCAATATCAGAAATGAGTGGAAAGACAGTCCATCTCTTTATATGATGCTTATTGGGCGACCAGGTTTAGGCAAAACTCCTCCTCTTAACTTCCTCTACAAACCTATTAACGATTTGGATGATCGTCTTGACGAGAAATATAGTGAGGAACTTGAGAAATATGAGCGTGCCAAGCAGGCGAACGGAGGAAATGATAAATTGAAAGCGCCCAAGTGGTTGACCAATATTATATCAGACTTCACACCAGAAGCAATGGTAGAAGCTCATTGGCGCAATCCACGAGGGATAGCTATAATTGTCGACGAGATTATTGGGCTATTCAATTTTGCAAAGAGATACAATGGCAATAATAATCTTATTGAACTTCTGCTAACAGCTTATAGTGGTGGTACGATTAAAGTTCTACGCAAGTCCTCATCACGTCATATTCGTGTTAAAACGCCGTGTATTAATGTAATAGGAACGGTACAGACCAACATGTTACATGAGGTGTTCAGAAAAGAGTTCATTGCTAACGGATTCCTTGATAGGTTTATCTTTATTTTTCCAAAAGACAGGAAGATTTCAAGATGGAGAAGAAATGATAATAGTATCCCAAAACCTGATATAGCAGGGCAATGGGCGACTATTCTCAACAAAGTACTTGAAATTCCCTGCACGATTAATGAAATAAGGAATGTTGCAGAACCAAAAGTTTTGGAAATGACAGAGGAGGCAGAGGTGTATTTTTATGATTGGTATAACAATATCATTGATAATGTTAATAGCATCGACGATGATGCAGATGTGGAGAGTCGCAGTATGAAACTTAATGGCCATGCAGGACGTTTATCCTTGATATTTCAGATAATGAAATGGGCTGTAGGCGAAGAAGATATGCAGCCAGTAAGCCTGTCTTCTGTGAAATCCGCTATTCGTATGGTTGATTACTATGAAGATACTTACCATAGGATACAAGAGATACTTTTGTCTAATACTATCGGTGATGTAAAAGAAGACTGGTTATCTCAGTTGGGTAATACATTCACAGCAAGCGATGCTATCGCTGCTGCGAAAATATATGAAATACCCAGAAGAACCGTATTCTATGCATTAAAGAAACTCTGTCAGACAAAGCAGCCAATTCTGGAAAAAACCAAGCATGGCGAATATCGAAAAATTCAACACCAAACATCAAATGCATCTTGCACTATTGCACTTTCAACCCAAGTTGAGGAATTACAGACAAAGCATAGTGCAAAAGTGCATAGTGCAAACGAATAAACTTATCTATCCATGAGCAAGTATAGATTTCATTTGCAAAAGTATAGTTTGGGAAGCAAGATTGCTTGCCCTAGTTGTGAGAGACCTCGATGTTTTGTGAAATATGTTGATGAAGAGGGAGTTGTAAGTTTTTCCAATGAGGTTGGGAAATGTGACCATGAAATCAGTTGTGGTTATCATTACACTCCACGTGATTTCTTTCGTGATAATCCCAATGCAAACATCAAGGAAGAACGGTCTAGTGATTATGTACAGCCTGTGAAAAGTACTCATGAAAAAGAAATTATTGTGCCACCCTCTTTTATTCCCTTAGAGTATTTTAATGCGAGTCTTGCTCATTTTGAGAAGAATCCCTTATACAAATACTTATGTAGGGTGTTTGGTGAAGCTGAAGCCCAAAGGGTATTCCATTTATATCATGTTGGTACATCGGCTAAATGGGGAGGTGCAACAGTTTTTTGGCAAATTGATGCTAATGAGCAGGTACGTTCTGGCAAGATTATACTTTATAATTCTGAGACAGGGCATAGGGTTAAAGAACCCCACAGCTATGTAAGCTGGGCGCATCGTGAACTACAACTTAAAGATTTCAATCTGAAGCAATGTCTATTTGGCGAACATCTATTGATAAGATATCCGGATGCACCGGTCATATTGGTGGAAAGCGAAAAGACGGCTATTGTCATGAGTCACTTCATTCCGAACTATGTTTGGGTGGCAACTGGCGGCATTAATGGATGCTTCAAAGAAGAATTTGTTCACAGTCTTAAAGGTAGGGATGTAACTCTAATCCCTGATTTGGGAGCTACGCAATTGTGGAAAGAGAAATCGATAATTCTGACAAGAATCTGCAGCAGAGTTGTAGTCTCGGATATGCTTGAACAGATAGCAACTGAAGAAGAACAATCCAAAGGACTTGATATTTCTGACTACTATCTATTCTCTCCATCCAAACACCAGATTCTACAAATGATGATTGAGAAGAACCCTCTTTTACAAAATCTCATTGATGCTTTAGGCTTGGAGTTGATAGATGCTCAGCAGATGACAGAGTCCACTTAGATTGTACAAAACTTAAATAACAAAGGAGCTTGGTCCAGGAGTTAAAATAAAATCCATAACACAATAAGGACTTTTTGCCTTGCAGCAAGAAACTCCCATTTGTGGTTGGCAAACACAACTCTAAATGAGCAAGCTCAAATGTGTAACTTTTAAAACATTAGATCTATGAATGAAAGTATTAAACAAGCCATGCATTTAGATGCATGCAAATCTTTTGGCGCAGCAGAAGCCAATGAAAACGAAAGAAGATGGGACGATAAGATGATTGATTCTAAGAACAACGATTCTATTAATAACTACGACAAAACCAGAATGAGGCTTAATTTTGAGATTGGCCCCGATGGTAAGATTCACTCTTTGGGCTATCAGGATAAAAGACTTGATGTTCGTTTGCAAGAACGGCTAAATGAACTTGGTTGGCGTCCATTCAAAGCGGATAGTAAGATTCAACCCAATTGTTGTGCTCGTCTCATCTTTGGTGGCAATCGAGAGCGTACATTGGAAATGGCATTTGGCACTCAGGACCTAAAACTTGATAAAGATTCTGATAATAGCCATATACATAGATGCAAAGAGGTGGAGCAATGGGCTTTGGATGTATATAATTGGTGTTGTCGTAGGTATGGGAAAGAAAATATCATCGGCTTTCAGGTTCATCTTGATGAAACGTCACCACATATTCATGCACTTATTGTTCCTGTTGGGGTACGTCCTAAAAGTGGTCGTGAATGTGTGATGTGGTCTGCAAAATTCGGAAAGAATAAATATGAGTATGGTTCAATACTCAAGGAAATGCATACCTCACTCTATGAAGAAGTTGGTAGTAAATACGGTTTGGAGAGGGGTGACAGCGTAGAAGGTCGAAATATCCAGCACCTGAATAAGCGAGATTATATCCGTAAACTCGCAAAGGAGCAGAAGAAGATGGAAAAAGCCATCAGAGGATTGCAAACCATGAAGGATAATATCGAGGCTGAAATGCAAATGTTTTCCGATGAATTAAAAATCTTGGAGAAAGATTTGGCTGCAGGACGTGTTGTATTGGCAGAATATCAAAACAAGAAAGCGTGCATTGAAGATTTGATACATGATTGCCAAGAAAGACTCGATGATAAGGAAACCAAGTTGATGATAAAGCAGCAGGAGTTGGACTCGTTGCTGAAAGATATCCAAAACATTCATTCTGTGAATAGACCTTTCAAGAATTACAAGATTGAGTTTAATGCTCCACAGATTACAGAGAAACCGCCAATGTTTGGAACCGATAAGTGGTTGGAACGTCAAAATACGATTATCGAGAAGCAATTTACCGCTATGGGGCGTAAATTGGAGGAACTTTATAGAAATGAAGCCGCTAATCAAGTTGAAGCTGTTCGCCAGAATATTTTGGTGGATATGAAAGAAGTTCATACGTTAAAAGCAGAAAACAAGACGCTGACGGAATGCATGAATTACTGGTCTAATTTGGCATTGAAGACTTTTGACTACCTCTCGATACCATCTTTACGTGATGAGTTATGTGCAGTAGCAACAGCTCTTATAGGTGGAGATTACGTAGTTCCAACTGGGGGTGGAGGCGGAGGAAATGAATCAGACCTACGTTGGGATGGTCGCAGACCTGATGAACCTGATTTTGCATTCCAAAGAAGATGCTTTTCACATGCCGTCAAATACATTATGGCCAAATACAGTGTGAAGCAGAATAAGGGGCGCTCCCGATAGCTTTTCAAAGACCGCTATCACCAAGAAATATGGTGGTAGCGGTGAGTTGATTTTATACAAATAAGGGTTAAATCCATTTTTAAGAAAGATTTATCATAGGAATTGCTGATTTTTAATAGACTTTTAATTATCTTTGCGTTCAAAGCAATAAAAATTACGTCATGAACGACATGAATAGAATAAAAGTAGTTCTTGTAGAAAAGAAGAAAACTAGTAAATGGCTTGCGGAAGTTTTAGGCAAAAACCCTGCAACCATTTCTAAATGGTGTACTAATACTTCCCAGCCCGATGTGGCAACACTCCGAGAAATAGCTCGAGTACTCGATATAGATGTAAAAGAGCTTCTTAACTCTACAAAATAGTTCTCTATCTTCATATGATAGCAATATATTATGGTAAAAAAGAAAAATAAAGAAGAATCTCTGGTTCCCAAAGACGAGAAAACCCTTAAAATGGAAGGCGTGCAGAATCTGTACAACTTCCTGTTTGAGGCATGCAACATATTGCGTGGTCCTGTGAGTCAAGATAACTTCAAAGATTATATAACACCTATCCTCTATTTTAAGCGTATATCTGATGTATATGACGAGGAAACTCAAACTGCGCTTGAAGAAAGTGGTGGCGATGAGGAGTATGCATCCTTGCCTGAACAACATCGTTTTGTAATTCCAGATGGTTGCCATTGGAGTGATATTCGCGAACGCTCTGAGAATCTTGGTGCTGCAATTGTTGGAGCAATGCGAGGTATAGAGTTGGCCAATCCGGATACATTATATGGTGTATTGTCGATGTTCAGCGCACAGAAATGGACAGATAAGAAAAACCTTTCTGATGGCAAGATTCGTGATTTGATAGAACATCTGTCTACCCGCCGATTGGGCAACAATGATTACCCGGCTGATTTAATGGGTGATGCATATGAGATATTGCTAAAGAAATTTGCAGATGACAGTAAGGCTCAAGCTGGAGAATTCTATACGCCTCGTTCGGTCGTAAGCTTGCTTGTACGCATTCTCGATCCGAAACCAGGTGAAACTGTCTATGACCCGGCATGTGGTAGTGGCGGTATGCTGATTGAGGCGGTACAGCACATGAATCATTCAAGTCTTTGTTGTGGAAGTATATTCGGCCAGGAGAAGAACGTTGTCAACTCTGCCATTGCAAAGATGAACTTGTTCCTGCATGGTGCCAGTGACTTTAATATCATGCAAGGTGACACACTTCGTTCACCTAAGATTTTGCAGAATGGAGAGATTGCTAAATTCGATTGTGTTATAGCTAACCCGCCCTTCTCTCTTGAGAAATGGGGTTCAGTAGAATGGTCATCCGATAAATATGGTCGTAATGTTTGGGGAACACCCAGCGATTCTTGCGGAGACTATGCCTGGATTCAACACATGGTGAAAAGTATGGCATCCGGCAATGGCCGTATGGCGGTTGTTATGCCTCAAGGCGTATTGTTCCGTGGTAATGAAGAAGGCCGCATTCGTGAGAAACTGGTAAAGAGCGATTTGATTGAAGCTGTTGTGACATTAGGCGATAAACTATTCTATGGCACAGGTCTTTCTCCCTGTTTCTTGATATTAAGACGCTTGAAACCAGCTGCACATAGTGCGCGAGTACTGATGATTGATGGAACAAAGATTCTCACCGTAAAGCGTGCACAGAATATACTTTCTCCTGAAAATGTAGACCGCCTTTACGAACTTTACATCAACTACGAAGATGTAGAAGACTTTGCTAAAGTGGTCACTCTAGATGCTATTGCCGCCAAGGATTATGACCTTTCTCCTAATAAATACGTGGAATATCACAAAGAGGAAATCCGTCCATATGCCGAAGTGCTTGCTGAGTTCAAGGCAGCATACGAGGAGGTAAAGAGATGTGAAGAAGAATTTAGAAAACTGATAAACTTATAACCCTATGGAACAACTTGTAAAATATTATAGAAATCCCGATGAACCTATTTCATTGGAAGACTTGAAATCGTTCCTTTGGGGAGCAGCCACTCGCCTTCGTGGTCAGATTGATGCTGCTGGTTACAAAGAATATATTTTCCCTTTGCTATTCTTCAAACGAATTTCTGATGTGTACGATGAGCAGTTTGAAGGTTATGTTTGCGAAGGTGGTATAGAGTATGCCAATGCCCAAGCTCAAGAATTGGTAATTCGTATTCCTGATGGTGCCCATTGGCGTGATGTACGCGAGTGTACAGAAAATGTAGGCCAACGCTTGGTGGAAGCCTTTATTGCTATTGAACAGGCCAATCCAGGCGAGCATGCAGATGGTCGTGTGATTGGAGGTTTGGAAGGAATCTTTGGCCCTAAAGACGGCTGGACCAACAAGGCGAAGATGCCCGACCATATCATAACGTCTCTGATTGAAGATTTTTCACGATACAATTTGTCGCTTAAAGCATGCCCTGCAGACGAAATGGGACAGGCTTACGAATATCTGGTTGGTAAGTTTGCCGACGATGCTGGCAATACAGCACAGGAGTTTTACACCAATCGTACTGTAGTAGATTTGATGGCAGAGATTCTTCAGCCACGTCCAGGTGAAAGTATCTATGACCCTACATGTGGTTCGGGTGGTATGCTTGTGAAGTGTTTGGACTTTCTTCGTAAAAAGGGTGAACCATGGCAAGGTGTAAAGGTATTTGGCCAAGAGATTAATGCACTCACCAGCGCCATTGCCCGAATGAATCTTTACCTGAATGGTGTAGAAGACTTTTCTATTGTTCGTGAAGATACCTTAGCACACCCTGCATTTGTAGACGGAAGTAGGTTGCGTAAGTTTGATATTGTGTTGGCTAATCCACCATATTCTATTAAGACTTGGAATCGTGAAGCTTTTATGAACGATAAGTGGGGACGTAATTTCTTGGGAACTCCACCTCAAGGGCGTGCAGACTACGCTTTCTTCCAGCATATCCTTGCATCTATGGATGATAAGACAGGTAGATGTGCAATACTTTTCCCTCATGGTGTTCTGTTTAGAGATGAAGAACAAAGTTTAAGAGAAAAACTGATAAAGAGTGATGTTGTAGAATGTGTTATTGGCCTTGGTGCAAACCTTTTTTACAATTCACCCATGGAAGCTTGCATTCTGATATGTAATAATCAGAAACGTAGCACCTTGAAGAACAAAATCATTTTTATCAACGCTCTTAAGGAAGTTACACGAAAAAACGCAGAGAGCTATCTGGAAAAGGTACATATTGAAAAGATTGTATCTGCATATTTTAATGCTTCTGAAATTCAGAATTTCAGCACCGTGGCATCTCTTGAACAGATTGCAAATTACAACTACAATCTCAATATCTCTTTATATGCCAATGCTTTGAATAATGAAAATAACTTTAATGTTTTATCAGTTTCAGAAACATTGAGCAATTGGAAGAGTGTTCATGCAGAGATGACTTCTTCAATAACTGAAATGTTTACATTAATCGGCAAATGAGTATGAAATTAGAAGAATTTGCAAGAGAAAGTAGGGCAACTCATAAAGGTGATAAATCGGGTGTCCCCATTGTAGGATTAGAGCATCTTATTCCTCAAGAAATCAAGTTCTCTGGATATGATGTAGACACCGAGAATACATTTACGAAGACTTTCAAGAAGGGACAAATCTTGTTTGGCCGAAGAAGAGCATATCTAAAAAAGGCCGCTATTGCTGATTTTGATGGTATTTGTTCTGGGGATATTACTGTGATAGAGGCTATACCTGGTAAGGTAGACCCTTTGTTGCTTCCGTTCATTATTCAGAATGATAAGTTTTTCGATTATGCCGTTTCTCGCTCAGCTGGAGGTCTATCTCCTAGAGTAAAGTGGGAACATCTGAAAGACTACGAATTCGATCTTCCCCCCATCGAAGAGCAGCGTATCTTAGCAGATAAATTGTGGGCTGCATACAGACTAAAGGAGTCATATAAGAAACTTCTCACCGCCACCCAAGAAATGGTGAAATCGCAATTTATCGAGATGTTTGGGGATACTCACATGAGGAGTGATCATAGCCGTCAATGGAAAGAAGTCGTCGAAATAATTAACGGCAAGGATTATAAATCAATCCAAGTTGAGGATGGGGGCTATCCTGTCTATGGAACTGGTGGCGAGATGGCAAGGGCCTCAGATTATCTATCTCCTGCTAATTCTATATTGTTAGGGAGAAAAGGTACTATTGACAAGCCTTTGCTAATAAGAGAAAAGTATTGGAACGTTGATACTGCATTTGGAGCAGTTCCTGATGAAAAAGTCCTTCATTACGTTTATTTCTATTGGCATTGCAAAACAATAGATTTCAATGTGCTGAACAAAGGTACAACTCTTCCTAGTACAACAAAGGTTGATCTTCTTAATCTCTGGATTAAAATTCCATCAATGGAAGAACAAACTCGATTTGGTTCTATTGTTGAACAGGCCGATAAATCAGAATTTGAACTCCGCAAATCGATAGAGGCAATAGACCAAGTAATAAAGAGTTTGATAAATAATTAATAGAATACATTATGGATATACAAAGAATTAATCAACATAAAGCCAACTTTGATGCAATTGGCCAAATCATCAAGAGTGATGACGGTAGTGAGAATGTGGAAGTTTGGTTTGCGCGAGATTTGCAAAAATTATTAGGCTATGCTCGTTGGGAAAATTTTCAGGTTGCTATAGGTAGAGCAGTAGAATCATGTAAACAACAGAATGTCAATGTAGATGACCATTTTCGTGAGGTCACGAAAATGGTATCTTTAGGTAGTGGTTCACAGCGTGAGGTCATAGACTTCATGTTGACCCGATATGCTTGTTATTTGATTGCACAAAACGGAGATCCTAAAAAAGAAGAAATTGCTTTTGCTCAAGGTTATTTTGCGGTTCAAACTCGAAGAGCTGAGATAATAGCAGAACGAATCCAAGAAATATCAAGACTTGAAGCTCGAGATCGATTGCGCTCGTCCGAAAAACAACTATCTCAAAATATTTATCAGAGAGGAGTTGATGATAAAGGATATGGTAGAATTCGTTCAAAAGGTGATACTGCACTATTTGGAGGGCATACAACTGAAGATATGAAACACAGATTAGGGATTAAGTCAAATCGTCCATTAGCGGATTTTTTGCCAACATTAACTATTGCGGCAAAGAACCTGGCAACAGAAATGACTAATTATAATGTAGAACAGAAAAATCTGTATGGAGAATCCTCTATTACGCGTGAACATGTACAGAACAATGTTAGTGTGCGAAGTATGCTTGGAGAACGTGGAATCCGCCCAGAAGAACTTCCTGTTGCAGAAGACATAAAGAAAGTTGAGCGTCGTGTGGTTTCTGATGATAAAAAGATAGAAAAATCTTCTTCTAAACTCCCAATAAAAAAATAGAACTATTTGCAGAATAAATCAGATATATATCTAAATACTTGTTAATCAGTATATTTCTTTTTGCAGAGTAAATCCTAGGCAATAATTTAATATGGGAATAGTAGTAATAGTTGAAGGGGATGATTAGATAAACTTGGTCACTTAACTTAGTCACTTGCTATACAAAAGTGACTAAGTTAGGTGATAAAGTTACTTTTAGGTCGCGCGTTAATTGACTAACTTTATAATATAGTAAGATTATGGTTAAGAACTTGATTAACGAAATAGAACAGGCTATGCTCAGTTCATTGAATAATGAGCAGTTGGCCCAGTTGCGTAAGGTGCTTGATTACACCTTCCGTAACATTGTCGTGACTGAAAAAGATGCTGTCAATACAGAAAGTAATAATCAAATCTTGGTAGAGAATTTTATCTCAGCCAAGAAAGTTGAAGGATGTTCTCCTAATTCAATCGCCTATTATCGCAGTACTATAAATAATGCATTGATTAAGCTGGGCAAAGAGGTAATCCATATCACAACTGACGATTTACGACATTACTTAAATACATATCAAAGCGAAAGTGGCGCGAGCAAAGTAACGGTAGATAATATCCGACGAATACTATCCAGTTTCTTTTCTTGGTTAGAAGAAGAAAACTATATAGTAAAGAGTCCTGTACGAAGAATCCATAAAGTAAAGGTAGGTAAAACCGTAAAGGAAACATATACTGATGAATCTCTTGAATTGATGCGAGACCATTGTTCAAATCCACGTGATTTGGCATTGATAGATTTATTGGCATCAACAGGAATGCGTGTTGGAGAATTGGTTAAGCTCAATCGCTCAGATATTGACTACCACAATAGGGAATGTATTGTTACCGGCAAAGGTGATAAGCAGCGTAAGGTGTATTTCGATGCTCGTACAAAGATTCATTTGCAGAAATATATCAATAGTCGTACAGATAGCAATGAAGCGTTGTTTGTATCACTCCTGGCTCCTTATGAAAGATTGCAGATTAGCGGTGTGGAGATTAGACTGCGTCAGATGGGGAAAGATTTGAATATACCCAAGGTGCATCCACACAAGTTTCGTCGCACATTAGCAACAATGGCAATAGATAAGGGCATGCCTATAGAGCAAGTCCAACACCTGCTTGGTCATCAGAGTCTCGATACGACGTTGCAATATGCAATGGTTAATCAGAATAATGTTAAATTGTCTCATCATAAATTCATTGGTTAGTATGTCGCAATTTATCGAGATATTTTATGGCATGGAAACTACTCCTGTAAAAGATTATATTGATGATTCTTTTCCTGGTGAATGGGGTACTGAAGATAAGGATGGTAATGGAGTAAAGGTTATACGTACTACAAACTTCACAAACTCAGGAAAGCTGAATCTTGCAGATGTTGTTACCCGCAGCATTGAAGATAGGAAGGTAGTTAGAAAGCAAATTAAAAAGTACGATACCATACTTGAAAGATCAGGTGGAACTGCTGATAATCCGGTGGGTAGAGTTGTGCTATTTGAAGAAGATAACTTGTTTTTGTGCAATAACTTCACGCAGGTTTTGAGATTCAAAGACGTTGATCCAAGGTTTGCATTCTATGCATTATACTACTTCTATCAGACAAATAGAACTGCAATCAGAAGCATGGGAAGCAAGACGACAGGAATTCAGAATCTCAACATGAGTAAATATTTGGAAATCGGCATTCCAAATGCATCAGATGAGGATCAGAAAGCGTTTGTTACAATTGCAGAACAAGCCGATAAATCAGAATTTGTTGGTTGCAAATCGCAATTTATCGAGATGTTTGGGGATACTCACATGAGGAGTGATCATAGCCGTCAATGGAAAGAAGTCGTCGAAATAATTAACGGCAAGGATTATAAATCAATCCAAGTTGAGGATGGGGGCTATCCTGTCTATGGAACTGGTGGCGAGATGGCAAGGGCCTCAGATTATCTATCTCCTGCTAATTCTATATTGTTAGGGAGAAAAGGTACTATTGACAAGCCTTTGCTAATAAGAGAAAAGTATTGGAACGTTGATACTGCATTTGGAGCAGTTCCTGATGAAAAAGTCCTTCATTACGTTTATTTCTATTGGCATTGCAAAACAATAGATTTCAATGTGCTGAACAAAGGTACAACTCTTCCTAGTACAACAAAGGTTGATCTTCTTAATCTCTGGATTAAAATTCCATCAATGGAAGAACAAACTCGATTTGGTTCTATTGTTGAACAGGCCGATAAATCAGAATTTGAACTCCGCAAATCGATAGAGGCAATAGACCAAGTAATAAAGAGTTTGATAAATAATTAATAGAATACATTATGGATATACAAAGAATTAATCAACATAAAGCCAACTTTGATGCAATTGGCCAAATCATCAAGAGTGATGACGGTAGTGAGAATGTGGAAGTTTGGTTTGCGCGAGATTTGCAAAAATTATTAGGCTATGCTCGTTGGGAAAATTTTCAGGTTGCTATAGGTAGAGCAGTAGAATCATGTAAACAACAGAATGTCAATGTAGATGACCATTTTCGTGAGGTCACGAAAATGGTATCTTTAGGTAGTGGTTCACAGCGTGAGGTCATAGACTTCATGTTGACCCGATATGCTTGTTATTTGATTGCACAAAACGGAGATCCTAAAAAAGAAGAAATTGCTTTTGCTCAAGGTTATTTTGCGGTTCAAACTCGAAGAGCTGAGATAATAGCAGAACGAATCCAAGAAATATCAAGACTTGAAGCTCGAGATCGATTGCGCTCGTCCGAAAAACAACTATCTCAAAATATTTATCAGAGAGGAGTTGATGATAAAGGATATGGTAGAATTCGTTCAAAAGGTGATACTGCACTATTTGGAGGGCATACAACTGAAGATATGAAACACAGATTAGGGATTAAGTCAAATCGTCCATTAGCGGATTTTTTGCCAACATTAACTATTGCGGCAAAGAACCTGGCAACAGAAATGACTAATTATAATGTAGAACAGAAAAATCTGTATGGAGAATCCTCTATTACGCGTGAACATGTACAGAACAATGTTAGTGTGCGAAGTATGCTTGGAGAACGTGGAATCCGCCCAGAAGAACTTCCTGTTGCAGAAGACATAAAGAAAGTTGAGCGTCGTGTGGTTTCTGATGATAAAAAGATAGAAAAATCTTCTTCTAAACTCCCAATAAAAAAATAGAACTATTTGCAGAATAAATCAGATATATATCTAAATACTTGTTAATCAGTATATTTCTTTTTGCAGAGTAAATCCTAGGCAATAATTTAATATGGGAATAGTAGTAATAGTTGAAGGGGATGATTAGATAAACTTGGTCACTTAACTTAGTCACTTGCTATACAAAAGTGACTAAGTTAGGTGATAAAGTTACTTTTAGGTCGCGCGTTAATTGACTAACTTTATAATATAGTAAGATTATGGTTAAGAACTTGATTAACGAAATAGAACAGGCTATGCTCAGTTCATTGAATAATGAGCAGTTGGCCCAGTTGCGTAAGGTGCTTGATTACACCTTCCGTAACATTGTCGTGACTGAAAAAGATGCTGTCAATACAGAAAGTAATAATCAAATCTTGGTAGAGAATTTTATCTCAGCCAAGAAAGTTGAAGGATGTTCTCCTAATTCAATCGCCTATTATCGCAGTACTATAAATAATGCATTGATTAAGCTGGGCAAAGAGGTAATCCATATCACAACTGACGATTTACGACATTACTTAAATACATATCAAAGCGAAAGTGGCGCGAGCAAAGTAACGGTAGATAATATCCGACGAATACTATCCAGTTTCTTTTCTTGGTTAGAAGAAGAAAACTATATAGTAAAGAGTCCTGTACGAAGAATCCATAAAGTAAAGGTAGGTAAAACCGTAAAGGAAACATATACTGATGAATCTCTTGAATTGATGCGAGACCATTGTTCAAATCCACGTGATTTGGCATTGATAGATTTATTGGCATCAACAGGAATGCGTGTTGGAGAATTGGTTAAGCTCAATCGCTCAGATATTGACTACCACAATAGGGAATGTATTGTTACCGGCAAAGGTGATAAGCAGCGTAAGGTGTATTTCGATGCTCGTACAAAGATTCATTTGCAGAAATATATCAATAGTCGTACAGATAGCAATGAAGCGTTGTTTGTATCACTCCTGGCTCCTTATGAAAGATTGCAGATTAGCGGTGTGGAGATTAGACTGCGTCAGATGGGGAAAGATTTGAATATACCCAAGGTGCATCCACACAAGTTTCGTCGCACATTAGCAACAATGGCAATAGATAAGGGCATGCCTATAGAGCAAGTCCAACACCTGCTTGGTCATCAGAGTCTCGATACGACGTTGCAATATGCAATGGTTAATCAGAATAATGTTAAATTGTCTCATCATAAATTCATTGGTTAGTATGTCGCAATTTATCGAGATGTATTATAATACTCATAATAAGCAAACCCTTGAATCGGTTTGTCCAATCATGAATAAGGGGATAACGCCAAAATATGTTGAATCTTCTTCTGTCTTAGTGATTAATCAAGCATGTATCCATTGGGATGGTCAACGTTTGGGTAATATAAAATACCACAACGAGGAAATCCCAGTTAGGAAGAGAATACTTGAATCAGGAGATGTTCTCTTGAATGCAACTGGAAATGGTACTCTTGGACGATGTTGTGTATTTATTTGTCCTTCAGACAATAATACCTACATAAATGATGGACATGTGATTGCCTTGTCAACAGATAGAGCAGTGATTCTTCCAGAAGTGCTTAATACATACCTTTCTTTAAATGATACGCAAGCAGAAATATACAGGCAATATGTAACTGGTTCTACAAATCAAGTTGATATCGTATTCTCAGATATCAAGAAAATGAAAGTTCCTGTTCCTAGTATGGATGAACAAATCTTGTTTGTTGAGGTCCTCACACAAGCCGATAAATCAGAATTTGTTGGTTGCAAATCGCAATTTATCGAGATGTATTATAATACTCATAATAAGCAAACCCTTGAATCGGTTTGTCCAATCATGAATAAGGGGATAACGCCAAAATATGTTGAATCTTCTTCTGTCTTAGTGATTAATCAAGCATGTATCCATTGGGATGGTCAACGTTTGGGTAATATAAAATACCACAACGAGGAAATCCCAGTTAGGAAGAGAATACTTGAATCAGGAGATGTTCTCTTGAATGCAACTGGAAATGGTACTCTTGGACGATGTTGTGTATTTATTTGTCCTTCAGACAATAATACCTACATAAATGATGGACATGTGATTGCCTTGTCAACAGATAGAGCAGTGATTCTTCCAGAAGTGCTTAATACATACCTTTCTTTAAATGATACGCAAGCAGAAATATACAGGCAATATGTAACTGGTTCTACAAATCAAGTTGATATCGTATTCTCAGATATCAAGAAAATGAAAGTTCCTGTTCCTAGTATGGATGAACAAATCTTGTTTGTTGAGGTCCTCACACAAGCCGATAAATCAGAATATTACAATTAGAAACAAAAATATAATAACATATGGCATACTTTAACGAAGAAAATACGGTTGAGCAAATGCTCATTAATGCGGCAGGACAATGCGGTTGGATATATGTGGAACCGCAGTTTGTTCCGAGACTTCCTGATGAAGTTCTTGTTGTAGAATGGCTCATGGAGGCATTGTTGGCATTGAATCCTATTACTGCTGAACAAGCAGAACAGGTTATATATAAACTTCGAGCTTGTATTACAAGTGGAGGAGCTTCTGATGAACTAATTACAGCCAATGATAAGTTCCGCAAGTTGCTGTTTGAAGAGAACTCATACCCATTTGGGGACAATGGCGATAATATCAACATTCGTTTCTTTGCAGGCAAGGATGATGAATATAAGAATCGTTGCATAGTGACTAATCAGTGGGAGTATCCGAGAAAGAGTAAGGAGGGAGGCAAGCGTTTAGACCTTGTATATGTTATCAATGGTATACCTATGGTTATCGGTGAAGCAAAGACTCCTGTTAAGGCGTCTGTAACATGGGCTGATGGTGCTACTGATATTATGCATTACCAGAAGAGTATCCCTGAAATGTTTGTTCCGAATATTCTAACCTTTGCAAGCGAAGGAAGAGAATTACAGTATGCAGGTATCGGATGTCCTATTGACAAATGGGGTCCTTGGTTTGCTGATGAGGAGCGTAAGCATGGTACATTGGAAGATGTTGAGCATAACTATGTATCATTGATGACTCCTGAAAGACTATTGGATATATATCGCTTCTATTCTGTTTTTACAGGAACCTCAGGAGGTAGGAAAATTAAAATTGTATGTCGTTACCAACAATATTTGGGTGGCGAAGCTATTGTTCAACGTGTTTTGTCAACATATACAAAGGGCTCTGGTCCTCGTAAAGGTTTGATTTGGCATTTCCAGGGTTCTGGTAAGTCGTGGTTGATGGTATTTGCGGCTCAAAAACTTCGTCGTCAGGAAGTGCTAAAAGCACCAACAGTTGTGATTGTGGACGATAGAATTGATTTGGAAGACCAAATTACCGGCGATTTCACACGTGCAGAAATACCTAACATTGATAGCATATCATCCAAACAAGAACTGGAGGAAAAGATCCATCAAAGAAAGATTTTGATTACCACTATCTTTAAGTTCGGTGATTTGAATGATGGTGAGGTAATTGATGAACGTGACAATATCATCCTCTTGATGGACGAAGCTCATAGAACCCAAGAAGGAGATTTGGGTAAAAAGATGCGCACAGCATTGCCAAATGCGTTCTTCTTTGGATTAACAGGTACGCCAATCAACCGTAATGACCATAATACATTTGCATGTTTTGGAGCCGAGGAGGATAAATACGGATACATATCAAAATATACATTCCAAAACTCAGTAGCAGATGGGGCCACTCTTGAACTTAATTTCAAGACTGTTCCAGTCGAAATGCATTTGGACGATGCTAAGTTGCAAAAGGAGTTTGATGAGCTTACCGACCAAATTAGCGAGGAAGACAAGAACGAATTGGTAAGAAGAACAAGCGTTGATGCATTCTTTACCGCTGAAAAAAGAATCAATGACGTTTGTAAGTATATTGTCTCTCATTTCAGAGAGTATGTGAAGCCAACAGGCATGAAAGCTCAGGTTGTTGTTTACAATAGAGAATGTTGCGTCAAGTATAAAAAGGCTTTGGATGCTCTTCTTGGCACAGATGACCAAACAACAATTGTAATGCATACTGCTGGAGATAAAGCAGATGAATATAAGGCGTATAAGCGTAGTCGCGATGAGGAAAAGAAATTGCTTGACCAGTTCAGAGACCCATTGTCTCCGCTGAAATTTGTCATCGTGACAAGTAAACTGTTAACTGGCTTTGACGCACCTATACTCCAGTGTATGTATTTGGACAAACCAATGAAGAATCATACTTTGTTGCAGGCCATTTGCAGAACCAATCGTACCTACAATGAAAATAAGAAATGTGGGTTGATTGTTGATTTTGTTGGTGTATTTGAGGATGTTGCTAAGAGTCTTGCTTTTGATGAAGAGACGGTTAAGACCATTGTTCAGAATATCGATGAAATCAAAAGTCTTATACCTACATTCATGCAACAATGTATTGAGTTCTTCCCTGGCGTAGATAGAACTATTGGTGGATGGGAGGGGCTTACTGCTGCTCAACAATGCTTAAAAGATGATGGTGTGAAGACAAACTTTGGACGCCACTTTGCCCGCCTCAATAAAGCGTGGGAGATAGTTTCTCCCGATGCTTGTTTGGCCGAATTCCAAAATGATTATACTTGGTTGGCTCAGGTGTATCAAAGTGTACGTCCTGTAAGTGGTGGTAATCTTATCTGGACTTTGCTTGGAGCTAAGACCATTGAGATTATACATCGCAACATTGAAACTATTGACATTGGTACTCCACTAGAGGATTTGGTAGTTGATGCCGATGTGATAGATGCAGTCCTTGAAGATGAAAAAGCACGTGAGAAGAAGATTGTTGAAGTAGAGAAAATGCTTCGATTGAGATTGGGCGAGCATAAAGGTGATCCTAACTTCAAGAAATTTGCAGAAAAATTGGATGAACTACGTGAACGAATGGAACAAAATCTAATCAGTAGTATTGATTTCTTGAAACAACTTCTTGCATTAGCAAAAGACTTGCTTGAAGAAGAAAAGAAAAAGGATGAGTCCCAGGATAAAAGAGCAAAAGCTCGTGCTGCCTTAACAGACCTTTTCCAAAGTATTAAGACTGAAGAAACCCCAATTATCGTTGAGCAAGTTGTAAATGATATAGATAATGAGGTGGTTAACATTGTACGTCAATTTAATGATGCATTCCAAAGTGTTACAGCCCGTAGAGAAATTAAAAAGAAACTACGCGCTATCCTTTGGGTTAAGTATCAGATAAAAGACAATGATGTATTTGAACGTGCATACCAATATATTGAGATGTACTATTAGTATTTTGTTCATTCTGTTGTACAATGGCACAATACAAGCAATCTGAAATCACAAATGTATTTTGGGCATCGAACGATGGCTTCAAAGGTGGACGTGACCCATTGGGAATCCAGAACAGTTCAATTGCAACCTATAGCAAATTGTTACCTGGGCTCACCAATCTAACCCGTCACATCCGCTATTACAGCCTTTATTGTTGGCTACTTAGTGAATATGACAAATTTGAAGTTGCTGGTCAAACATCTCTGCATCAATATAATTTTATACGTCGTGCAGAGTTGGCAATGGCACTAATTATGAAGGAACAAAATGTTGGTTCTGTGGTTGGAGCTTTGTTTGTTTCACAAGGTAGATATAAGCAAATAGAGGATGGTATTTATGATATTGCAGATGGTGCTGATTATGAATCTAAAGATAAGTACTGGACATTCAAAAGTGGAGCTTTTGGCCAGTACTATCTTGGTTCTCTTATTTATTATGAACTTGTAAAAATTGAAGAAGGCAGATTCTATCTTCGTAACAAAGGAAAAGAGCTAGCTGATGCTGTCAGAAATAGTATTGATGAAAACATCCGGAAATTATTTCTTAAATGTATTCTGGATGGAAGTCTTAAAGAAGAAGCAATAGAAGACTTACAATCTTTAGCTATACATCGCATAAATGTAGGCTCTGAGGAATGGCTGTTCTTGAATAATTTGCTTACGAAAAGTGACGAGGACTCTTCCTTGCGAAGAGAAACAATCTTTTTGCTCCTAAATGATATTTCAAAAGGCGTAGAGATTCAAGAGTTTGTAAAGAATCGTTTTTTGCATATAACTGAAGACGGTAATTTGCATGCCGCATTTGGGTGGTATTTCTATTATTTATGTGAAGGTCTACATTATTGTATTGACTTGTTCTTCTGCTTAATACTTTACAAAATTCATGAATTGCACAATCCTCCAATTGCACTACTTTCTCAAGATATTAAACAATCTTTATTGTCGGTTATAGAGAAAGAGATGAATTATAACTCTCTTGACGAATGGAGGAAAAATGTGAGTGATAATATAAATATAATCTATGATGAGTTAAGGGATTACGTCAGCAAACAAGATTATATTTCTGCAGCAGTACATGCGATAAGACTCCTGTTGAGACTTTATACTGAATTTGAGAATAACTCAAAAGAAATAGAGGAGTTTGAGAAAAAAAATGATTTGAAACGTCAGCGAGGCATACTCAGTGAAGGGTTAAGATCTTATATGGAGCGTTACCTGTCATTCTCTATATCTAGCTTTATAGAATCTCTGATAGTACAAATAATGCAGGAACATACTGTGGTTGCTATTGCTAAAATGGGAAAGAATAATTCAGACCTAAGAAAATTTATTCTTGAGGATGGACGGATTGTTCTAGTAGAGCAACGGTATCCCGTTGAAACATCGCCGCGTATTAATTCTCTATTTAATTTTTTACAAGACATGGGTTATCTTGATGAAGATAATACACTAACTGAGATAGCATCACAATTCATTGAGAATTATGGAAAAGAATGAGCATGCAATATTATTGGATATTCCTAACGGCGGCAAAAATGGCAAATATCATTCAGCTGTATTGACTACTTATGCCATAGATTTGATACATTTCGATAATCAATTATTGAACATGCTTCATCGTAAGCAAGTATGTAGCATAAATGTGTTTGCCGATACCAATCAAATGGATAAATCTATGGAATATGTATCTCCTATTTATATTAGACATATTGGTAAGGAGTACTCCATTACATCTATAAGTGCTGTCGGAGCTTTTCATCCTAAGATTAATTTCTTTGTAGGAGATGACGCTGTATTGGTTGTGTTTGGTACTGGTAATCTAACAGTTACAGGACATGGAAAAAATCATGAGGCATTTACAGGTTTTATGATAGATGAGACTGATACGACGCATCGTCCTCTCATTGAAGAATGTTGGCAGTATCTCTGCCGATTTACAAAGCAATGTAACGACTATGATCATAATAGAATTCTTCGTGAGATTCCTGAAAATTGTACATTTTTAGATTCCTCTTTCAATATTGTGCCTCATAGTATGTGCAAGGTACAAGAAGGGTTAAATGCTGCTTTACTGTATAATGATTCTCAGTCTGGGATTTTACAACAAATTTCAAATTTAGTGCCATTAAATGAGGTGCAGACTATAACACTTCTCAGTCCATATTTTGATGAATATGGAGAATCATTGATTACATTATCCCAACTTTGTCCGAACTCAACGGTGAATGTTTTGATTCACCAAGATTGTGCTTTGCCACCAAGCGGAATGCTTCCAAATAGCAGTATTCATTTTTATGATTTCAGCGAAACAAAAAGGGGTAAAATAGCTTTTAAAACATATGAACGTCAATTGCATGCAAAGGTTTTGCACTTTAAGACTAATGATGCTGAATATTGTATGGTTGGCAGTGCAAATGCAACATTAGCCGGACTTGGAACAATAACTCACAGAGGCATAAATGAAGAGTTTGGAGTCTTGTATCATTCGACAAAGCAAGATTTTCTATCTACACTTGGTCTGAAAACCAAGAAAAGAATAGATGTGCCAACTAATAGATCCAAACATTCTAATGAAGCTCCTTCTGAAACTGGAAGACGATTAAGACTATTATCCGCTTATTACGAATCAGGTAAATTAAATGTCTATAGCAATGAGGAGATTCCTGATGGAGTACTACTGTCTATCGACAATGGAATTGAGACTCTTGTAAGTGAACTTAAACATGATAAAGGCAATAGATATAGTACTGATATAAAGTTAGCAAAAACTCAATATACATGTTATTTAGTGGATAAAGACAAGAAATCTATATCTAATAAGCTGTTCGTCAATTGGACTGAGTTCTTAGCCACAACAAATCCGTCGAAAATGAGTCGTAATCTTAATAGATTCATTTCTCGTATTGAGAATGAAGGATATGATGGTATGGAGGTTGCTGATATGCTATCTGATGTAATGTGGGACTTAGTTAATGATGCTGGTGAAAAAGTTTCTCCAAAGATTAAAGTTTCATCAGAAGATAAAAGGCAATCTGATTTATCTTTGCCCGAAATAAAATACAATTCGGAATATGACAATGACGATGCAAAAAGTAGCAGGATTTTCCAAATAGATCGTACATCAAGACTGATTGAATGTATTGAGGAGAGTATTAAAAAAAAGATTCGTTCGATAGATGATGCGATCATTGATGAAGAGGAAGAAGGCTCGGCAGAAACAAGCAATAATAGAGAAATAGAAGAACAGGAGGATATCTTCCTCAGCAAGCAACTGTTAAAAGGTTATGGTGAATTATCAACATCTTTGTTAATGAAATATCAGAAGATGATAAGTAAGCGATACGAGCAGGTAAAAGCTACAGGTGATGGCGTTATAACTAGAGATGACTTAAACTTCTTTTCTCTGTCTATGTTTGCTGCAATGGAGATATGTTATCTTAATAAATTTCGTTATAAATTTGACCAAATACCCTATTCATCAAGAAACTTTTCTCAGAAACAGTTTTATGATAGTTTGGAAAGGAGCATAAGTAACGTTGGTCTTGACTCATTGGAAAAATTTGTAAAGTTTTGCAATACAATGAAACTTCCAGCACAAAGAGATGAGAATTTCAATAAAGTTTCGTCTCGTTCTATGAAATATGCAATATTATATGGGACCTTATTTAATAGACTTTCTCACATTGAAACTATACGCATATTGGGTAAACGCTTGCAAAAAGCAGTAGATAGCCTGGCTGTGCTATTCGGTAAACCTTCGTTTGAAACTCTGACAAAAGAGCTTGAACCTTTATCAGAAAGGTATGACTATGTATTTCGCATGAATCATGTTGAAAATATGATTAGAAGTCTTAGCTGATAATTTCGTTCGTTAGAACGAACAAACTACTATTAAATAAGGGAAAGAAAAAACATGGGCAATGATTTTTCCTTGTGTATAGCAAAAAGTTGTGCTTGTTTTCATTTGTTTGTCAAAAAACACATATCTTTGCCATTGATAGCCTCAGATGGTGTGGTTTGTTTGGCTAAAAATCATTCTTTGAAATATAATTGATTGATAATCAAATGAGACACAACTCTTTAACGAGGAGGAATATTAGAAAGAGAACATGGCGGACAGAATAAAAAATTCTGTCCGTTTTTTGTTTGATATTTCTTCTTGGAAGGGGGGATTGGAAAGCGTAATGTAACTTTCCTGGGAGATTGAACATTATACATGGAAAAAGTGTTTATCTTTGTGGCGTAAACTAAAAATAGACAAACATGAAAAAGATTATTAGTGTATTAATGGTAGCTGTATGTTTGATGATGGCTGCTCCTGCTCAGGCTCAGTTGCACTTTGGAGTAAAAGGTGGTTTGAATATTTCAAAATTGAGTTTTTCAAAGGATGCTTTTAAAGGGGATAATAAGACTGGTTTTTTTGTGGGTCCGATGGCTGAATTCACCCTGCCTATTATCGGGATAGGGGCAGATGTTGCCGCTTTATATTCTCAGACAGACTTAGGGGTCGATGGAGAGAAAACAATGAAGTTAAAGACATTTGCAGTTCCTGTGAATTTGAAATGGTCCTTTGGCCTTGGTAGCATGTTGGGTGCTTATATTGCTGCAGGTCCCCAGTTTGATTTTAATATTGGCAATAAAACATGGACGCGTGAATTGTCATTGAAAAAATCTACAACCAGTTTCAATGTAGGAGCAGGTCTTAAATTGATACGTCATTTACAGTTAGGGGTTAATTATAATTTTGCTCTGAGCAAGACTGGTACTTATGAATATTATACAGAGGGTGGATCGGGTGATGGACACCATTCTGTTAATATAAAGAACAACACTTGGCAAGTTTCTTTGGCATACTTGTTCTAGACAACCTTAT
>OGKW01000600.1_pt1 | contig 29254 bp, 28 predicted proteins | sample 1572601 | NCBI WGS metagenome assembly OGKW01 (sample SAMEA2581875, study PRJEB24529) | metagenome | biome: Human gut stool | place: China | collected 2011
AGCATAAAAGTGGGATGATAATCCCACGATATGCGAATATTGGGTAGGATTGTGGAAGTGCGTAGCACGGAGCAATCCGTAGGCATCAACGTCGGGGGCTTTTGACCCCGACATCATATTTATTCATCAGAGTCATGAACGAACCATATGTCCCATATAATAAAATCCATGACATTCATCCAGTGAAACATTCACAAGCTTTCCCACCAGTGATATATCACCCGGAAAATGTACCAGCGTATTATTTGACATTCTTCCGGTCACTAAGGAACTGTCATTTTCATTGATCTCTTCTACCAGCACATCGCAGATCTGTCCCTGATACCTGGATACCTGTTCTCTGGCTGTCTCCTGCACGGTCTTAAGCACCCGGTCAAACTGCTCCTTTACCAGTTCCTCCGGCACCTGTTCCATGGCTGCCGCCGGTGTTCCGGTTCGTTTGGAATAAATAAAGGTAAAAGCATTGTCATATTTTACGCGACGGATCACATCGATGGTTTCGTCTACGTCTTCCTTCGTCTCTCCTGGGAATCCTACAATAATATCTGTAGTGATCGCCATATCCGGAATCTCCTTACGGATCTTCTCCGCCAGCTCCAGATACTGTTCCTTGGTATAACGACGGTTCATTGCTGTTAATATCTTCGTGGAACCGGATTGCAAAGGAAGATGGAGATGTCTGCAGATCTTCTTGGAATGCTTCATCACCTCGATCAGTTCATCCGACAGATCTTTGGGGTGGGAGGTCATGAAACGGATCCTCTCCAATCCTTCGATTCTTTCTACATCCTGCAAAAGCTGTGCAAAGGTAATGGGCTCTTCCAGATTTTTACCGTAAGAATTTACATTCTGTCCCAGTAGCATGATCTCTACAACGCCGTCTGCCACCAGACCCTCGATCTCCCGGATGATATCCTTCGGATTACGGCTTCGCTCTCTGCCGCGGACATAGGGGACAATACAATAGCTGCAGAAATTATTGCAGCCGAACATAATATTGATACCTGATTTGAAAGAATACTTTCTCTCCACCGGCAGATCTTCCACGATCTTGTCCGTATCCTTCCAGATATCAATGACCATTCCCTCATTTTCAAACAGGGAGCATAACAGCTCTGCGAATTTGAAAATATTATGAGTTCCGAAGATCAGATCCACGAAGCGGTAACTGTTTTTAATCTTCTCGATCACGGTAGGTTCCTGCATCATACAGCCGCACAGTGCGATCTTCATATGAGGATTTTTCCTTTTATAGCCGTTTAATACTCCCAGTCTTCCATAGACACGCTGATTGGCGTTATCTCTCACCGTACAGGTATTATAGATCACAAAGTCCGCATTCTCATCTTCAATGATCTCATAGCCGACTTTTTCCAGGATTCCCACCAGTTTTTCCGAATCCCTGGCATTCATCTGACACCCGAAAGTAGTCACACAGCAGGTAGGCCTTCTGCCCAGTTCTTCTCCAAGCTTTGCCACATGACCGGAGGCTTTCTCCATAAAATAATACTGTCTGTCGGTTTCGTTCATTTGTGTTACATTTGTCATATAAAAAATATTGCCTTTCTAACATATCTGTATCTATTATCTGTCTGCGTATTTTGCTGCAATGGCGATCAATAGTCCGGTCGTTTTTTCCATGGACTGTACACAGGCATACTCATATCTGCCGTGATAATTTTCTCCGCCGGTGCACAGGTTCGGGCAGGGCAGTCCCATGAAGGACAGTCTGGCGCCGTCGGTACCTCCGCGGATGGGAGATACTTTGGGCTCGATTCCCAGCTCTTCCATGGCAGCTTTCGCGTTATCAATCAGGTGCATATGCTGCTCCATGATCTCCCGCATGTTATAGTAAGAATCTTTCATATCCACTATAGCAGTGCCTTCCCCATACTTCCGGTTCAGGAAATCCGCACAGGACAAAAACAGCTCTTTTTTCTGTTCAAACAGCTGTCTGTTATGATCACGGATAATATAGTCCGCAGTAACTTCCTCCACATTGCCGCTTATAGCATCCAGATGGAAGAAGCCCTCATAGCCTTCGGTATACATTGGATTCTGCTCTACCGGCAGCAGCTTCTGGAACTCCTGCGCGATCAGAATGGCATTTTTCATTTTGCCTTTGGCGGAACCGGGATGCACACTTCTGCCATATACATGAAGCTTTGCCCCGGCGGCATTAAAATTCTCATATTCCAGTTCGCCCAGTGCACCACCGTCTACGGTATACGCATAATCTGCACCAAACAGTTTCACATCAAAATGATCCGCTCCGGCACCGACTTCCTCATCCGGGGTGAAACCAATGCGGATCTTGCCGTGCTTTTTCTCAGGATGATTTAACAAGTCTTCCGCCATGGTCATGATCTCAGCCACTCCTGCCTTGTCATCTGCGCCAAGCAGCGTCGTTCCGTCTGTCACGATCAGATCTTTTCCCACATAATTTAACAGCTCCGGGAAATCCGCTGTCTTCATAACGATGTTCTCTGCTGCATTCAGTACGATATCTTTTCCGTCATAATGCTCTACGATCCGGGGCTTCACATTGGTATCCGTCACCGCAGGCGATGTATCCATATGGGCGATAAATCCAAGTACCGGTGCATTCTCGTAGCCTGCGGATGCAGGAACGGTAGCATAGACATAGCAGTGCTCCTTATCATAAGTGATCTCTGTGGCGCCCATAGCTTCCAGCTCACTGACAAGCAGACCTGCCAGGTCATGCTGCTTCATGGTGCTGGGGGTCGTGGTGCTCTCTTCACTGGACTGGGTATCGATCTTCACATATCGCAAAAAATTCTCTATCGTCTTAGTCATAATCTCACTCCTAACGTTTCAACACAAATACAACTTATCCGGGCATGTTCTTCTCTCAAATTCGAATAGCCATATCTTATTTATCATATCATGGTGGCCGCATCGCTTCAATATTTAATTTTATTTAAAAGGTAATTTCGGTGTGATCGTTCAGAGCTTATAGGTTCTTATTTCCCGGCAGATTCCCTGCGACAGCATCACTACCGCCAGTAGATTCGGCACCGCCATCAGACCGTTACAGATATCCGAGAAATCCCATACCGCTTCCAGCGAACAGACCGCCCCAAAAAAGGCAAACATTCCATAACACAGACGATACCACCCTGTCCGGCGACTATTTCCAGCCAGATATTCAAAGGCTTTCTCTCCCTGATATTCCCAGGCAATAATTGTAGCAAACGCAAACAATGCGATAGATAGTGCAAGCATCCATTCCCCCGCCCTGCCAAATGTGGCGGAAAATACAGCGATCATAAGCGCTGTTCCGTTCAAAAGCTCCCCCTGCGCATCCCTCTGTCCCAGCATACCGCTGGATGCTATGGCAAGCCCTGTCAGGGAACAGATCACAATGGTATCGATAAAAACTCCCGTCATGCTGATATAGCCTTGCCGCACCGCATCCGGTGTATCTGCACAAGCCGCACTGATTCCGGCTGCTCCGAGTCCCGCTTCGTTGGAAAATACTCCACGGGAGACACCATAGCGCATAGCCTGCCTGCCGGAACATAAGAATCCAATGCTCCCTCCTGCCATAGCTTCCGGGCAGAAAGCACCGCATAAAATCTGCAGAATTCCTGCCGGTAGATTATGTAAATGCGTAAAGATCACCATGCCTGTTCCGAACAAATAAAATACTGCCATACAGGGCACAAGATATTCCGTGACCCTTGCTATTTTATCGATTCCTCCAAGGATCACCAGAATTGTAAAGATACCAATCACCAGTCCTGTCACTGTCCGGTCGACTCCAAAAGTCACTGCCAGTGCCTCCGCAATAGAATTCCCCTGCGTCATATTCCCCATGCCAAAGGAGGCTAGTACTGCGAATATTGCAAACAGTACCGCAAGGATCCGCCCCATACGTTTATACGGAAATGCATTTTGAAGAACATACATGGGACCACCCACCGGTTTTCCTTTGTGATCTCTTACACGATATCTGACACACAGCGTACTTTCCACCAGTTTGGTCGACAGCCCGATGATCCCGGACAAAAGCATCCATAACAATGCTCCCGGTCCTCCCAGCACCATGGCAGTAGCCACGCCTACGATATTTCCCGTGCCTATCGTTGCCGCCAGTTCCGTAGTCAGTGCTGAAAAAGAAGAAACCCCTTCTCCATCTGTGCCTTTCCGGCTCTTAGGATGGAACACCAGCCCAAGTGCCGCCAACAGATTTCTCAGAGGAAGAAAGAACAGACTTATCATCAGATAGCAGCCACAGCCTAATAATAAAAAAATAAGCCAGGGTCCCCATACGATCCGGTCTGTCTGCTGTAAAAAGCCTGTTACCTCTGTGATCATAAAAAGTCTGTCTCCCTGACTTATTTTTCTAAACTATATTCTTTATTTTTCTATTTTATACATTGATATCACTGTCCGGCTGCTTTTCCGGATTCCTGTATTTCCGGAATGTATTTACTGGATATCCGGCAGAAAACCCGGGATCTTTTCTGCAATCTCCCGAATCCCGAACAAATATCCGATGCCTTTCTCCAGTTGTCCTTCGGAAGCATTGAGCAGTGTTGCGGTCAGATGCAACTTATGCTCTCCGTATTCCAGATCACACGTATACTCACCGTTGTCGTTTTCCATGGCTGTCCGCTCCTTCGCTTCTGCTTCAGCTTCTATTTCAGCCTTTATTTCAACCTCTTTATCCCACATGATCTGTGCATTGGTATCATAAGGCATCTCTCCTTCGATTTCAATATAGGTCCCGGAATTATAATCATGCAGATAGGACTGCATATAATCAGTGATAAAATAAAAAGGCGCATCTGCACCGATATCATCCCAGGTGACAGGTTCTGTCTCATCTTCCAGCACAACCTTCATGGCATAGAGTGTTCCGGTCTCAGAATCCACGACACACTCTATACTGACTCCCGTAACCTCCTCTTCCTTCATGCGCATACAGATGTCATAGGCCATGATCGCGACTCCATCCGACAGCTTTTCATCATACAAAATATATCGTTTGATGGAAATGTTATCTGTATCCATATTTTTGAAAAAATAATCCTCCGGGATCACTCCCATATCCTGAAAAGTGTAATTCCATTCCGTATTTAAAATATATTCATCGATCAGACCATATATTTCACCATCTGTTGCAGCTTCATAATCTTGTTCAGAGATATAGTACTGTTTTCCCAAAGCAATACCGTCTGCCAGATTTTGAAGTCTGCGCACGGTGTCTGTCTCATACTCTTCCTTCCATACGGTATAATCCGTTCCGGTATTCGATATGCTGACTGACCGGGTCAACCTGTTCTTGTCCTGCAATCGTAACAGCCCTTCCGGTCCTGCGAATGCAAATACGATCAGCACGAGCAGTCCACCCATACATAGTAGGAAATTGCGTCGGTTCTTATTCTCCTGTTTTTTCATATTCCGCCTTTTGCTCCCCTGTTGCTTTTATTTTTTACCACCTGCATTTCCCCGGGAAAATATAAGCGCATTACCGTGCCTTCTCCAAGCTTGCTGTCAATCTTCAGTTCCCCCTGATGCAGGGTGATGATCTTCTGACAGAGAGCCATTCCGATGCCGGCTCCGCCCTCCTTGCGGGATCTGGACTTATCCACCATATAAAAAGCCTCCGTGATCCTCGCGATCTCTTCCTGCGGGATCCCCCTGCCGTTGTCTACAACCTTGATCTCATAGCCCTGTGTGAGCTTACTTCCTTTCATCAGGATAAATCCGCCTTCTTCCACAGCCTTTACAGCATTATCCAGCAGATTATATAACAGTGACAAAAGCAGATCCCTGTCACCCAAGATCACACCCTTTTGCAGATCGATCTTTCCGCGGATCCCTTTGCGTTCAAAGGGGATCCGCATCGTATCCCGGATATTTTCCTCCAGTTCTTTCGTCTGAATCTTCTTGAATTCCAATTCCTGTCTGTCCATTCCCACCAGCTCCAGCAATTTGTGAGACAGACTTTCCAGACGTTTTCCCTGGCTGAAAATATAATAGGTGGCTTCGCCCCGCTCCTGCTCTGTCAGTTCATAGGAGTTCAGCATATCCGCATATCCAATGATGGAAGTTAAAGGTGTCTTGAGTTCATGAGCAAATGCCGCCGTAAAATCCTCCTTCTGTTTTGCTTCCAGCTCTTTTTCCTCCATCTGGCGTACCAGTCTGTCCGTCATCCGGTTAAAGCTCCGGGACAGTTCTCCGATCTCATCTGCACCCTGATAGGCTGCCCTCTTCTCCAGATTTCCCTCGGCAATCCTCCCCGCCGTGCGGTTTAACTGCTCTATGGGCCGGGTCAGATATCTGGACAGTAAAAAAGCTGCCAGACCACCGATCACCAGCAGACCTGCCAGAGCAATACCATATTGCCGCATCATATTGCTCCGCTCTTCATAAATGCCGCTCAGGTCCTTCAGGATCCCAAGATATACCATATCTGCCGAATCCGTCGCCTGATCTGTGATAATGCTGAGCAGATAATAACGCGTTCCTACCTTGCGGACACCGTAGACCTGATCTGCACCGGGATCCATGGTGCGGATCATTTCTTCCGCAAGACTCCTGATCTCATCCTGTGGCAGTTTCAGGCTGCCCTCCAGAGTGATCGTGCCATCCGTTTCAAGGATCATACATTCCGTACCGTTCTGATCCGTCATCCGTTCTGTTGCGGAATTTCCCGCCTGTATCCCCGCGAATTCTGCTCCGTATTTTTCCATGTTCTGATACACCATATCATAAATGGTCTGAAAGAGCAGGTTCTCACGTTTTCCCTGCTCCGTCTCCCGTTCTAACATACGGTTAAAATAGAAAAACAGCATAAAGCTTCCAAACAGCATGAAGGCTGCCGTAAGAAGTGCTGTGATGGAAAAAAATAATTTATACGTGAACTTCATTCAAACGATACCCCACTTTATATACCGCTATAATAATATTTTCCCAATGTAACTTTTTCTTCAGCCGCTGCACATGCAGATCAACGGTCCGGCTCTGTCCCATATATTCGCCACCCCATACCGTCTCGTATATGGTTTCCCGGTACAATGCCCTGTTTTTATTCCTAGCAAATAATAACAGCAGATCAAATTCCTTCGGTGTCAGATAGATTTCCTCTCCGTCCAGAGTCACTCTGTGGGATGCCGTGTCAATGGTGACATTACACGCCCGGATGACCGTCTCCGTCTTATGATATCTGCGCAGCACCGCCTCCACTCTGGCAAGCAGTTCTACGATCTCAAACGGCTTGGGCAGATAATCATCCGCCCCCATTCGGAGTCCTTTCACCTTATGTTCTGTAGATCCCAGCGCCGTCAGGAAGATCACCGGCAGCTCACAGGCTTTCGCATAATCCATCAGCTCATAGCCGTTGATCCCCGGCAGCATGATATCTAACAATGCCAGGTCATACTTCTCCCGTTCCATAAGATCTGCCGCGCTTTTTCCATCCGGCGCCCAGGTACACAGATACCCTGCCCTTGTCAGATTCATCCGGATCAGATTAGCGATCGGCTCTTCATCTTCCGCAATTAATATCCTGAACATTTCTTCTGCCCCTCATTCTATAAATTCTTATATTACTTTAACTCCTGATTGTATCCATTTTGTATCATCCAAAGCTATGCACTCTTTTCTTCTTAGTTCATACCATATAGTAAATGTTTTTACGGAAAGGACAGCTGATTGCTATGAAAGATTATTCTTTCGAGGAACCGTTTGAAAAATATCCTCTTGCCATGGCTTATGTCCCCTGGCAGCATTTTACCCAAATGTATGAAAATCTGGAAAAAGGATACAGGGCCGGTACTATTTTCCCCGAACTTGACAAACCCTTTACAGGAAGGAGATGTGTCAAATGAACAGTGAAGAAAAAAAGCTGCATGATATCGGCATCGCTGATTTCGTCCTGACAGATCTGATGCTGTATCTGGACACCCACCCTTCGGATCAAAAAGCCATGGAATACTTCAATCACTACGCACGGATCAAAACACAGATGGAGCGGGAATTCGCAAGAGATCATTACCCACTGCGCAAGGATCTCGCTGAAAGCAGCAGGGACTGGCGCTGGGGCAGTGCCCCTCTCCCCTGGGAAGGAGGCTGTAACTGATGTGGAACTATGAAAAAAGATTGCAATTTCCGGTAAATATCAAAGAACCCAACGCGAAGCTGGCGCAGGTCATCATCTCCCAGTACGGCGGACCGGACGGTGAAATGGGGGCCAGCATGCGTTACCTGTCACAACGGTATTCCATGCCTTATAAGGAGGTAGCCGGACTACTCACTGATATAGGGACCGAAGAACTGGGGCATTTGGAAATGGTAGCCACCATCGTCCACCAGCTGACCCGTAACCTCTCCATGGAAGAGATTGAGAAAAGCGGATTCGCCAACTATTACGTGGATCATACCATCGGTGTCTGGCCCCAGGCAGCGGGCGGTGTTCCCTTTAATGCCTGTGAGTTCCAGGTAAAGGGAGATATCATCACCGATCTGCACGAGGATATGGCTGCAGAGCAGAAAGCCCGCTCCACCTATGACAACATCTTACGCCTGATCAAGGATCCGGATATCTGCGAACCCATCAAATTCCTGCGGGCGCGCGAAGTCGTCCATTACCAGCGCTTCGGAGAAGCCCTCCGTATCACACAGGACCACCTGAATTCAAAGAACTTCTATGCCTTTAACCCCGGTTTTGACCGCTGTGAATCCTGTGACAATTAACCCTTCCACAAAAAGAGAATCCCTCACACAAAGAGGGATTCTCTGATCATGATCTTATTCCACATTAAATACCGAGAAAACTCTTAACGGTATCCTTCATTTTATCCACATCACACTGCGTATCATGAAGTATGGGTGCGGTACGGATCTCTTCGATCGCTCCGGGCACCTTTACCTTAGCAATTTTGGATAATTCATCCACCAGTTCAAAATCGCCCATTACATCATATTTCGTGTCAATCGCATCCATGACGCTTCTGGTGAATTTGAAGGGACTTGCGGTAGAAGCAATGACAGTGGTCTTATGATCCCCGGTCTCTGCCACATATTTTCCGTATACTGCGGAAGCTACTGCGGTATGGGTATCGATCACATAGCCGCACTTCTCATACAGACGACGAATTTCTGCTGCCGTCTCTGCCTCACTTGCAAAATTACCATAGAAGTCAGCCAGCTGCGCCTTCATTTCTTCGGTGATCTCGTATTTGCCGTTGCCGGTCAGCGCACTCATCAGCTCACGGTTTTTATCCGCATCATTACCTGCGATACGGTAGATCAGGCGCTCTAAGTTGCTGGAGATCAGAATATCCATGGAAGGAGATGTCGTCAGTACGAACTCTCTGTTGCGGTCATAGGTTCCGGTACGGAAGAAATCATACAGTACCTTATTGTCATTGGAAGCACAGATCAGCTTATCAATGGGAAGCCCCATATTCTTCGCATAAAATGCTGCCAGAATGTTACCGAAGTTACCGGTGGGAACTACGACATTGATCTTCTCACCCTCTGCGATCTTACCGTCTTTACATAACTGTGCATAAGCATACACATAGTAGCAGATCTGCGGTACCAGACGTCCGATGTTGATAGAGTTTGCTGAGGAGAACTGGAAGCCCTTCTCGTCCATCTCTTTTGCCAGTTCCTTATCGGAGAAGATCTTCTTCACGCCGGTCTGAGCATCGTCAAAGTTGCCGTGAATGCCTACTACGAAGGTATTGGCACCCTTCTGGGTCACCATCTGCTTCTCCTGGATCGGGCTAACACCGTTCTTCGGGTAAAATACAATGATACGAGTGCCTTTTACATCTGCAAAGCCTGCCAGGGCTGCCTTACCGGTATCGCCGGAGGTAGCGGTAAGGATCACGATCTCGTTCTTAATATTGTTCTTGCGGGCAGAAGTGATCATCAGATGAGGCAAAATGGAAAGTGCCATATCCTTAAAAGCAATGGTGGATCCATGGAACAATTCCAGATAATACGCATTGTCTGCCTTCACAAGCGGAGCAATTTTTTCTGTATCAAACTTGGAATCGTAAGCACTGTTAATACAATTCTTCAGTTCTTCTTCCGTAAAATCCGTCAGAAATAATTTCATGACTTCATATGCAACCTGCTGATAAGTCATTCCCGCAAGCTCCTTAAGACTCTTGTCCAGTGTGGGAATATGATCCGGTACAAACAATCCTCCGTCATCGGATAATCCCTTCAGAATCGCCTGTGATGCGGTTACCGGTGCGCCGTTGCTGCGTGTGCTACGATATATTACTTCCATTTCCTCTCCTCCGTATCAATATGTATGGATCTATTGTATCCATCTTCAATTTCGTAAAAGTATAGCATACTTTAAGCACTGTTGCAAGGTGAATTGATAAAGTCCAAGCTGAACGCAACATTCTTATTCTTATTATTCTTTAAAAAACTCATGTCCGCCGTGCCGGAATAACAGTGTAAGCTTTTCATCAAACCAACGCATTCGTTTACTGTCCGCATAATCTCTGGCGGCAAAATAAAGTGCTCCTTCGGAGATATCCTCTCCATCCAGTGCTCGTCCCACTGCCCTTACGGTCTCCTCACTGATCTGTACTCTGTCATAGCTCCCATCGGACACCGGGGAAAACTGCGTGATCCCATTCTCCTGCTGGAACACGATCTCCGACACACTGTCCGGAAATTTATCGGAATTCAGACGGTTCAATATGACATTTGCCACCAAAAGTTTCCCCTCCTCATCCTCACATCCTGCTTCCGCTTCCACAATTTTCAACAGAACCTCCAGCTCCGCCATGTCCAAATGATACCTGCTGTTCCTCTGCAATTCATTGCAGTCGACTACCCGCTGTCCCGAGGATGTCCGGGAAGCAATTCCTATCATTCTGCTCTCACTGTCTGCCGCTACCGGCACTTTTATCTGCAGATTCCGCTGTATTTCTTCCATTTGTCCCAGGCACAAAAATCCTGCCAGAAATAACAAATGCGCTGTTAACAGAACAGTCAATGCCCGTTTATACATTTTCGATCCTCACATACCTACAAATGATTTTGACTCCAACTTCATTCTATGCAGCTCGTCCGAAAAATATATCTGTTGTTTTCCGGGAAAAAATGATACTATGAAATTATGAATGAGCAGAAAACAGGAAAAAGCAAACTGGATAAAGGGATATTTCGTGCCGTAAAAAAAGATGGAACCGTGTATTACCGCGCCTCTCTGACCTACCGTGGGAAGCACATCAGTCTGGGCAGCTACCGGGATGCCGGACAGGCACACTCGGCCTATGAAGAAGGGATTCGTCTGTTAAATAATTCCTCTCTCTCCCTGAAATCCTACCGGGAGACCTCTTCCCTTTCCTTTGAGAAGTGGGTCTGTCTGCTCAACTTCCGGGATAACGGAATCTACCTTGGGAACCCCATCTATATGGGCCAGCAGCTTTTTTACTATTATCTCACGCCACACCATGTACTGAAATTTGATCTGGAAGATCTGTTCTATTATTCTTCACACAAAATCATGCGGCGCGGTAATCATTATTTTGTGTCCGATTATGGAATGCAGCTGACTCTTACATCCCGCTATGGCATCAAAAACTATGCCGTACCCGGTAGAGACTATTGTTTCCGCAATGGTGATCCCACAGATTTCCGCAGAGAAAATCTGCAGATTCACAATATTTATCACGGTGTCCGCAAAACAGTAACAAAAAACGGACAGCATCTCTATACTGTCCGCATTCATATTCATGGCAATTATCTGGTGGGCCGTTATGCTACCGATGTGGAAGCCGCCATTGCCTACAACAAAGCCATCGACATTCTCCGAAACAAAGGAGTGACCAATAACTTTTTATCCAACTACGTGGAAGACATTGCTCCCAGTCGCTATGCAGAGATCTATTCTTCTCTGCCCATTGCCCCCGGCATTCTGAATTATCCGGCTATTTCTCCGAATAATCAATGAAGCTGATATTCATGTTGGCATAACCGGCAATCCCGTCCACCGAGATATCGTCCGCGTATTGCCACATGGTAAACCGATACGGATAATCCGGAACATCTCCCACCTGGGATAACCATACATCATACGCAGACAGTTTTGACAGATCCACCTCCTTGATCAGCCATTCCTTGTTGCCGTATAATAATGTTTTATATCCGGCCGCCGCTATCGTATCCAGAAAAGCCTTCGTGATCTTCGTCTTATCCGCTCTGCTGACTCCTTCGATGCGGGCCGTATCGTTATCCACGAATCCCATATCAAAAGCCACCGGATAAGTAATCTTATAATCTTTAATATTGTTCAGTACGACGTTCGCTTCTTCCACCGCTTCTGCTTCGGTGATCGCCTGTGAAGTAAAATACACTCCGATCTGCAGTCCGGCATCTGTCGCTCTCTTCAGATTATCCGCGAAATACTCATCCAGAACGATCTGACCGCTGCCGTAACCTCTGGCACCCACCCGAAGCATCACGAAATCAATGCCTGCTTTTTTTAATTTCAGGAAGTCCACATAATCCTGATATTTGGAGATATCCACCCCAACATAAGAAGTAAGCTTTCCATCCTGATAATATTTCATAAAATCCGACTGACACACCAGTTTTGTAAAATCGTATTCGTGTTTCGGCAGATAAGGGCTGATCAATACCCATTCTTCTTTCCCATCCCGATTAGTCACCAGGGTATGCTTTCCATCGGTGGAAGGATCTGTATCCGTCGTATCTTTTTTCCCATCCTGTCCGGAAGGATTCTCTGAAGGCATCGGTGTAGCCGTTGTCTCCGGATACATATCCCAAAAATCCAGATCCGAAGGAGTCAATGTGCTTCCGGTGATCAGATCCTGCGTATCCGGATACTTTGCTGTCTGCTGATTTCCTGCCTGTTGTACATTCTCCGTCTGTGCAGCTGTATTATTCTGTTGATGAGACGCCGGTTTCCTGTTAATGATCAGCACAACCGTAAGTATCACCACCACAAAAATAGTGACAGCAACGATCGCACTGACCACGGTAGGAGTCAACCCGCTTCCATGATCTTCATAATCGTCCGGAAGACGCATACTATTTCTCCTCTTTTATGCTTTTACAATACACTTTTTAGGGCATTTTTCCATGCAGGCTCCACAGCCGACACACTTTTCGGGATCAATGACCGCATGAAAATTTTCTACTTTCACAGCATCATGCTGACAATTTTTCACGCAAATTCCGCAGCCAACGCATCCTGTGGTACAGGCTTTCATAGTGACCGGTCCCTTGTCGGTAGAACTGCAGGCTACCTGCACCGTATTGGAATATGGGATCAGACTGATCAGGTGTTTCGGACATACCTCTACACATTTTCCGCAGGCCTTACACTTCTCTTTGTCTACTACGGCTACACCGTTTTTGACGTGAATGGCATCGAAAGGACATACCTGTGTGCAGGTTCCATATCCAAGGCAGCCGCTGTTACAGGATTTCGGTCCGCCTCCGGGGACAAAGCTCATCATACGGCAATCCTTGATTCCGTAATAATCATAGTCTGTCTTCGTCCGGTCGCAGTCACCCTGGCAGTGAACATACGCTACTTTTCTCTCGGAAGCCTCTGCCTCTACTCCCATGATCGCAGCGATTTTTTTGCCGACTTCCTCTCCGCCTACCGGACAGGTATTAACGGCAGCCTCTCCTTTTGCAATCGCAGCGGCAAGTCCGGAACATCCGGCGAACCCACAGCCGCCGCAGTTATTACCGGGAAGGGCGGCAAGTACCGCTTCTTCCTTCTCATCTACTTCTACTTTGAATTTTATACCGGCCACGCCAAGAAACAGTCCCACAAAGATGCCGACGATTCCGACACAAGCCGCAGCAATCAGAATTCCTGTTATACTCATCTATGTTACTCCTTCCTAGATCAGACCGGAGAATCCGCAGAAAGCAATTGCCATCAGTCCCGCTGTCAGCAGCACCATGGGCATTCCCTTGAAAGATTCCGGCACCTCATTGTATTCCATTTTTTCACGCAATCCAGCCAGGATCACGATGGCAATGGTAAAACCAAGGGCTGTGGCAAATCCGTTTACAATACCGGTCAGAATACCGTATTCCTTCTGTACATTGGTAATCGCTACACCTAAAACCGCACAGTTGGTGGTGATCAGGGGCAGATATACACCCAGTGCCTGATACAGAGAAGGCATAGCCTTTTTCAGGAACATCTCCACAAACTGTACCAGCGCCGCGATCACAAGGATAAATACAATGGTCTCCAGATACTCAATGTGCAGCGGCTGTAAGATAAATTTATAAATCACGCCCGCTACCGCACTTGCCAGCGTTATGACGAAAATAACCGCGGTTCCCATACCGCCTGCAGTCTTGATCTTACGGGATACTCCCAAAAACGGGCAGAGTCCCATGAACTGGCTTAAGACGATATTGCTGACAATGGAGGAACTGATCAGTAACAGAAGCATATCTTTCACACTATCCATTTATTTGTCCTCCTTATCCAAGTCTATTGTCTCAAGGTCATCCGTTGCAGCCTTAGGCTTTGCTGCCGCTCTGGCCGCGTCCATCACGGCATCCTCCGAAGTATCGGTATTGTCGTAAAATCTCTCTGAACAGCCGCTTTCGCCACAGTGCAGACAATCATGTCCGCAGCCGGACTGGATTTTCTCATAATCCTTGCCTGCCAGTTTTCTCTTGTTCTTCACATAATTCTGCAGAGCAGTCAATGCAGCCAGCACAAAGAACGCACCGGGAGCCAGTCCGAAGATGTTGATCGTTACATAGGAATCCGGCATGATCCGGAATCCGAAGACAGATCCTGCCGCCAGAATCTCTCTCACGGCACCGATACAGGTCAATGCCAGGGAGAAACCAAGTCCCATGCCAAGTCCGTCAAACAAAGAAGGAATCGGCGGATTGGAGTATGCATAGCTCTCCGCTCTTCCCAAAATAATACAGTTCACAACGATCAAAGGAATGTATACACCCAATGCATCATTCAGAGACGGCAGATATGCCTGTAAAAGTAACTGCACCGCCGTTACAAATGAAGCTATAATTACGATAAATGCTGGGATTCTCACACGGCTGGGAATCACTTTCCGCAACAGGGAAATGATCAGATTGCTCATCGTAAGTACCACCGCTGTCGTCAGTCCCATTCCCAGACCGTTCATTGCGGAAGTGGTTACGGCCAGTGTAGGACACATTCCCAGCATCAGCACAAAGGTAGGATTCTCCTTGATAATGCCGTTGTAAAGTCTTTCACCTGCTTTATTCATTGCCTGCACCTCCCTGTACATAATCATGAAATGCCAGAAGGCTTCCGTTCACGGCATTGGTCACGGCCTTGGTGGTGATCGTTGCACCGCTGATGGCATCAATCTCACTGTCAGAAGTGGAACCGGTCTTGGTATACGTAAAGCTCTTCACATTTTTCTGATGGAACTGCGGTACCAATACATCGCCTGCTTTCATTCCCAGTCCCGGTGTCTCGGAGATACTCAAAATAGAAATATCATTTACGGTACCGTCCAGACGGATTCCCACATACAAAACGATATTTCCGCCGTATCCCTCAGAGGATGTTGTCTGGATCACATAGCCCAGTTTCTCTCCGGAGGCATCCTGAGCTTCATATACCGTACCGATGGTAATTCCGGTATCGGAAAGATTCTGCGCCGTATCATCGGAAGGGTTATACGGATCCAATTCTTCAAAATGTCCGGCATCCGTAAATACTGCCTGGCAGGCTTCCTGCACTGCTTTTTCTTCCTGCAGACGGATGGGTTCCTTGGTAAGTTCATAGACAAATCCAAGTAACAGGCCGGCGATCAGGGTGATGGCAAATAAAATGCCTGCTTCTTTTAACATTGCCTGTACATCATTTTTATTTTTCATGTTTCGCACCTGCCTTTCTTCCGAAAGCAACCGGCATGGTGAATTTTTCAATCAGAGGTACCAGAAGGTTTCCTAAAATGATAGCATAAGATACTCCTTCCGCTCCCGGTCCGAAGATACGGAAAATTCCGGTAAGAAGTCCCAGTACAACACCATATACATACTGTCCTTTGATGGTGATCGGGCGGGTAACATAATCCGTAGCCATGAAAAAGGCACCCAGGATCAGACCGCCACCGGCCAACTGTGCCGACAGATATGCGGGATCAAAACCATGTCCGCCGAAAAATCCGGCAAACAGGATCACTGTCACAATATAGGTCCCCGGAATGCGCAGATCGATCACTCCGATCAAGATCAGAAAACATGCCCCGATCAGTAACGCAATAACGGAAGTCTCACCGATGGTACCGGCTGTCTTACCTACGATCATATTCATGACATTGACACTCTCTCCTGCCTTCAGTGCCGCCAGCGGAGTGGCTCCGGTATAAGCATCACAGACGAAGTTCGTCATCTGCGAAGGGAAAGAAATCAATAAGAAACATCTTGCTGCCAGTGCCGGGTTCATAAAATTTTGTCCCAGGCCTCCAAACAACATTTTTACTACAAGAATTGCAAACACACCGCCCAGGGCAGCCATCCACAGAGGAATACTTACCGGCAGATTCAGTGCCAGCAGCAGTCCGGTGACCACCGCCGACATGTCTGTTATGGTTATTTTCTTCTTCCACAGCCAGCCGAATAACAATTCTGTCAGGACTGTGCTTGCAATGGTAACAGCCATTACTGCCAGTGCTCTGGGACCGAAATTGTAGATTCCGAAGCCGGCAGCAGGCAGCAGTGCGATCACCACAGCCGTCATAATACTACTGGTCGTTACTTTCGACCTTATATGAGGATTTGAAGATACTTTTAAAAGTTCACTCACTGTTCTTCCCTCCTACTTCTTTTTCTTTTTGGCCAGTTGAATTTTACGCATGGACTTGATCTCCTGCGTCAGAGGTCTCTTGGCAGGACATACAAAGCTGCAGCAGCCACACTCACAGCATTCCATTCCGTTATGTTCTACGAATGACTCTTCGTCAAAATGCTCCGCATAAGTTGCCAGCAGACTGGGAACGATCCGTCCCGGGCATGCTTCCACACATCGTCCACAGTTAATACAGGGACTGGGTTCCATCGCAGAGACATCATCCTGTGTCAATGCCAGCAAAGCAGTAGAAGTCTTGGTCGTCGGAACATTAAGATCAAACATACCGAATCCCATCATCGGACCACCGCAGATAATCTTCTCCGGATCCTGTTTAAATCCTCCCGCCACATCCAACAGTTCCTGATAACTCATACCGATGGGTACCCGGAAGTTCCGTGGATTCGCCACAGCATCACCGGTTACCGTGACAATGCGCTCCATCAGAGGGCGTCCTTCTGTAACCGCTCTGTAAATAGCAACCACGGTATCTACATTGTCTACAATGCATCCCACATCCGCGGGCAGCATGGAAGAATTGATTTTCCGACCCGTTGTGGCATAGATCAACTGACGTTCCGCACCCTGCGGGTACTTGGTCTTCAATGCCTTGACCGTGATCTGCGGATCATTTTTGGTCATCTGTTTTAACAGAGAGATGCAATCCGGTTTATTATCTTCCACTGCCAGAATTCCATGAGCATTATCGAACAGCTTCAATATGATCTTCAGACCGCCGATCAACTTGTCCGGCTCCTCCATCATCCTGCGGTAATCAGAAGTCAGATAAGGCTCACATTCCGCACAGTTTGCAATTACATAGTCAATTTTATCAGGATCCTTCGGAGATAATTTTACATGGGTAGGAAAGCCGGCTCCTCCCATACCTACAACTCCGGCTTCTTTTACAATATCGATGATCTCATCTTTTTGTAATTTATCCACCGGTGCATAGGGATGAAATTCCATACTTTCATACAGACCGTCATTGTCTATTACAATGCTCTGTATCAGATCTCCCGTCACTACACGCCTTGTCTCGATAGACTTTACAGTACCGGACACGGATGCATAAATCGGTGCCGACACAAATCCACCACTCTCCGCTATCTTCTGTCCTGCAAGTACACGATCTCCTTTTGCCACGATTGGCTTAGCCGGGGCTCCGATATGCTGAGACATGGGATAGACCATTTCTCCCTTAGGCAGAACATCCTGGATCGGCTTGTCTTTCGACAGATCTTTGCCATCATAGGGATGGATTCCACCTACAAATGTCAACTTCGCCATTTTCTATCGTCCTTTCTGAATCATTCTTGTATTTCAGATCACATTACGATAATTGTACTATTTTTATCAATTTTTATCAACTTTTATCAACAAAATGCTACTGCATTTTATAAAATTATGGTAGAATAAATTAAATAAGCAAACATGCCCCACGGCAGAAAGAGGTCATACATGAAAAAATCAGAAGAGACTCTGGAGGATTTTGCGATCTCCTATCCCTTGGATAAGCTGGCACCTCTGGAACAGGTACTGTTTCTCGATATTGAGACCACGGGATTTACTTCCCGTACTTCTTATTTATATATGATAGGCTGCGCTTACAATCGGGCCGGTAAATGGCATACCATACAATGGATGGCAGAGGATTACGCGCAGGAGGGAGCGATTCTCACTGCTTTCTTTGACTTTGCGAGATCCTATAAATATCTGGTTCATTTCAACGGCAATAACTTCGACCTTCCCTTTATCAGCCAGAAATGTGCCCAGTTAATGCTTCCATTTTCTTTCGAAGGTTTTCAGGGAATCGATATTTATCGTCGGATCTCTCCTTATAAGTTTTTCTTAAAGTTGCCCAACTGCAAACAGAAAACTCTGGAGCAATACCTTGGAATCGCCCGTACGGATGTCTTTTCCGGTGGTGAATTGATCGGATTATATCACGACTATGTCAAGAATCCTTCCGAATTCACCGAAAAGGCTTTATTCCTTCACAATGCGGACGATTTAAAAGGGATGTTGGAAGTTCTTCCGATTCTCGCATACTATGATCTGTTTAACGAGAACTGTGTCAAAGCCAAAAAGGTACAGGCCAATTATTACAAAGATATGCATGGGGCACAGCGAAAAGAGTTGCTGATCACACTGCAGATTCCTACACCGCTGCCCAAACCTATTACTGCCTCTGCCGGTAATTGTTACTTCCGCGGCGAGGGAGAATCTGCTACTCTTAAGGTTCCGATCTATGAAGAAGAATTAAAATATTTCTATTCGAACTACAAGGATTATTATTATCTTCCTACCGAAGATGTGGCACTTCATAAATCCGTAGCTGGTTTTGTTGATAAGGAACACAGACTCCAGGCTTCCGCAGCGAATTGCTATACCAGGAAGTTTTCCTGTTATCTTCCCCAGTGGGATATTTTATTTACACCTTTCTTCAAGAGAGATTATAAGAGCAAGGAATTATTTTTTGAACTTACAGATGAAATGAAGAAGAACCGTGAAGGTTTTTCCCGTTATGCCAATCACGTCCTGTCCATGATTGCCGCCACATATTAAAAAAAGGAAAGCTGATCGCTTTCCTTTTTTCTTCCTATAAACCTATAAGGGTTTGACATAATAAAAAGAACTTTTTCTTTCAAATCCTATCTCACGATAATTCATGATCTGTTCCGTACTTCCGATAAAAAGCATTCCACCCTTTGCCAGGGAATGATAATACTTTCGAAATACTTCATCCTTTGCTTCCTCTGTAAAATAGATCAGAACATTTCTGCACACGATCAGATGATATTCTGTCGGATAAGCATCCTTCAACAGATTATGCTGATGAAAATCAACTCTTGCCTTAATCTCATCCGCAATCTTATAAGAGGGACCGATCTTCGTGAAATATTTCTTCTTTAAATCTTCCGGTACACCTTCTATGCTCTTCTCATTGTACAATCCGGTCTTTGCCTTTGCAATCACCTGCTTGTCCAGATCCGTAGCATAGATATGGATCTGTTGTAACGGAACATGCCGTGACAAAGCCATAACCAGTGAGTACGGCTCATCTCCCGTAGAACAGGCAGCACTCCAGATCTTTAAATTCTTACCAAAGCGCTGAATCAGTTCCGGGATAACTGTCTCATCCAGATATTTCCACTGTTCGGGATTACGATAGAACTCCGATACATTGATGGTAATATACCCTACAAATTCCTCGAAAAGTTCTCTATCCGTCTTCAGTGCCTGTACATACTTATCATATCCTACGATCTTGTGTTTTGCGATCAGAGTATCGATACGCCGTTTCATCTGCTTCTCTTTATAAGCATTCAGATCGATCGTAGTCAGAGAATATATCTCCTTTTTAAAATACTCATAATCATATATCATGAATATCAACCACCCAGCTGTTAATTATTCCTCAGTATTCTCAGCCTCTGCAGCGATCACAGCATCGATATCTACAGATACAACATCTGCATCAGACTCTTCCTCTGCCTCTGCAGGTTCGGGAGCTGTCAGAGCCTTTACGCTCAGGGAGATCTTGTGATCAGCCTCGTTGAAATCTACAACCTTAGCTGTAACTTCATCGCCAACGCTCAGTACATCGGAAGGTTTCTCAATGTGCTCCTTTGCGATCTGGGATACATGAAGCAGAGCATCTACACCGGGCTCTAATTCTACGAAAGCACCAAAGTCGGTCATTCTTGCAACCTTACCGGTTACTACATTGCCGACTGCATACTTCTGTGCAGCATCCTTCCAGGGGTTAGCATCATCGAATTTCAGAGACAGTGCAATCTTGTTGCCGTTGATCTCTTTGATCAGGACTTTCAGCTTATCGCCAACCTTGAATACCTTCTTGGGATGTTCCACTCTGCCCCAGGACATCTCGGAGATGTGAAGCAGTCCGTCTGCGCCGCCAAGATCGATAAATGCGCCGAAATCAGTTACGTTCTTAACAACACCTTCAACGATATCGCCTTCTTTGATCTTCTCAAAGAGTTCCTTCTGCAGCTCAGCCTTCTTGGCTACGATCAGCTGTTTACGGTCGCCGATATATCTTCTTCTCTTGGGATTGTACTCGCTGATCACGAATTCAATCTCCTGACCTGCATACTTGGTCAGATCCTTCTCATAAGTATCGGATACCAGGCTTGCGGGGATGAAGATTCTTACTTCGTCCACAATTACACTTAAACCACCGTCCAGTACCTGAGATACGGTTGCCTTAAGTACTTCGTGATTGTTAAATGCTTCTTCGATTCTCTTGTTGCCTCTGTCTGCAGCAAGACGCTTGTAGGTAAGGAGAACCTGACCCTCACCGTCATTTACTTTCAGAACCTTGACTTCCATGGTGTCACCAACCTTGGCAACTGTGGTAAGATCCACGCTGGAGTCGTTGGTATATTCGTTCTTGGTAAGAATACCGTCAGATTTATATCCGATGTTCAGAATGATCTCTTCCGGTTTCACATCGATGACTGTACCTTCGACTACCTCTCCTGCATGTATTGTCTTTAATGATTCTTCCAGCATTTGTTCAAAAGTTAATTCTGACATAATTTTGAACCTCCTCAATTAATTTATTTGGGGTGGAAGCCCCCGCGGTAATACCCACTAGTCGAACAGCTTTAGGTAGATCTAAATGCAAGTCATCCAGTGTCTGTATAAAATAGGTGTGCTCACATTCCCTTTGGCAGATTTCGTAAAGCTTTCTGCTGTTGGAACTGTGCTTCCCTCCTATTACAATCATAACGTCAGCATCCGCTGCAATGGTCTTTGCCGATCGCTGTCGCTCTTCTGTAGCATTACAGATAGTGTTCACAACACTATCATTGTAACCTTTTTTTTCAAAAATTTCAACTATATATTGAAATTTATTGTAGTTATATGTCGTCTGAGAGACAATGCAGAGTTTTTCGCCTTCTGTTTTTACAAAATTTTCTGCCTGCTCCGGAGTCTCCAGAACGGTAACGGGTCCCGGACACCAGCCGACGATCCCCTCTACTTCCGGGTGCTTCGGATCTCCCACAACGATCACATGATACCCCTCGTTACTTTTTAGTTCCACGATACGATGGATCTTTTTCACAAAAGGGCAGGTGGCATCAATGCATTCCAGACCGTTTGCCTCCATGATGTCATAGATCTCTTTTGCCACACCGTGAGCACGGATGATCACTGTAGGAATGTTCTCCCCGGCTTTCAGTTGTTTCAGATCCTCTTTGTTCTCCAGAACCCGTACACCCTTTTCCGACAGTTCTCTGACCACTTCCTCGTTGTGTACAATGGGACCATAGGTATATATAGTCTTTCCGTTTTTTAATTGTTCATACACGGTATCCACGGCACGCTTTACACCAAAGCAAAAGCCTGCACAGTCTGCCAGTCTTACTTCCATATATCGTCTCCCATTTAGCCAATCAGTGCCACGATCCGGTCAATGACCTGTTCAATGGTCATATCGGAGGTATCCACAAGTACCGCATCCTCCGCCTGCTTTAACGGAGAAGTCTCTCTGTGCATATCTCTGTAATCTCTGTCCTCGATATCCTGACGGATCTTTTCTAAGTCGCAGGACTCACCCTTGGCAATCAGCTCGTCATATCTTCTTTTTGCTCTCACCATACTGCTGGCGGTCAGATAGATCTTGACCTGTGCATGGGGTAATACTACGGTACCGATATCACGGCCGTCCATGATCACATCGCTTTTCGCTGCCAGTGCCTGCTGGAGTTCTACCAGTTTGGTACGTACCGCCGGCTGTGCACTGGTGGTGGAAGCCATGTTGCCAACCTCCTCGGTACGCAGATAAGCATTGACGTTTTCACCGTTTAATAATACGACCTGTTCTCCGTCCACATATTGAATGGTGATATCTGCCTCCTTACATTTATCGGCGATCGCTGCCGCATCCGTAGGATCCACACCCTCTCTTAACATGAACAGTGCCATGGCGCGGTACATTGCTCCGGTATCCACATAGATAAAGCCCTTCTTTTTTGCCACTGCTCTGGCAATCGTGCTTTTACCGGCACCTGCCGGTCCGTCAATAGCTACATTAAAGCTCATATTCATATCCTCTTTTCTTCGTATTTTCTTTATGATTCTATTTTTCAAAAAAATTATTGTATGCTTTCTCCCGCCAAATGTCCCGTAGACCAGGCAATCTGTAAGTTAAAGCCACCGGTCATGGCATCCAGATCCAGTACTTCCCCCGCAAAATACAGATGCTTTACCAGCCTGGATTCCATGGTGGAAGGATTGATGTCTTTTACAGAGATTCCGCCCTGGGTAATGATTGCTTCCGCAAAAGATCTCGTCCCCGTTACCGTCATGGGCAGTGCCTTGATCAGCATTCCGAAAGCTTTTCTCTCTTCCCTGCTGATCTCGTTGACCTTCTTCTCCGGAGAGATTCCTGACAACTCTATCATAACAGGGATCAGCTTCGCAGGGAACAGATGATCCAGTGCATTTTTAAACTGTTTATTCTTCGCTTCCTCAAAATCCCGAAGCAGCCGTTTATCCAACTGTTCCGGTGTCAGTGCGGGTTTCAGATCCAGGAAAAGCTTTACTTCATCGTCACCTTTTCGTTTAGAAATATTTTTGGAATAAAAGCTGCTGGCGGACAAAATCAACGGCCCGCTGACACCGAAATGGGTAAACAGCATCTCTCCGAAGCCTTCGTACCAGGTCTTCTTCCCACATTGCATCCGGATCTCCACATTTTTAAGAGATAATCCCATCAGTGCTTTGCACCAGCTCTCGCGGATCTCTAACGGTACCAATGCGGGCCTTCGCTCCGTTACTTTATGCCCCGTCTCTTCTGCGAACCGGTAACCGTCTCCGGTGGATCCGGTAGCGGCATAGGAGCAGCCACCTGTACAAATAATGCAGGCATCGGCGGTCAACTTCTTATGATCCGTACATTCCACTCCGTAAAAGCAAATATTGTCGTCACTTTCCTTCGTCAGGATCTTTTTCACTTCTGTGTGCAGATGAATATCCACATGATATTTATGCAATTCTCTCTGCAGGGCAGCGATCACATCCGAAGAATGATCGGATACCGGAAATACCCTGTCGCCCCGCTCTGTTTTCAGGGGACATCCCGCCTGTTCGATCAGATCACACACCTGTGTATTGTCAAAGCTGTAAAAAGCACTGTACAGGAATTTTTCATTGGTGCAGACATTTTGGAACAGCACATCCATATCCGCTCCATTGGTCACATTACAACGGCCTTTTCCCGTAATAAACAGCTTTTTCCCAAGCTTTTCATTTTTTTCCAAAAGGGTTACGTTATGTCCGCATTTTGCTGCCGCTATGGCAGCCATCATGCCGGCAGCCCCGCCGCCGACCACTATCACATTGCTCATTCTCATCCTTTTCTGCCGACATATCGACGTCACTGCTCCTTGCGTCGCAGAGAATAATCCAACATCGGTTCATCATCTATAAAATCAATCTCGTCATTCAGATACACCTGATAATTGTTCCAGGTCTCTTCCAGTGTCTCCAGATTCTTACGCACCTGCTCCGGGCACTTCAGGCAAAGCGCTACCACCAGGGCATTGATCACACTAAGAGGTGCCACCAGAGAATCCACCACCGACACCATGTCACTTCTCGCCAGCAGATTGCAGGAAGAATACAGATTCATGGGGGAATGGATACTGTCGGTAATGGCGATCACTTTGGCATTCCGGTCATTGGCGAACTCCATAGCCTTTAACGTCCGCATAGAATATCTCGGAAAACTGATGCCGATAAAGCAATCCTTCGGTCCTATATGGATCATCTGTTCAAAGGTCTCGCTGACACTGGTAGTGTTCAGCAAAAATACCTTTCCGCGGATCATGTTCAGGTAAAAATGCAAAAACGCCGCCAATGGCTCATTGCTGCGGAGTCCCATGATATAGATGGTCTCCGCTTCTAAAATCGTAGCTACTGCCGATTCAAACGCCGCCGGATCCAGATTATCTATAGTATCCTGAATCTTCTCGATATCTGCCGTGAGAACAGAGGTCAGGATCTCCGACTGGGAACTTCTTCCATATTTTGCATCCATTTTCTGGATACCATTTAGTTTACCCTGTACACAGCTTTCCAATGCCTTCTGAAATTTCGGGTACCCATCATAACCGATCCCTGCGGCAAAACGAACCACGGTAGATTCACTGATTCCCAGTGTTTCTCCTAATTTAGCTGCCGTCATGAATACCGCCTGGTCAAAATGTTCCGATATATAGTCCGCAATGGCTTTATGCCCCTTGCTCATCTTCGCATAGTGTTCATTTATCCGGGTAAAAACATCATATTCTGCCACTGTTCTTAACCTCGCATTGTCTCATTGTAAAAAGCATAATAGGAATGTTCCAAAAGCTGCATCGTCTGCTGATCTGTCAGATCATAATCTCCGGTCAGAGACATGCAGGCGGCTCCATGGATAAAAATCCACATTTTCATAAACAGATTTCCGGGGTCCGGGCATCCGGCCACTCTCGCCAGATTGATCTCATAGACTACATTTCCGGCATCACCGTTCAAGATCTCATACATGCTTTTCGTCTTATGCTTACTGCCCTGGTCACCGGATACAAACAGAAGTTCAAACAGGTGTCTTTCTTCCCGTGCAAAAGCTATGTATGCCATTCCTAAGTTGGAAAAAGGTGTCTTCCCGGTGCGGGGATACAGGCTGTAATAATCCAGAAAATACGCCGTTGCTCTCTCATAGACCGCATCCCACAGTTCTTCCATATTCTTATATACTCTGAAAATAGGCTGCGTGGAACATCCTGCCTTCGCCGCAACTTTTCTCGCAGTCACATTGGCAAAGCCTTCCTCTCTGGTCATGGCGAATGCCGTATCCAGAATTTTATCGATGGTGATCATCTCTTTACGAGCCATAATCCCTCTCATTCCGCTGTATTTACAGCAAACAATGTGTCCTTCTATAACACTTGTTATTTTAGTGGGTGAGGCGGTGGTTTGTCAATATGTAATTAAGCCCATTCGCATATCGGGCTGACCGGGGCGCCCCGGGGAAAGTCTAAATAACGGTTTCTTCGCGCTCCAGTAACAAAACGTCAATAGTTTTTAATCACTTTTTTCAAAAAGACAAAAAAATAGAACGTATAGATTATTTCCATACGCTCTATCTCACATTTCATATTAAATTTTTGCATTCTACAAACTGGAATTTATTTTGGCTCCTTCCTTTTTCCTGTTATTTCTTCAACATCAAGAGCATATACAAGTGTTCTCTCCACCGCAGCTGGATTGAAGTACTTGTTTTCGTCTCCGTTGCGATACTGTGCCATAAGCTTTCTCAGAGCATTCATCTTTTCATCCGGATTTAAGATTCTGATTTTTCCTTTTCCGATAATACTCTCATAAGACATTGTGCAGTAGCCTTTATCTTCAAAATATTGCAGCAAATGATTGCAGTCCATTTCAAAAGATGCTCGGTTATCCCTTTTCATAAGATAAACCTTGTATCCTTCTAAAGCACTATGGAAATAAAGCGTAACTTTTTTCCCTTCAACACTCATGCCAAAGTTCAATGGAATGATATATGGATATCCATCATCGTTTAAGGCGAGACGGCAAACATCACACTTTTTCATCACTTCTATTTTTTCGTTGAAATCAGTTATCTCTCTATTTTTCTGTCGCATCAACGCACCACCATTCTGTACATTTTGTTTATTTCATCAAACTGAAAGTTATCTGCTTTCTATACCGCAATCATACGCATAATGAGAATCAGAAAAAAATACAGTAATAACTTTATCTTCACTAATTAACCACGAAGCACTGGTATCATTTTCTCTTACAGGATTACCCCAAGATTCAATAATCTGCTCCTTTGATATATTTCTGCTTCCCCAAAACTCTCGCAGTGCATGTTCATTATTTTTTCCTACTTGTTGAAGTAACGGTACTTCATTTTTATCTAATTTAATAGTAGTTCCAAAATTTTCTTCGCTATCGACCTTTTGCTCTGTCACATTGTTATCAATGACAGATGTGCCAGTAGAAATATCCAATACAACAACAATCGCAATCAATAAAAAGAGTGCAATTGCAGCTCCCAAAATGACCTTCAACACGTTGTGACTTCTTCTGTTTCTGACTGCTAGCTGCTGATTTATCTCAGCCAGAGACTTTGCAACTGCAGTTATATCCATCTTGTCCACATGCTCTGGACTACCTAAAAGTTCCGCAATGGACACATCCAAGGCATCAGAAATTCTACACAACATGTCTGCATCTGGTACCGCTGTCCCATTTTCCCATTTGGAAATAGTCTGCCTTACAACATTCAGTTTTATTGCTAAAGACTCTTGGGTAAGACCTCGTTCTCTTCTTATCCTTGAAAGATTTTCATTTAACATAAATACCACCTCTTAAGTCTTATCTGATTCTCCCATATTATCAGCCATCTAGCAAAGCATCAAGCAACCAGCAGGCGCAATGCGCACTTGTGAGTTGCAATGCTATAATCGGCAATAAATTCAAAGTTTTATAGCTGTTAGACAGTCGAGTAGACTTACACCTCACAATGTAAGCCCCTCACAGAACCGTACGTGCGGCTTTCCCGCATACGGCTCTTCATAATAATATTTACAGTCTCAAAACAAGCTGACATAAATCTTTGGCATTGCCAATGGATAATATTTCAGCATTTCAATGAATCCTTCTCTTGTATAACTCTTTCTGTCACTTCGTCTATTCAGCACCTTAAACAGAAGTTCTCTCACTTGTTGTTTGTAGTTTGAAATCATTCTGCCATTAAAACTTATGCCATAGTACCTATAATGACCTATTAGTTTCAGATTTAGCATACCCATTAGTTTCTTTAGCGGTTGGTCTCTATTCGCATATAACCATACCTTGATGTCTCGAATTTTCTGTCTGAATTTCTTAGAACTTGTCTTTGGCATTATATATGGCATACCTTTGCGTGAACGCCCACAATAGAATGTGAATCCCAGAAAATCAAATGTTTGTAATCTGATACACTCACCGCTCTTTTGCTTTGCCCTTGCAATATAAGCACCGCTTTGTAAGAGACGACTTTTACTATCTTCTAATTGCAAACCGAACTTTTCCATTCGTTCTTTAAGAAGCTTGTAGTAATTCTCTGCTTCCCATTTGTATTGAAATCCTGCAACAAAATCATCTGCATATACAATTAGAAAGTTATCTCCCTTGCATTCTTTGGTAATAATAAACTTATACCATAGTGTCAATACATTGTGCATATATATGTTTGCTAGGATTGGACTTATGATATTGCCTTGAGCTGAACCTTCTTCATTCACCATAAGTTCACCATTATCCAGCACTCCCACTTTAAGATACTTCTTGACAAGACCAATTATGTTGGGGTCTTTAATATAAAGTTTGAGAAACTTGATAATCCATTCATGCTTCATATGGTCGAAGAATCCTTTGATGTCAGCATCCACAATATAGCAGATTTTCGTGTTGTTTAATCTCTTATACAGTTCTTTTATTGCGTTATGACATCCTCGATTTGGTCTGAATCCGTACATGCAGTTCAGAAATCTCGGTTCATAGATAGCTTCCAATATCTTCTTTAATGCTAATTGGACTATTTTGTCCTCATAGCACGCAATTCCTAATGGTCGAAGTTTTCCATTGCTTTTAGGGATATATACCCTAATTGATGGCTGTGGTTTGTATGATTTTCTTTTCAATCTTTCTACCAAGTCATCTATGTTTTGCTCCAGATTCTTCTCGTATTCTCTCTTCGTAATCTCATCCATACCAACTGCCTTACTTCCGTCTAATTCTATGTGGCATTGCATAAGCATTTCTTTATTGATTAGATGATACAACGATGTGAACTCTGGTCTCGGCGAATTTGCCGATATTTCTGCTATTCTTTCTAATTTCGTTTCCATCAATACCTCCGTCCCTGAGTACGGTTGATGTGTCCTCAGAAAGACCATTATTATGTAGCTCCCTTCCCTCCATTGGCATTACCCAACTTCTTCGGTACTATGAAGCTATCCGACTGCCTACTGTTCTTTTGGCATTCTCCTGTTTTGCAGTTGTTTGCCATACTTGCAATGGCAAGAAACAATAGGCTCTCCCCAGTTGACTGAATAATCACAATGTAAAACATAAAGTGCTCTTTGACCCCGCAGAAGCAAACCATTTCTCACCAATGCGAATTGATTTGTATTGCTTTCCGTCGAAATTAGAACGTCAGCCTTCTAAATGTCAAAATTTCGAGGCTCAATCACACTCTCTATTTTCTCGCTGTCTACGCTTAGCAACTACCATTACTGACAGTCACCCAAGACTCGCTACTGGCGGTTGGTTAGACCTTACCAGACAGGCATTCCACCT
>OGKW01000609.1_pt1 | contig 28985 bp, 15 predicted proteins | sample 1572601 | NCBI WGS metagenome assembly OGKW01 (sample SAMEA2581875, study PRJEB24529) | metagenome | biome: Human gut stool | place: China | collected 2011
GGCGGCACCGTGTACGGCTTTCCCCTGTACGTCCTCATGGCTCCGCCTCCTCCGGTCCGATCTCCGCCGCGTCAACGAATACGGCCAGCATGTCCTCCAGCTCCTTGCGCATTGCCTTTTCCATAGCCCTGGCCGTTTGTGGGTCTGCATATCCGGCTATGGATTTCACAGTGCGGGGTGGAATGTTCATGGCGAATTTCTTAAACATGGCCATGAAGTCCGCCAGATCCCTGGTGGCCTCCTCGGCCTTGATGTATTTTCCCTCGGCAATGGCGGTTTTCAGCTTGTGGAGCTGGCCCTGGCTTTCTTTCAGCTCCACCTCCGCCGCCGTTTCCTGGGCCTTTTGCTCGATGTGGGCAATATAACGCTGGATCGTTTCGCAGGTTTTATATTTTCGGGCGCCGCCGCCGGGCGGCACCTCGGTTTCCAGCACGCCGTCCTGGGTGAGCTGCTGGATCCGCCGGGTGGTTTTCCCCAGCAGCTTCGCCACCGCCGTGGTGCTGGCCCACTCCGGGACTGTATTCAGGGCCGTCGGTGCTTTCGTCGCCTTACTGGCCGCCCCTGCTTTGGCCTTTCCGGCCCCTTTTTTCTCCGCCACCGGCTGCACCTCCTTTTGTGCCGCTGGCCCGGTTCGCCCCGCCCTGCCGGATTTCGCTTTTTCGGCGTGGGCGATTTCGCGTTTTCTTCCTCCCCTTTCCGCCTGATACCCCCTTTAGGGGGTATGGTTTTCCCGCTTTTTGAAAAAGCGTAACGAAACACCCCTGAAAATTTTTGATTTTTTGTGGAAAATAATCGGACTTCACTTGCCCCGCAAAGATTTATTTTTCGGAAAGGACCCGAACAGGGGAGGGGGTGGCAAATTCACAAGGGAGGCCCTGGGCCGCCCCTCGGCATGAGCGGCCCAGGGCAAAGGGTGTTTGGGCCGGCCCGCCGCGCTCGTGTACAATGCGGCGGGGCAGGGTGAAAGGAGAAAAGCCCCTGCGGTTCTGCTCCCCGGCCCATGGTGTGGAAACAGAAAGGCCGCCAGGTTCTCACGCCCTGGCGGCCTTTCTCTATTTGGCTGGGGCTTTGCTCTTGCCCCTGTCGTTTTCCACGATACCAGAATACCACAGGTGAATGTCCTGTTGTGTCCTGTCTTTTCAAGATGGCCTATTTTTTTCTGTGCATATCTCCGGTGCCTGCCTTTGCTCAAACTCTTGTACTAACTTCTGCGCCCGTGCATTGGATAGGATAATATCCAGGGCGGCGTTGTAGTAGACATTTACCCTTGACCTGCTCATGTGGACCTCTTTGCAGATCCGTTCCCATTTCTTGCAACTCATAAAGATTATTGTCAAATAACTTCTGAGCTGCCACATAAATCGGTCCAGTCATTGATGCATACTGCTTTGGAGAAGAAGGAAAATTTTCATCTGTATAGGACGAATAAATCGTTTCATCTAAATTCGTACATCCTGCCAAAACAGCAGTACCTATTATTAGAACAAATACTTTTACTTTCTGTTTGATATTATATGATTTCATAATTACCTCCTATTAAAAACTGATATTTACACCTAATAAGAATGATCGAGTCTTCGGATAATAATTTCTATTATCAATACCGGGAGCAAGTCCGCTTAAACTTACCTCAGGATCAATACCGGTATATTTCGTAATCGTGAACAAATTCTGTCCAGTAATATACACTCTTAAGTTATTAATACCCGGCATCTTTTCTGTATCAAACTGATACCCCAACGTTACATTATCCAACTTAAGGAACGAACCATTTTCCAACCATCTGCTCGACGGTTGCGGTGCTTCCATAATGCCATCTTCAACTGCTTCATGCGAAATATTACATATAGCCGCTTGTGTCAACCGGGAAAGATCCGCACGGCTAGCATTAAAAATCTTATTCCCAGTAACACCTCTTAAAAAGAAATTCAGATCCCACCGTTTATATCTGAATGTATTGTTCCAACCAAATGTAACTTTAGGAAGAGCGGAACCAACCACTTGATAGTCATCAGGGGATTTCAATTTATCGATTGTTACAATTTCACCTGCTGCATTCTCATACAATGTTTTCTGTTGTTTCGCATCATATCCCATATACTTATAGGTATAGAATGTACCGATCGGGAGTCCGGGTTTGACAATTGAGACCGTCTGAGCGGTCCATCCTTCCAAATACATTGTTCCTTCATAACGTTCGGAAATGCTCAAATTATCAACGTTACTATCCAATGATCCGATTTCATTTTTATTATAAGCCACATTGAAATTGGTTGTCCAGCTAAAATCCGGTCGATCAACAGCCACTACATTCACCATAAATTCAACCCCTCTATTAGTCATGCTTGCCCCATTTGCCAACAGTTGGTTATACTGATAAGGAGGTGATGGAACATTGTACTTGTATAACATATCTTTTGTTTCCTTATTGTAAAAATCCAATGTACCAGAAACACGTCCCTCCCAAATAGTATAATCAAGACCGATATTCGTCATTGCAGTTGTCTCCCATTTCAAATCTGGGTTAGGATTTTGAGAAACTCCATAACTATTAATCCATTCGCCATTATACATGAATTGACTAGACTGAGGACCATACAAACGCTGAGATGTATACGGATCAATATTCTGATTTCCAGACTGTCCATATCCGATTCTCAATTTCAAATCCTGGAAAACCGACTGTTCTTCCATAAATTTTTCCTCCGAAATACGCCAAGCCAAAGAAACAGAAGGGAACATAGCCCATTTGTTATTTGCTCCAAACTTAGAAGATCCGTCCCGACGTAAAGTAGCAGTTAACAAATAGCGATTATTGAAATCATAATTAATACGTCCGAAAAAAGAGACCAAAGTCGCTTCCTTTTTCAAAGGGTAATCTTGAAAATGAGTAGATTGGTCTCCATTTCCAGATGCTAAATTGTTTGATCCTGTAACGTCAGATGTAAAATAATCATTCGTTCCTCTGATACCATCGTCCATAATATTGTTTTGATAAGAATATCCTGCCATTATTTTCAAGCCATGTTTGTCATGGAATGTTTTTGAATAATTAAGCGTAGCCTCCAACACTTTATCTCTATCTTTCAAAAACTCACGCATAGCATATCCTTTTCCTATCACAGATATATCAGTCGTCTGATAATATACAGACCGGTCAGTTGTTTCTATCTGCATAGAACCTAGTAAATCAAACCGAAGTCCTTCAATAATATCCCAACCTACTTTTCCTATTCCTTGCAAAGTATTACGATATCTTTTATCATCTTGCTGGTTTAATAATGCTACCGGATTATAATATGTCATACGTCCTGGAACCTGGAAATAGCCTCCATACTGTTCGTATTCAGGTGCGTCAGAATAAATAGGAGACTCCGGTAACCATCTTGCCGCATAATTAAATATACTATAATTGATATGATCTGTATTAACATGACTACCGGATAATGAAAAACTCAAATGGAGTTTATTATTCAATGCTTCTTGGTCTACGCCTATTCGCGCTGTCAACTTTTCATACTGGCTTTTTTTGACAATTCCTTGCTTCGACTGGTAATTGACAGATGCATTATATTTCGTATTCTCATTTCCACCGACAAGACTCAAATTATGATTATGAGAAAAACCTAAATCTCTTGTCAATTCCTTCTGCCAATCCGTACTATATCCGTCATCACTAGCTGCCAATTCCATATTATGTTCTGCTAAAAACGCACGATGTTCTTCTGCATCCAAAACATTTACCCTACCCGATACGCTTTCGATAGCAGCATATCCACTATAATGAACCTGAGGTTTTCCCGTGCGCCCTTTGCGAGTCGTAACCATGATCACACCATTAGCAGCTCGCGAACCGTAAATTGCGGTAGCTGAAGCATCTTTTAAAACGTTCATTGATTCTATATCATCCGGAGAAACTAAATCGATTGAGGCTCCCGGTACTCCATCGATCACATAAAACGGAGCAGTAGAAGCAGTCAATGAAGACGGTCCACGAAGTTGCATTGTTGCACTACTATTCGGGTCACCGCTACTTCTATTGACCATTAGTCCCGGAATTTTTCCAGAAAGTAATTGATCCGGAGTACTTGAAATTCCTTTATTAAAATCCTTTGCTGAAATCGTCGATATAGAACCTGTCAAATCAGATTTCTTCATTGTGCCATATCCAACGACAACCACTTCCTCCAATGCCTGCATATCCTCGCGTAGTTGGATGTTTAAAACAGTTTTTCCTTTACCGACAGTGACATTTTGATCCAAATATCCGATATAGGTTATGCTTAACTGAGAACCTTCGGATATCGACAAAGAGAAATTCCCATCCATATCCGTAATCGTACCATTAGACGTTCCCTTTTCAACAACATTCGCCCCAACAACTGGTTCGCCATTTTCATCTTTCACGATACCTTTCACAATGATCTGCTTTTGCTGAGTGATAGATGATCCTGCGGCTTCCTTCTTGGAAATCACAATCATCTTGCCCTGGACGGAATAAGACAATCCGTTATCCAATACGGCAGATAGAACTTCTTCCAAAGAAGCATCTTTAAAATCTCGCGTAATCTGCTTCCGTTCATTTACCTCGTCTTTCTTGTAAATGATGGAATACTGTAGTTCTTTCTCGACTTCCGCTAATACCGTTTTTAAAGGAACATTTTTAAATTGCCGGGTAATCCGCTGTGCATTCATGGAGGTAGCCCCAGAAAGCATCAAGGCAAGGATTAACGCCCTTCCTACATGTTTTCTATACATAAACCAATAAATTAAAGAATTAGATTTAATAATATATTAACAATTGCGCTATTGTTTTCTAATATAAATATCCCGGTCCCGCCGTTCATAACGGATCGGAATAATCTCGGATAGAGCGTGAAAGACATCTCCGACCGTCTCTTCATTGCGAAGTGATACGCGGAAAGCTATATCTTTTTCCAAGTCGTCTCCCAAATGAATCTGAACGTCATATTTACGGGATAGGCGGACTGCCAACTCATTGAGCGTGATTTTATCATATTCAACTCTCCCTTCTGTCCAGGATTTATATTGAGAAGCCTGAACCTTCTGACGGGAAAAACTTCCGTTTTGTTTGTCAAGACTCAGCAATTCTCCCGGTGCAACCGGAATATGCCTCCCTTTATATAAAATATCGATAGAGCCTTCCAATAATGTCGTTTTAGCAGAAATATCTTCAGGGTAAGAAGATACATTAAACTTTGTTCCTTTCACCAATACACTATACTGATCCGTTTTAACCACAAAAGGAGTTCCATCTGACTGTTTAGTCACTTCGAAATAAGCTTCACCAGTTAAAAAGACTTCCCTGTTTTTAGAATTGAAGTTACCGGCATACTGTAAGGAAGAACCGGCATTCAACCATACAACTGTTCCATCCGCCAGTATCAGCTTGCTTTTTTCTCCATAGGCAGTTTCTAAAGCAAACCGGTTATCGGTGGTTTCCGTATTCCGATAAAGATAGAAACTATATGTTCCACTCAATAATAGAACACATGCAATTGCAGCAACAGCGATAAACCGCTGCAATTGCATGTGTTTAGTACTAAACACACCATTCAGCGATTGACGCACCTGCATCCGGCGTTGCAACTGTTTCCATTCATTCGAAACTTCAGGAATCAGTTTATAGGAAAGCATCCACTCCTCCTCCCATTGGCGGAACATTCTTTCATTAGAAGGTGCATCATTCACAAACCGGAAAAGAATCTCTTCTTCGGAGGGAGTAATGCGTCCTTCAAAATAACGTATTGCCAACTGGTGATTATAGATCTCCTGCTCTTTCATAATTTTTGCTTTCTATATGATGTAACAACCCAAATGAATTTTACCCAACCCCCTTCCTGAAAAAAATTCCCCAAAACAAAAGAAACAGGACTTCGTTCATTCGGAAAGCAGCCAAGCTAATATCGCGATATAGACATCCAACGGATATTTATCTTTAAAATGTGCGGAAAAGCGTGCTAAGGCTTTGGCTATATGTTTTTCCACTGCAGTAGTCGATATTTGGAGAGCATCTGCGATCTCCCGGTTTTTCATTTTCTTAAAACGGCTCATCTCAAATACTTCACGGCAACGGGAAGGCAAATCACTCATAACAAGACTGATCTGTTGTTGCAATTCCTTATACAGAAGCGTATATTCCGGACTTAGGTTAAAGTCCCAATAATAAAGTTCTTCCTGCCCGGCCACCCTATCCAAATGTTCCAGATTATGCTGCTCGACCAGTTGCAGATGCTTCAAATAATTCAGACAGGCATTCCTCACCATTGCGAAAAGAAGAGATGAAATGGAAACAGCTTCTATCAGATCACGTTTTTCCCAAAATCTCAAAAAACTCTCCTGTATGATATCTCTGACTGCTTCCTCATCCGTCACAAAACGAGCAGCATATCCCCGCAACCGAGGATAATAGCTATTGAACAGAAATTCGAATGCTTCGCCGTTTCCGTTCTTTATCTCCCGAAGAAGAGTCTTCTCGTCTGTGAAGTTTTTCATAATGATTATCTATTATGTTTCATCTCCTTATTCTTGCAATTATAGAAACCCTCTATATAGATATTCAAATCTTTGTCTATCTCAATGACGGCAAAACTATTATTTTCGGGAAGGCTTCCTTCTATCATTCCTTTCATTGTAAAATAGTGGATTCCATGCCGAAAACTATAGTTCCCGGCATGATGGTGCCCTTGGATAACGGCTACTACCTTACCGCTTTGCTCAAGTATTGAAACGATCTCTTCCGCATTGCCGATACAAAGTTCCTTGTCGATCCCGGAGAAAGTATCCAACAATTCGTGGATAAAGATCACGACCGGCAAATCGTCTTTCTTCAGTTCCTGCCAGAGCCATTCCTTCTGCCCGGCCGGGACAAACGCTTTCGTCCAATCGAAATCACCGGAATCATAATCGGAACCATCCTCGTTGCAATTACCGTCGAGCACGATAAACTTGATCTGGTTCCGTACGAAGGAATAATAAGGTTTTCCTTTCGCACTCCCGTAATTGCTCGTATGTGCGAGAAATTCAGATTTTGAGATACTATCCATATCATGATTGCCCAACACATGATAAACAGGGCCGTCGAAGGTCTGAAACTTTGCTTCTATCTCATCTAAAAACGACAAAGTCTGCCCTCTTTCAGGAATATCCCCCATATCCTTCAAGTCTCCAAGTTCAATCATGAAATCTAATTTCCGCCTATTAAAAACGTCTATTGCTTCCGATAACTTTGTGATGGATTGTTCATAATAGCGAGTTCCGTGTACATTCCGATGAGCAAAATGTATATCCGTTACCAAGCCAAAGCGCAGTCTCTTTTCATTTTCCCGCGCCAACAAGCCCGGACAGGATAAAAGCAATGCCCCAGCGCATGATCTCTTAAAAAATAATCGTCTATTCATGGTTTATCAGATTGATCAGGGCAAATGTAAACAATATTCCCGGAGAATTGGATAAAACTGTTTACCTTTGCCTTATCAAATACGAATCTGCTATATGAAACTAAAAGTAATTATCCTGCTTATCAGTCTGTTATCCGGCTCTATCGAAGCCCAGACAATTCATTACAATGCTTTCTCACACAACGATTATGAACGTCCCCGTCCGCTATTCGATGCCTTTTCATTCCAATTCAATTGTGTGGAAGCGGATTTATGGCTAATCGATGGCGAACTGTATGTGTCCCACGATTCGGTCGCCCCCAACCCGGATATCACATTCGAGAAACTGTATCTCTTGCCATTAGTCGAACGGATCAAAAAGAACGGGGGCAAAGTATATCCGGACAGCGACCGCCCGTTTTACCTGATGGTCGATTGCAAGACAGACGGCGAAGCAATGTACCCCGTCTTGAAAAAGAAACTGAAACCATACGAATCTCTTTTCTGTCATGAAAAGGACGGGAAACTGCAAGAAAGTGCCGTGTTGTTCTACCTGTCAGGGAGAAGTCCCCGCAAAGCTATTGCCGCCGAAACCAACCGTTTTATCTTTCTGGACGGTACGATAGAAGATTTAGGGAAGGGCATTCCGGCCGTCCTAATGCCTGTCATTAGCGATAATTATTCCAAATATATCGGCTGGAAAGGCCAGGGAGAGATTCCCGCTGAAAAGCTCGAAAAGGTGCGAGAATATATCCGGCAAACCCATGCGGAAGGCAAACTGTTCCGCTGGTGGGGCGCACCGGACACACCACTGTTCAAGAAACTTTTTATTAAAGAAGGGGTGGATTTGATCGGGGCCGACGACTTGAAAGCGTTGAGTTTGATTTTACAGAATCCCTAAAAAATCTTTTTTCATCCCGAATAATTCTTTTTTAAATGTCTACTAATTCTGTAATCGGCGTCAGTGATTACAGAATTAGTAGGCACTCCGATGTTTTCTTATGCTATGTAGATAAGTAAACCAGGACTACTTATAAGACGAAATATTGAATAACTTCTTCATCTCACCCGTTTTCACCTTAGCCGTAAACAGGTCTTGCAAATCCTTAGCAGATAAGGAGTAAGAGGGAGCGAAAGCAGGGGATTCCATGTATTCCAAAATACTACGATAGAACTGCCGGGCTTCCGGTTTGTCCTGTACGGCTTTCAAATCGGACATGCAAACTAAGAGTTTGCCGTTCCCAACCTTGAATTCGAACAACAGACCCAACTTATGGTTGCGTTCGACATTGTCGATTACCTGCACGATCGGCCGGTAATCGTCGGACAGACGATCCAGAATCATAGGGTAGCTCTGCTTGATGATCGGGAACCATTGCCAGTTGGTGTGGAACTCGGTCGGGAAATCAGCCAATGCAGGGTGGCCAGGATCAGTCAAGATTCCCAATGTACCGGGAGAAACTGGGCGGTCCAAGTTTTCGCAGATAGTCCGGAACATACGGTAATTCCAATAATCCGTCTGGAAAAGTCCGCCTACCGTTTGATCATTATGTTTGTCTTTCGAAGGGAACCAAAGGACTTTGCCACCCTCTGTCAGGTATTTCAGATGGGCATCCAGGTCATCCGTCACACAAATATCTTCAGATGGTGTAACCTCCTTATCAGCCGGATAAATCCAAAGTGAATAATCATTCCGGTAAGGAGTGCCGTCTATCGACAAGGCGAGCGTGACTTTTTCAGCCTTCCGGACAGAAGCGATAGCCGGTTTCAATGTGCCTACCTTTGCCAACTCTCCTTGTTTGACCTGTAAAGGTAAAACACCCTTGTCCAAGACCTGTTGTTTGCTGTCGGTCAATACCCAAGACAATTGTTTGCCATTCAAATCACTTTCGGAATAATTAGCGATCTCTACCTCTCCGGTGAGCGCCTCATCGTTCGTCCAACAGAACTTCTCCGTGCAGAACAGAGGAACCACTTCCGAACAGAAATGCCGCCATTCTTCCGGCGCGATCAACCCTTTACTTTCCATAAAAGCATCCAAGATTCCGACATAAGCTGAGCCCTGTCCCGGATAATCCTGCAAATCGAGCAACTGGAAACCGCCCCATTCCGGCGTACGCAGGTTCATCTCGATATCCGCCCGGTACAACAGGGCCGACCATTTACCGGAAGCCATCATAAAGTCATGCGCCTGGTCGATCATACCGGCCTCTTCCAAGCGTTTCTTGAAGATTTCGAAATTGCGAGGCTTCAATACACCCGTATATTTCTTGATCTCTTCATAATTCGGATATACCTGGAACTGCCCCGTCTCGTGGCTGATAATCGGAACATCGCACAAAGCATTGGCAGACGAGAAATCCATCTCCGAATTCGGGTACGTGTGATTCAGATACCCGCCGTCATAAGCGTCAGCAAATGAGAAAGAGGCACGGGCATGGGTGTTGAACTGCTTGTCGTCTTCACGCCCGACACGGCAAGTCGTGAAATAATCTTCATCCGCCTGCTTTCCTTTAAAGCCTAAATAATTATTCGAACCGGAAGCATAGATATGGCGGTTATCCTCCTTTTTGAAGGTCTGGATCAGCATGGCAAGTCCTTCTTCGCCGGACATCTCGTTTCCTAATCCGAACATCACGAAAGAGGCATGATTGCTATAAGCCCGATGCAGGTTCCGCCCTTCTTTCAACAGATAATCGCATAATTCGGTATCATCGATATCGATATTACCCCAAACAGGAAGTTCCGGTTGCAGGTAAATGCCTTCGATGTCGGCAGCCTCAAAACAGGCTTCGGGAGGACACCAGGAGTGGAAACGATAATGGTTGATGCCGTACTGTTTCGCTACCTGGAAATAGTGCCGCCAGGTCTCCACATCCATTGCGGTATGGGCTATCAGTGGAAAGACGCAGGCGTCATGTTTTCCGCGCAGGAACGTAACTTTGCCATTCATGGTGAACTGACGTCCTTTTGCCTTGAAATCGCGCAAGCCGAAAGTCGCCTGCTCCGTATCGACCGATTGATCTGTTTTTAGTGAGACAGAGAGACGGTATAGAGCCGGTGTAAATTCGCTCCAAAGCAAAGCCTTATCCCCCAGCGCAAGTTCGAACTCCTGTTCCGGTTTCGTCCAGTCCACTTCAATTGTCTGTACCGGTGTTTTATGCTGTTTATCCGTATTCCAGGCTTCGGCATAAAAGGACAATATACCTTTTCCCACCCCTTTGTCCGGGTTACGAAGGGTTACTCTGGCAGTCACGACTTTTTTCGCGACATCCGGATACAGCTGGATGTCATCGATCCCGCAAAGAGGTACGCTTTCTAGATAAAAATCACCGATAATTCCATTCCAGTTTGTCTGTGTGGAAGCAGAATAAGCATGTGAAGAGCCGTAGACCTTTTCTGGCACGGCCTGCTTGCCGTTATCGACTAAAATAGCAACGGTATGGGTTCCGGGAAACAGATAAGAGGACAGATCATATTGTTGAGCCGTAGAGATATCGTTATTTGCCCCAACTTCTTTTCCATCGATCCAGATCGTCGTGGGCTTCGTGCGTTCCATTACCAGGCGGACGGATGTTCCATCCCATTCTTCCGGTATATCGACCTGCTTCGTGTACAGCGCTTTCCCTTCAAACACATATTCTCTGGAAAGGGATGTAGTCAGTATCATATCCGTATTGTAAGTTCCTTTTTTCCCCATATCGGTAGTACCGGGCAGGAAAAGAGAATCCGTACAAGACTTTGTCAACCAATCAGGAGCAATCCCCGCACCGGCAGTATCCAGTTGCAATCCCCTCCAAGGGAATGCGACTCCGGGTATCAAGAGGCAGTTGTCGGGTACAAGCGGAATAAAATCCAGCGGTTAACAACAAGGTAACAAGTTTAATCGAATTTTTCATCTTCTTCAAGTTTATATTTACATGCTTCAGCAGTTTTCGTTTCACCCGGTTTACAAACAATATCGAGATAACTGAACGAATTACCCAGTTCATCGTTCGTATGTTTGGCATCCATCCCGCTAATCATGGCTACATTACCCGGAAACATGGCTCTCCAAATCAATTCTTTCCCGGACTTGTTCGCGAAGGTGCTACTTCCGGCAGATTGATGCAAGATAGATATTTTTCCTAAGAATACAGGAATATTTTCTATCGAAACCCAACGGGTAACATCCGTAAAGCGCGGAAGGGTGGTAATACGGTTTGCCGTGACATCGGCATCTACGCCGGCAAGTCCACACACAATTCCTTCGATCACACCGCTGGCTACTTCGGGATAATCCCGACGTTCATTCGCATAAAGCTCCTTTAGATAATGATAGCCCATATCCTGCCTGCCGTATTTATAAAAGATCTTCGGATAGTAAGACATGCTTTCCACGTTTGTCTCTTTCTCCGACAGGATCGCCAATAAACGATTGATACGTTCCGGCTTGTCTACGATACCGAACCAAAGAGGAAAAACATTACATCCGCCTTCTTTCAGGTTTTCATTCTCCAACTTATAGGCATAATAGTTTTGAGTCTCTTCATTCCACCAACCGGTATTATATAGGCGGGCATACTCTTCCACCTTCGACTCATAGTGGAGGGCGGCCTCTTCATTTCCTCCTAGCCGTTGAATCTGTGCATACGATTTCAATCCTCGGTAGATCGTAGCGATCAAATCGCCGGTTACCGTCAGCCCACGAACCGATTCCTCATAAGAAGGGAGCCCACGGAAGGTTTTGAACTTCGGATCGACACGTGCATCGTCTTCGTGCATCACCCCCGGACGTTCCATGATCTTATCCGCCTGCAACTGCCATCTGTCGATATATTCATTGGCCGATAAACGGAAGAACTCTTCAAAACGAGGATCATTGATGTAGACTTCATTTCCTGTCCAGAGGTACAAACGATAACAAGCGTTCATCACATCGAAGTTCGCATTCAGGTTATACCAGAAATCCTGATCCGAGACATAATCAGCCGAAGCCGGCAGGTTATTCCAGTCTATCTCCCAATAGCTGCAATAGTCCTTCGACTCGGAAATATTCTCGACAAACTTACCCATCATATTCGCATTTTGCCTGCCATGCCCATTCAGCTCCTCGCCTATACATTGATGAGAGACATCCCGCATGCAGAAAGCCTGGCGATTCGGCAAAGCCGCTTCATACCAAGGTCCGACCGGATCGGAGTCCTCCCCGACATACCGATTCGAATTACTTACGGCCCAATCGAAGATCTTCACCAGGGCCGTATCATCGGATGCCACACAAAATGAGGTACGTGCTGCATCCGCTATATCAGGATACTTCTCCTGCCCGGGCTGGCCGCAAGCACAATTTAAAACAAGGATAAGAGATAAATATGATAATTTCATTTTTATACGATCATTATGTTATTACAAAAAAAGCGCATCAGAATATCCTCAGATAGTCCTGACGCGCTTTCTCCCTATAATTCAGAACCGGTTATTATTTCCAACCTTCGTTTTGGGTGATACGACCTGGGTTCAAGTCGATCTCTGCTTGCGGAATCGGCCACCAGAAATCTCTTGCCGTATAAGCATCTCGCTCCGCTGGAATCAAAACGGTATGTTTAGGCGTCCCGCTCGAAAAGTCGCGATATTCGATACCTTCGATCGGCTTGTTCATCACATCCAACAAAATGTTCCAGCGACGGATATCGGCAAAACGAAGGCCTTCCTGCGCAAGTTCTACACGTCTTTCGTTGCGGATCAGATCCCGGAGGCTGCCGTTATACTGTTCGGCAACCATTTTGTCGATATCGTTCGTATTGCCGGCACGGTCACGAATCACTTTTATCAGGGACTTGGCTTCGTCCGTACTTCCTCCGGTTTCCACCAACGCTTCCGCCCTCAACAGATAAGCTTCCGCATAACGGAAAATTATAAACGAGTTGTAAGTTGTCCATGTTTCTTCTTCCTGACAATATTTTTTCCAAGACAGGCCGGTAGGCGTCTTGTTCCATTCGCCACCGCCGCCTTCTGCCAAGACATCACCTACGCTGACTTCCTTGTCTTGCAAAGCCCCGTAATCCTTGTTAGGATCAAAATAAGTTTTACCATCTTTTTCAACCACATTGTTCGGAATCGTATTAAAATACTTGCCACGCATTTCCATACCCGGAGCATAGATAGTCTGGTAAAAACGGGGATCTTTATTCAGATACGGCATAGTTTCATTTCTCTCGCCCACATATTCAAATGCATCAGCTAATGCCTTCACCGGAGTTGTCACGCAATAACCACCGATAGACTGATTATACCAATTACCCCAACTGTTCGTCGCATCCAATGAATAGCGTCTTACCAGGATCACTTCATCCAGGTCTTCACAACCAGTTACAAACAACTTGTCAAAATCGGCCAGCTGCGGAGCGGATGCAACCAATTGGGCCGTTTCATCCAACGTAATCTGGAAATAAGATTTATCATTCAGATAACCGGCCGCATAAGCAGCAGCACGTGCACGAAGCAAGCGGGCAGCCGGTTTTCCGATCTTCGATTTATTGCTTGGCTTATCCGGTAATCCGGCAATTGCCTTGTCCAGGTCATCCAGGATAAAATCGAACACTTCCTTCGGGTCCTGTACTTGCTTAACGTTTTCACTTTCCGCTACTGTAGCCGGATTCTCGGTATAAAACATGATATGTCCGAAGATAGAAACCAAATCCAGATAAAAATAGGCACGCAATGTACGAGCTTCACCCAAAACCTGGTTCCGGTTAGCATCGCTTTCCCCGCCCGGCCATTGGTACTTATCAATATTGTTGATTACGTTATTCGCACGCTGGACGGAAATATATCCCTTATCCCATTTGTCAGCCGGGAAAGAAGAAGCTGTACTCCCGATGCCTCGCCCCAAGTCATATCCTCTATTCCAACTATGCGTAACCAAACCATTATCTGTCACGCCATCCATCCACAAATCATAACTTTCGACGTTCAGTCTCTCATACAAGGCGGTCAACGCCTTTTCATAGTCTTCTGCCGACTTGAAATAACCGTCCGCCGTAATAATACCTTCCGGTTCCAGATCAATATTACTGTTACAACCGCCTGCCATACAAAGGGTAAAAGCCAACGCCCCATACAGCAACGATTTCTTATATATTTTCATAATGCTCTATTTATTAGTTTAGATTAAAAGATAATGTTTACACCGAAGTTTACGATTTTCAACGGAGGAAAATCATTGATTCTATCACTTTTTCCTTCTGGGTCCAGACCTTGATACAAACTACTGAATGTAAGCAGGTTCGAGCCAGAAACATACAATCTCAGCTTTGTGATTCTCAGCTTGTCCGTGATACCCTTTGAGAAGGTATAGCCCAACTGGGCGTTTTTCAGACGTAGATAATTTGTCTTTTTCAGGAAGAACGAGTTGTAGGTAGATGCATTCCGGTTATTGGCTGCTTCCAAACGAGGCATTTCGGCATTTCCATTCTGGTTCTCTTCCGTCCATCTGTCGCGGAAATGTACACCGGTGAAGGCCTCATAGCTTGGTCCTTCGATCCATTCCCCATACACCATACGATTCGCGCCGCTTGATCCCTGGAACAGCAAACTCAAATCGAAACCTTTATATTCGCCGCTGATATTCCATCCATATGTGAACTTAGGGATATTGGAAGCAAATATCTGACGGTCGTCCGGGTCGATCGTTCCATCGTTATTCGTATCGACCAGTTTCACATCGCCAGCATGAAGATCAGACATACCACGCGGGTCCGATTTATATTTGGCACGGTATTCTTCCAATTCCTGTTCGTTCGCGATCAAACCGTCTGCCTGATAGATGTAGAAAGCATTCAAAGGCGAACCGATCGTTTGAATATTATAACCGCTGATATTCTTGTCATCACCACCGCGGTCGATCCATTCGTTCTTGTTATAAGCCAAGTTGAAAGAAGTGTTGAATGTAAACTCTCCGAATGTTTTACGGAAACCGACCATAGCTTCCACACCTGAGTTACGAACCACTCCGGCATTTTGTTCAGGAGCATCCAGACCAATGAAATGAGGGATACCCAGTGCTAACAAAATATCTTTCGTATCTTTTGAATACCAGTCCAATTCACCATAGATCGTGTTATTTAGGAAACCAAAGTCCAAACCGATATTAGTCTGTTCCACTGTTTCCCAAGTCACATCCGGATTCGCCATCTTCTTCTGGTAAACAGCAGAAACAAGGCTACCGTTCATGACCACATTCGAGGTGTTATACTGAGGCAGATACATGAAGGCATCGATACGCTCGTTACCGGTCTGCCCCCAGGAGGCTCTCAGTTTCAGATTATCCACAAATCCCAGATTTTTCATAAACCCTTCTTCCGAAATACGCCATGCAGCAGAGAAAGACGGGAAAACACCCCACTTATGGCCTTTCGCAAAACGGGAAGAACCATCGGTACGGATATTCGCTTCAAATAAATACTTATCCTTAAATCCGTAGTTTACACGTCCGAAGAAAGAGTTGATACCCCACTTGGTCGGATATCCTTCCGCAAACTGGCTACCGGCCGAACCTAAAGAAACGTCCGGTAAAGCATCAGAGATCAAATCTTTACGCTGAGCCATTGAATAATAGTTGCGGTAAGAGATTTGCTCCATACCGTAGAGCAACGCCAAATCATGGTCGTCGCCGAAACGCTTTTTGTAATTGGCCAGGAAACGAAGTGTCATCTGGTAACTGTTGTTACGTGAATCTTTTACACTATTCGGATTATTACGTTGTGTAACCAGTTCACCAGTTTCGTTGTAATATTTATAATTCTTATAATGGATCTTTCTTCTGTCCCATGAACCGTTCAAAGAAGCCATACCCGTAAACACCAAATCCTTGATCGGTTCGAAATCGGCTTTTACCTGTCCATAAACCACATCCATATTATAACGGTCTTCCCCTACGACATCCAAATCCATAAGAGAGATGGCATTTCTATTCTGTTTATCCAAACGGTAATCGCCATTTTCATATCTGACCGGCGATGTGGGCTGCATGCTCCATACATCATACTGCACGCTACCTAAAGATTCCGGCCATAGGCGGTCAACGTGACGATATGTTACGTCACTACTCACCTTCAACATTTTGCCAATGTTCAAATCTGTATTTACACGATAACTATAACGCTGATATTCCGTATTTTTAACCAAACCAGGCTGATCTAGATAGTCAAACGAAACCAAATAACGTCCAATTTCGCTACCTCCTGTCAGATTTAATGTATGCTGTGTGATATAAGTAGGTTTATACACTTCATTAGCCCAATTCAAATAAGAATGGTTATACGGATCATCGCCTCTTTCCGTTGCCAGAATATCATCTTCCGAATATTTGATCGAACCACCGGAATTGACTAATGCTTCATTAACCATCGTCATATATTCGCGTGCGGAAACCTGCTCGGCTCTTACCGCCCGATCTTGGAAACCGATTGTACCATCGTACGATAATTTCACTTTACCTTCCTTACCACGTTTGGTCGTTACTAGAATTACACCGTGAGCAGCACGTGAACCGTAGATAGAAGCAGATGCGGCATCTTTCAAAACAGAAATATTCTCGATTTCGGAAGAAGGAATCTGACTTAAAGACATTTCGATACCGTCCACCAATACCAGCGGTTTGGCATTGCCAGTCGTACCGACACCACGCAAGTAGATTTCAGGATCGTCACTACCTGGAGCACCACCACGGTCAACTACTGTGATACCGGGACTCAAACCCTGCAAAGCTTTTGTAGCATTTACCACTGTCATTTTATTGATTTCATCACCTTCCAGCTTTGTAACGGCACCAGTAGTCGTCACTTTACGCTGAACACCGTAACCGACAACAACAACTTCGCTCAATGCTTGGGTATCTTCAACCAACTGGATAGCCAATGTCGACTGGTTACCTACCTTTACTTCCTGCGTATTATAACCGATATAGGATACCTGTACAACCGCACCCGGAGCGACTTCCAGTGTAAACTTGCCATCGATATCAGTGATAATGCCGTTTGTAGTTCCTTTTTCAAGTATGCTTGCACCAATGGCGGCTTCGCCTTTGGTATCAACTACCCGTCCGGTGATCTGCTTGTTCTGCGCATACACCCATTGGCTGAATGTGGCGAGGCAGAGTATCAGTATAAAATTCTTCATGTATACTAAACTTTAAGGTTTAATTCTTTTTCTTTTTCATAATAGCCTGTATCTCATCGATTGTCAGTGCTTTGTTGTAGATAGCGATGTCGTCGAACATAAATCCGGGATCAGGGTCAGCCCATGTCCATGCCTGGTTTCCGCCCAATGAGATGTATTTCAAATCTGCACCGTTGGTGAATATTCCGGAGATGGTATTGCCGTCACCGCTGCCCGAGACTGTCCATGAGTTGGCGACTTCTCCGTCAATGTAGATTTTACAGGTGGTAGACGTGAGAACGGCTGTGTAAAGATGCCATTCATGATCCTTCAGCCAGTCTTCCTCACAAACGATTCCATCTGCTGCATATTCCGAGCAATAAACGGTGTTGACACCTTTCTCGTTCTGTGCGGCGGTGAAGTCTGTCCATCCGTTACAGTTTATCTGGGCGAGACCTCGGGATTGCAGGACAAACAATGGCCATATATTCTCTGATCCTGCCGACGGCTCATTTCCGTATGCCGTGAATAGGGGAGAATAGCGATAATCGTCCGATGCTCCTGCATTCTTGGCATTCACCCATACACTGATACTCACTTCTTGAGATTCTACGGAGTGAGAAAGAGCATCCTGAGGCAACATCAGATAATTAGTGCCTTTAGAACCGGCTACATTCTGGAATATTTGTCCGAACCCTTTGTCTTCCACTGAAACTATTTTGCCCGAACCTACGATTTTTGCATCTCCGGCTCCTTCTTCAAAGGTATTGATGTAGACAGGAGTTGGTAGAGCCAATGTCTTGTCTTCCATAATTTGTTTGATCTGTTCCGGAGATAATTCTTTGTTATAGACTGCGAAGTCGTCAAACATGAATCCCGGATCGGGATCGCCCCAGTCGAACGCCTGATTTCCGCCTAAAGTGATGTATTTGTAGTTGGCACCATAAATGAATGCACCTTCAATTGTATTATTATCTCCGGTACCTGCCACCTGCCATTCGTTCTTCAGTTCGCCATCCATATATACTTTGGCGGAAGTAGCGGTGAGAGTTACTGTATAGTAATGCCACCCGTGATCGGCTAACCAGTCAGTGGCGTCATGATATAGAGCATTGGTACCATTTACATTCTGTGCATCATCAAAGTTGCACCATCCGGCATTATTCAGTTGTAATGTTCCTCTTACATACAATGCAAACATAGGCCAGTTGTCTGTATTGGCAGTACCTGCTATGCCCGGTGCCTGTCCGTGAGCACTGAATAATGGTGACCACATATAAGTAGATGAGATTCCGGCATCCTTCGCATTCACCCACATTCCGATAGACATTTCCTTCGTTTCGGCAGAATGTGACATTACATCTTCCGGAAGCAACAAGTAATTCTGACGCATTCCTCCGGGGATATTCTTGAATACAGTTCCGAAGGCGCTATTATCATCCGTAACAAAGCTGCCGCCGCCGACAATCTGTAGTCCGGTAGTCGTTTCGAAAGTAGCTTTATAAACAGGATCGGGCACGTGTATTCCGCCACCGATATTCGGTCCCTGAGCATCGCTGTCCGAGAAGGTATTTGTCCAGATCTTCAGATCATCATAATAGGCTTCGGCTGTTTCCGTATCCGAGCCATAGCCTAAATATATATAGGTGGCAGATGACAATAAATCGATCATATTGGAATAATCGAAGTCACCTACGCTCACAGCCCTTGTCTTTCCGGAGCTGATGCTGGCATGGTTGTTGGTGTCGTATCTCTTGGTGCCATCGATATAAATGGCGTATCCTTTCTCTGTGAAAGTCAAGGCAACATAATGCCATGTCCCGTAAGGCATTGCGTTCGTTACACTGACTTCCGGATCATTTACGTCCAGATAACCTCCTGTGCCGGTATAGCTCAGAAAAGCATTTGCAGTGAAATACAGTTTGTCCGTTCCATCACTGAATGAGATCAGTGCGCCTGTATGGTCTGTTTTAGTAGATTTTACGAAGAAACTAAATGAGACTCCTGTCTGGATATCTGCACCGATAAGAGGGTTGGGAATGCGGAGGTATCCGCCGTTGGCGTGCATAACTCCACTTTCTCTTTCATCATCCTGTACGATTTCCGGAATCTCCTGATCTGCACTGTATGCAAAACCTTCCCCCGATATAGGTGTTTCGCCTTCGGTGGCAGTAGAGTTGAAATCTTCGTCAAATGTAAATTCAGCTATTAATTTAGCGGAGGTATCCGGCTTTGCCGGAAGTTTTTGATTTCCTGCCGGTGGATCGGCTTCTCCCCAATCCTGACAAGAACTCATGCTGAGAACGGTAAGAATTGCCATAAGTAGTAACGGCCATTTCCTTGTCTTCATAGATATTGATATTAATGGTTCAACAATAATTCTACTCGTTGTAGTGTCGCAAAAATACAACCGATGAGTATATTAAAGGTGGACAAATGAATTTTCGAGGTGGATAAACGGTTATATAAGTGTCTTTTTTACACTTTGAGTATAATCTTGGACGGATGTCTCTTAAAATGAGCTCATTTTAAGACGAAGGGCTGCTATCATTGTTTCATAATAGCAACCCTTATATCAGTTATTCTTCGTTATTCAGCAGTGCGCTTGGTGTCACATTGAAATGTTTCGTGAAGCATCTTGTAAAATATTTGGGATCATTGAATCCTACTTCGTAGGCAACTTCCGCTATATTCATATTCTTCGTTTCCCGATTCTTCAGAATCAATTCCCGTGCGATGTTCAGTCTGTAATTCCGGATGAACTGTCCGGCGGACTGACCGATTAAGTTTTGCAGTTTTTTGTTCAGCAGGCTTTTGCTTACTCCGACGGCTTCACAAAAATCGCTGACTTCAAAATAGGAGTTCTTGTAGTTCTCTTTGATAACTTCCATTACTTGATTGAGGAACTTCTTATCACCGGATTCTTCTTCCATATTAAGTACGTCCACGTCCATATCAAGCGTAAATTTACGTTGATATCGTTTCCGGTTCTCCAGAATATTCTGAATACGGGTCAATAATAATGTCTCATCAAAAGGTTTCAGCAGATATTCGTCCACTCCCATACGATAGCTTTCCAGTCGGGCTTCTTGTGAGGTTTTGGCAGTCAGCATCAGGAAAGGAATATGCGAAATGGCAAATGTTTCCTTTACCTTTCGGGACAGTTCGATTCCGTCCATGACAGGCATCATCAAATCACTGATAATAAAGTCTATTGGATTACTATTAAGTATATGTAGTGCTTCTTCGCCATTTGCAGCTTCCAGTACATGATACTGTTCACGAAGAATAGACCGGATATATCCCCGCATATCAGCATTATCCTCCACAACCAGTATACTTAAAGCCTCTTTCTCTTTTGGAGAGCCGGAATCCTGAACAGGAATTGCGGACGAATCGTTGTGATCAATAATGATTGTCTTTTCGTCTTTCCTTTCATTTCGTTGCAAGGGGAGGAGGATGCGGAAAGAGCATCCCGCATGACGGTTATTGAATGCTTTGATCTCTCCGCCGTGCATTTGAACAATCCGTTTGCAGAGGTATAAACCGATGCCTGTTCCTGCTTGTCCGTATACCGGATATTTCACTTGATTCTGCGACTGGTAGAAGCGGTTGAAAATTCGATTGAGGTCTTCCTCAGGGATGCCCGAACCACTGTCCTTGACGCAAATATACAGAGTCTCTTTTTCACTGTCTTTGGCGAAAAGAGCAGATAGGTAGAGAGACACAGTTCCCCCGTTAGGAGTAAACTTGATAGCGTTACTCAACAGATTGGTGACCACCTTACGCATTGCTTCCTCATCGTACAAGATCTCCGGCATTTCCATCCGGTAATAGCGTTTGAGCACAATGTTCCGCTCTTGAGCGAATACCTCAAACGGAGTGATCAGTGAATCGATAAATTTCAGAAAATTTCCCCGAGTCTTCACAATCTCCAGTTTGCCGGACTCTACCTTCCGGAAATCCATCAACTGATTGACGAGAGACAATAGATATTTGGAATTGCGTTCCACGAAGTTCAATTGCTCAATGACTTGCGGATTGTAGCTTAATTTTAACGCACGTTCGATAGGACCGATAATGAGGGTAATCGGTGTACGGAATTCGTGAGTAATATTCGTAAAGAATGAAATCTTGTCAAGCGTCAATTCCTGTACTTTACGGGACATACGAATCAGTTGTGCCTTCTGCCTCGTGATTTTCTCATTCTGTTGAATCAGCATATGGTTTTGGCGTGACAGCTCATCCGTTTGATTTTCTAACAGATGCTTTTGCTGTTCCAGTTCATGAGTACGTTCTTCTACCGTGCGGTGCAGATATTCTTTCTGCCGTTTCAGATTACGGATGCGCCATTGATAGAATTGCCATACACTGACAGATAACAATACGATGATGAATAGAATAAACCATACAGTCTTATAGAAATAAGGTACAATCGTAATCTTCAGTTCCGTTATGTTTTCTCCCTCGTTCTCACCATCAGGAGTGTATCTGACCTGTAGAGTATATGAACCGGGAGGTAAATTCGTATAACTGGCGAAACGACGGTTGCCCGGAACCTGTACCCATTTATCGTCAAAACCGACCAGACGATAACTGTATATGGCTGTATTGTTTGACTCAAAGTTGAGCGCTGCAAATTCGAGTGAGAAAGATTTCTCTTTTTCATGCAGTTTCAGTTCCGTCGTTATGGCAATATCTTCCGACAGGTATTCGCTGCCCGGCAATATTTCTTCATTACCTATCCGCAGGCGGGTGAAACGTACTTTGGCAGCTGGAAGAGACATCGCCGGACGATTACTTTCGATTGCAACCAATCCGCCTACACTGCCGAAATAGAGTAAGTCATGAGAAGAACCACATGAGGCGTTCCAATAAAACTGTGTGTCAATCAGACCATCCTGTATGGTATAGTTAATGAAACGATTCTCTGCCTGGTGATAACAGGAGAGTCCATTATTGGTACTGATCCATAAGTTACCGTTGTTATCTTCCAGTATTCCCCGAATACTATTGTTCGGTAGTCCTTGCGCTGTGCTATAAGAGATAAACTGTTCTTTTCCTTGAGCATCGATTTTTCGTTGATAAATGCCATATCCGTTACTGCCCAGCCATAAAGTACCGTCCTTACCTTGATAAAAGCAGGTTATTTTCTCAATCAGGCGGGAGGACGGATCGTCCAGTTTGTAGTTCAGGTGCCTGTACTGGAATTCTCCTTTAGAGGAACGGGAATGCAGATCGATGATATAAACCCCTTCCAGACAACCGACCCAAAGTTTACCCTCCTTATCGATAATGGAACCGATACAGCCATGAATATTTTCAGCAGCCTTATCCGGTAACGGAGCAGTTATTTCCTTTTTTACCGGATCATAAAAATAGAGTCCTTGATTGGCGCCTATCCATATACCTTCATTAATAGGGTCATAATTCAATACTCCGATAAAGTTAATCGGAAAGCCTCCGCCGGTCTGTGAGGAAATTACCTCCAGTATCTGTCGGGGAGCTTTCAGATCAAGCAGATTGAGACCTCCTCCCCATGTACCTATCCATAAGTGATTGTCGGTATCGGCAGTCAGGGCACTGACGGAGTTGTGACTCAGCCCTCCGTGTTCACGTGTATAATGGGTGAAATCTTCGCTGTTCCGTTCTTTTCTGTTCAGTCCGCCTTCTACTGTCCCTACCCATAAGGTTCCGTATACATCTTCATAAATTGCATTGACAGGATTATAGGATAAACTTGACGGATTTTCCTTGTCATGCCGGTAGCTCCGTATCGATAGTTGCCGTGGATTCAACAGATTGATACCTCCGGTTTCCGTACCGAACCAGATATGTTCTCCATCAGTCAATATGCAATTAATAAAGTTACTGTTCAGCAGATTGGTGCCGCCATTTGGAAGGTCACAGGCTATACGTTCAAAATTATCCGTCATCGGGTTATAGATATTAATACCACGTAGTGTCGCGACGATTAATTGTTTGTCATCGGTGATAGCTAAATTTGTCAGATAATTTTGCGACAGGGAATAGGGATTGCCGGAATCATGCTCATATCGTTTTATCACATTTCCAGTTTTATTATAGCGGAATAGTCCGCGGTCACTGGAGATCCAGACTTCATTCTCTTTGCTGAGGAAATCCGAAATATAAGTTCCCGCTTCGAACTTCAGGCAGTCGGCTATGGGAGTGGTTACCAGTCTCTTTTGCGGACTTAATGCCACTTTTCGTATTTCTCCATTGTTTCCCATCCATATTTTCCCATCCTCGTCAATGTCTTTCAGAGCAATGTCCGGACCATTCAGATAGACAGGGCTGAGTGTAGACAGGATTTGCACTTCCCCTTTGTCATTGAATTCGATACGGTGAAGGGCGTTGTCGCAATGAAGCCAGATACAGCCTTGCGTATCTTTCATGATACGGGTAGCCGGTAGTTCCAGTATCTTTGGAAGTATCCCTTTCGGGTCATGGGGGATAATCGGTTTTAAAGTAGATAAGTCAATAATATCCGTTCCCCCTTCGGAGACGATCCAAAGGCGTTGGAAGGCGTCTTCACAGACATTGCGTATAAAGTTGCTTTTTAGTTTGCATTGGTGATTATTGGGAGTGTAGTTTACAAACTCATAGCCATCATAACGGGAAAGCCCGCCTCCGGCAGTCGAAATCCACATAAACCCCCGGCTGTCTTTGTACAAATCGTCGATAAAATTATGTGGAAGCCCCTCGTTCATGGTCACATACGTAATATTATAGCGGTCGGCAAACCGTTCCTGTGCCCGAACCTGTCCGGCCAGTGAACAGATACTATATATTATAAGGTATATAAGTAGGTGTTTTTTCATATATGTACGTATTAATAAGGGCAAAGTTAGAAGAATCTCTTCAATCACAAAAATGGGAAGAGCTTCTTTTCAGCAGATTATCGGATTGTCCACCAATCGTGTTCGTATGTCCACCTTTCATAGGGGAAACGGGGCGTATTTTTGTAGCATAATTGATGAACGAATACACAGATATTATGAAAAACTTGTTTTTGCCAGTTCTTTTAATAGCAGGCAGCTTCTTTGTAAGTTGCACTTCTTCCGTGTTTACTCCGACTCCTTCTGCTAATCCTTGGGATGATAATTATTTATCAGTAGCCAAAATGGAAGATTACCGTCAATGGGGAACATACAATGTACACGATCCGTCCTGCCGGAAGCTGGGCGACTATTATTATATGTATTCTACAGATGCGATTTTCGGTGAGAACCGGAAAGAAGCGAGAGAGAAAGGCGTGCCGTTGGGATTTATCCAGATGCGCCGTTCTAAGGATTTGGTACATTGGGAATTTCTGGGATGGGCATTTCCTGAAATACCGGAAGAAGCGGTTCAATGGGTACAGTCTCATGCAGGAGGGCAGGGGGCGACCAATATCTGGGCACCGTATATCATCCCTTATAAAGATAAATACCGCCTCTACTATTGCGTATCCGCATTCGGACGTAAAACATCCTATATAGGACTTGCCGAATCAACTTCTCCCGAAGGGCCATGGACGCAGAAAGGCTGTATCGTTAAAACAGATGATTCTACCGCGATGAATGCTATCGATCCGAGCGTCATAGCAGATGAAAATACTGGTAAATGGTGGATGCATTACGGCTCCTTCTTCGGTGGTCTGTATTGCGTCGAACTGAATCCTGAAACCGGATTAGCCTTAAACGAAGGCGATTTGGGGCACCTTGTAGCACGGCGTGCCAACTATCGGAAGGACAATCTCGAAGCACCGGAAATAATCTATCATCCGGAGCTGAAACAATATTATCTTTTCACTTCCTATGATCCGTTGATGACGACTTATAATGTACGTGTCAGCCGTTCGGATGCTGCCGAAGGTCCGTTTACGGACTACTTTGGCAAGGCTGTGAAAGATACGACCAACAACTTCCCGATACTGACTGCACCATATCGTTTTGAGAACCATACCGGATGGGCGGGTACAGCGCATTGTGCCGTCTTTTCTGACGGTGAAGGAAACTATTTTATGGCACATCAGGGACGTCTGTCACCGCAAAATCAGTTAATGGTGTTACATATACGGCAGTTGTTCTTCACTCCCGAAGGCTGGCCGGTCGCTTCTCCCGAGAGATATGCAGGGACTGCTTCGCGTCAATTCAGCAAAGAAGATCTGGTCGGTGAATGGGAAATCATACGAGTGCAGGAACCGGCATACGAACGTCAGCTGGAAGCCGGACAGATCTTATGGGGAGAGGGAGAACTGAAAGAGAAGGAATGGAACTTGTCCACCCGAGTGACTTTGGTAAAAGACGGCACGTGCAAAGGGCAGATGACCGATAACGAATGGAATATAGTTCAAATGAATGGAAAATGGTCCTTTTTGACCGAAAAACATCTATTAATGGTAGATTTGAACTCGGAGAAGATTGAGAATCTGGTTATCTTTGCAGGACACGATTGGGAGAACGAAACCGAAACAATTCTCTTTACCGGACTCGATAGCCGGGGACGTTCTGTCTGGGGAAAAAGAATCAAATAACTATATATAATTTTTATTGAAAACCATGAGAAGATACACAGAATTACTGGCTGCATTAGCCTTATCTACCGGCATGGCGCTTCATGCGCAAACCAATGAAATGGTGATCCAGACTAAGAAGTTGGGTGCTGAAATCCAGCCGACAATGTACGGACTCTTTTTTGAAGACATCAATTATGCTGCCGATGGCGGACTTTATGCCGAACTGGTAAAGAACCGTTCATTCGAATTCCCTCAGCGTCTGATGGGATGGAAGACTTATGGAAAGGTGACTTTGCAGGATGACGGTCCTTTTGAACGCAATCCGCATTATGTGCGTCTTGATAATCCGGGACATGCCCACAAGCATACCGGACTGGATAATGAAGGTTTCTTCGGCATCGGGGTTAAGCAAGGTGAAGAATACCGCTTTTCCGTATGGGCACGTCTGCCGCACGGAGGTACAGGTGAAAAGATACGTGTGGAACTTGTAGATACCAAATCTATGGGCGAACATCAAGCTTTTGCCTCTCAGACACTGACCATTGATTCCAAAGACTGGAAGAAGTATCAGGTAATCTTAAAAGCGGGTGTTACCAATCCCAAAGCAACGCTTCGTATTTTCCTTGCTTCCCAGGGTACGGTAGACTTGGAGCATATTTCCCTTTTCCCTGTCGATACTTGGAAGGGACATGAGAACGGTCTTCGCAAAGACCTTGCGCAGGCTTTGGCGGATATTCATCCGGGAGTCTTCCGTTTCCCCGGTGGTTGCATCGTTGAAGGTACGGATCTCGAAACCCGTTATGACTGGAAGAAATCCGTGGGGCCGGTAGAAAACCGTCCATTGAACGAAAATCGCTGGCAATATACCTTTACCCATCGTTTCTATCCGGATTATTATCAAAGCTACGGACTGGGATTCTATGAATATTTCCTTCTTTCTGAAGAAATGGGAGCGGCACCGCTTCCGATCCTGAACTGCGGACTTGCCTGTCAGTATCAGAACAATGAAGAAAAAGCTCACGTAGCAGTTTGCGACCTGGACAGCTATATTCAGGATGCACTCGATCTGATCGAATTTGCCAATGGAGATGTGAACACGACTTGGGGGAAAGTACGTGCCGATATGGGACATCCGGCACCTTTCAATTTGAAATATCTAGGCATCGGTAATGAACAGTGGGGAAAAGAGTATCCCGAACGTCTCGAACCGTTTATCAAGGCTCTTCGCAAGGCGTATCCGGAAATCATGATTGTAGGCAGTTCCGGCCCGAACTCCGAAGGAAAAGAATTCGATTACCTGTGGCCTGAGATGAAACGTCTGAAAGCTGATCTGGTAGACGAACACTTCTACCGTCCCGAAAGCTGGTTCCTTAGTCAGGGAGCACGCTATGATAACTATGACCGCAAAGGACCGAAAGTATTTGCCGGCGAATATGCTTGTCACGGAAAAGGAAAGAAATGGAACCACTTCCATGCTGCCTTGCTCGAAGCAGCCTTCATGACCGGATTGGAACGCAATGCCGATATCGTACATATGGCTACTTATGCGCCGCTTTTCGCTCATGTGGAAGGATGGCAATGGCGTCCGGACATGATTTGGTTTGATAATCTTAACTCGGTGCGTACCGTAAGTTATTATGTGCAGCAGCTGTACGCACAGAACAAAGGAACGAATGTACTTCCTCTCACTATGAACAAGAAACCGGTAACAGGGGCGGAAGGACAAAATGGACTTTTTGCCAGTGCAGTCTATGATAAGGATAAGAACGAACTGATTGTCAAAGTAGCTAATACTTCCGATAAGACACAGCCTGTATCCTTGACTTTCGAAGGTCTGAAAAAGCAGGATGTATTGTCCGAAGGACGTTGCATCACTCTTAGCTCACTCGATCAGGACAAAGATAATACGCTTGAACAACCGTTTGCCATCACTCCGCAGGAGACACCGGTAACGATCAATGGTCATGCGTTAACCACCGAACTCGGACCGAACACGTTTGCAGTTTATAAATTCACGAAGAAATAAAATGAATAGCGTTAAACTAGTTATGATTTCATGCGTATTGGCAGCCTTTTCCGGGCTGTCTGCGCAGAATGACACTACTTTTGTAGCCAATGGCAATCCCATCATAAAATATAAATATACAGCTGATCCGGGTGCTATGGTGCATGACGGTAAGGTGTACATTTATGCCGGACATGATGAATGTCCTCCTCCCAAAGAACATTACCAGTTGAATGAATGGTGTGTATTCTCGTCTCCCGATATGAAGACATGGACGGAGCATCCTGTACCTTTGAAAGCCAAAGATTTCAGTTGGGCAAAAGGGGAAGCATGGGCTAGTCAGGTGATAGAACGTGACGGAAAGTTCTATTGGTATGTGACAGTAGAACACGGCACTATTCACGGAAAATCTATCGGCGTAGCCGTATCTGATTCGCCTGTCGGTCCTTTTGTGGATGCCCGTGGTTCTGCGCTGATCACCAATGATATGACGACCGAATTTACCAAGATCTCTTGGGAAGATATCGATCCGACTGTTTTTATTGACGACGACGGACAGGCATATCTTTATTGGGGGAATACCCAATGCTACTATGTCAAACTGAAAAAGAATATGATCGAGCTGGATGGTCCTATCGTACCGGTTCATCTGCCCCGATATACGGAAGCTCCGTGGATACATAAGCGTGGAGACTGGTATTACCTTTCATATGCTTCTGAATTTCCGGAAAAGATATGCTACGCCATGAGTCGTAGCATTACCGGACCTTGGGAATACAAAGGCATCCTTAATGAGATAGCCGGCAATTCCAATACCAATCATCAGGCTATTATCGAGTTCAAGGGCGACTGGTATTTCATTTATCATAATGGAAGCATCAATACAGCCGGAGGCAGTTTTCGCCGTTCCGTCTGCATC
>OGKW01000619.1_pt1 | contig 28721 bp, 18 predicted proteins | sample 1572601 | NCBI WGS metagenome assembly OGKW01 (sample SAMEA2581875, study PRJEB24529) | metagenome | biome: Human gut stool | place: China | collected 2011
AGATCCCCTATGCCGTATTTTTGCCGGTCCTGCGTGATGAAGAATTTAATTTTTTAGTTGAAGAAGAGCTGCCAAGCGGCTATAACCCGGGAGAGATGCTTTTCTAAGAAAGAGTGGCATAATGGCAAATATTATAGAAATAAATGACATTTCTGCTCCTGAACTGGAAGTATTCACAAAATTGACTGAAAAGCAGCTGCGCCATAAGCTGGAACCGGAAAAGGGCATCTTTATCGCTGAAAGCGGCAAAGTCATAGAGTTGGCGCTTGCTGCTGGCTGTGAGCCGATTTCCTTGTTGATGGAGCGCAGACATATCACGGGACAGGCCCAAAATATTCTTGCTCGGTATGAGGATGTTACAGTCTATACCGGGGACAGGGATGTGCTGGCTGGACTGACAGGATATAAGCTGACCCGCGGTATCCTGTGTGCTATGCGTAGGCCCAGGCTGCCTTCAGTACAGCAGATATGTTTTCAGGCCAGGCGGGTGGCGGTATTGGATAATATCACGGATGCGGCCAATGTAGGAGGAATATTCCGATCGGCAGCAGCGTTAGGTGTTGATGCGGTACTTGTGATGCACTCCTGCTGTGATCCTTTATGCAGAAAAGCAGTACGTGTCAGTATGGGAACGGTATTTCAGATACCTTGGACTTATATAGAAAACAATGTCAAAGAGCTGGGAGAATGGGGCTTTAAAACAGCTGCAATGGCTTTGTGTGAGCATGCTGTCAGTATAGATGATCAGGAGCTGATGGCAGAGGGCAGGCTGGCTTTGGTTTTTGGTACAGAGGGCTACGGCTTATCTCAGGCTGTGATTGATGCGTGTGATTATGTTGTGAAGATACCTATGGCGCACAATGTGGACTCGCTTAATGTAGCTGCTGCAAGCGCTGTGGCGTTTTGGCAATTGCGATGTCAACAATAAATTGATCAAAAGATTCTTTGCAATTATTTGAATACTTAATTAATGCAAACTATAAAATTGCCAAAGTGGATTTGTGTTGTGTGAAAGGTAGTAACTATGGATTATAAAGTTTTAGATATGGAAAAGTGTTATCGTAAGGATATTTACAGGCATTTTACAATGGAATGTAAATGTTCGATTATGATTACATCCAAAATTGATGTTAGTGACCTTGTTGCATATTCAAAACAAACTGGAACTAAATTTTATATCAATTTTCTGTATGTCCTGACCAAGGCGCTGAATACCAGAGATGATTACAAAATGCGGTATTTGTATCAGGAGGATAAGTTAGTCGTGTTTGATAAAATCAACACTGCGCATTATGTTTTCCACGAGGATACGGAGACTTTTACAGTAGTTTATACAGAGTTCAGCGAAGATTATCTGGCTTTTTATGACAGATGCTGCGCTGATATAGAAAAGGCTAAACAGACCCGCAGCTATGGTTTGGATGGCAGTAAATTAAACTATTTCGATGCTTCCTATATTCCCTGGTTGTCGTATGAAGCACTGCATGTAGAACTGCCTGACGGGCATCTGCATTTTCCGCCGATTATAAACTGGGGAAAATATCGCAGTGAAAATGAAAGATTGATGATGCCTGTAACAGTGAGAATGAATCATGCGGTCGCTGATGGTTATGTAGTTTCTAAAGCATTTTTATTGCTTGAGAAAGAAATTGAAAGATTAGTCGAAAACTAAACTGCTGGATTAAAACCATTGTTTCACGCTGCTTTCAGAAAATTTTAGTTTACTTAAAATGCAGAGACTTGATACAAGTGCTCTGATAATATAAGGCTTATTTGTAAAGCAGGAAAAGAGGCGTTAGTATGTGGTTGGTTTTTGCAGTACTTTCGGCGATTTTTGCCGCAATTACTTCCATTTTGGCAAAAATCGGCATCGAAGGTGTTAATTCTAATCTGGCTACGGCAATCAGGACTGTTGTTGTAGTACTTATGGCCTGGGGTATAGTTGCGTTAACTAATGCCCAAAGCGGGATAGCCGAAATAAGTAAACGCAGCTGGATTTTTTTGACTCTTTCTGGATTAGCAACGGGAGCATCGTGGCTATGTTATTTTAAAGCGCTGCAGCTTGGCGATGCTTCGAAAGTAGTTTCGGTGGATAAATTCAGTATAGTCATCACTTTGGTAATGGCAGCGGTATTTTTACATGAACAATTTACTGTAAAAACAATTATCGGCTCTGTCCTTATTACTTTGGGAACTTTTGTTATGATTTTATAAAGAGTTACAGGGCAGATGTATAGAATAATTAAGAAAAAATCATAAATACAGAGGGGTAGGCAGATGATAACAAGGCAAAAATACCAGGATTATATCAATGTGCTGAAAGAGGAATTGATTCCGGCGATGGGGTGCACTGAGCCGATTGCTATTGCTTATGCCGGAGCTATTGCCAGAGAGCATTTAGGATGTTTGCCAGAACGGGTAGAGATCGAGGTCAGCGGCAATATCATCAAGAATGTAAAAAGTGTTATTGTACCGAATACAGGAGGTCTGCGCGGCATTGAAGTGGCAGCGGCAGCAGGTATTGTCGCCGGCGATGCTGCGAAGGAATTGAAAGTTATTTCGGAAGTGAGTACGGAAGCAGTTTCTGCAATTCATAAATTTTTAGAAACTACGCCGATAACAGTTAATTTCTCTGATAGTAAAAAAATCTTTGATATAATGATCACTGTTTACGGTAATGGTCATTCTGCCTATGTACGCATCTGTGAGTTTCATACAAATGTAGTGGAAATAAGAGAAGATGCTAAGTATGTACTGCAGAAAGATGTTGCAGTCGAAGACAGTTTGGGCTTTACAGATCGTGGATTTATGAATGTACAGGAGATTATTGAATTTGCTGATACTGCAAGAATAGAAGATGTTAAGGATATTCTTGATCTTCAGATCGAATGTAATGTTAATATTTCAGAGGAAGGCTTGGCTGGCGATTATGGAGCTAATATCGGTAAGGTCCTTTTAAAGACTTATGGAACGGATGACGTAAAAATAAGAGCTAAAGCCAAAGCAGCTGCCGGTTCTGACGCCAGAATGAACGGCTGCGAGATGCCAGTCGTGATCAATTCCGGCAGCGGTAATCAGGGGATTACTGCCTCCATACCAGTTATAGAGTATGCTAAGGAGTTGGGTGTTTCTGACGAGAAACGTTATAGGGCCTTGCTGGTATCTAATCTGATCACGATCCATTTGAAGTCAGGTATCGGCAGGCTGTCGGCTTACTGCGGTGCAGTCAGTGCCGGCTGTGCCAGTGGTGCCGGTATTGCGTATCTGTATGGAGGCGGTGTTGATGAAGTTTCTCACACGATCGTCAATTCTCTGGCAATAACTTCCGGTATTATCTGCGACGGCGCTAAAGCTTCGTGCGCTGCTAAAATAGCTACGGCTATCGATGCAGGTATATTAGGTTATCATATGTATAAAGAAGGGCAGCAATTTTACGGAGGCGATGGTATCGTCAGCAAAGGTGTTGAGAACACTATAAAAAATGTGGGGCAGCTGGCTAAAGAGGGAATGGCTACTACTGATCAGGAAATTTTGAAGATTATGACGAAAACACAGAGTATTTAAGCGTAGCTGAAACAGTCCGCTCAAAGGATAGTGATAATATGCAGATAAAAAAGAAATATATTTATATCGCTTTGGGACTGTGGGCGCTTGTGACAGTTACTTATTTTACTTTGTGTAAAATAGCCAGTGATCAGGCTATGCTTATTTTTAATAAAACTATGTCTGCTCAAAAAGTGCTCAAAGGCTCGGTGACGCTTGGCAGTATTGATGCCGACATTTGGGGGCGGGTAGAGTTTCAGAATCTTGTCTGGCTTGATATTGACGGTCAGCCTATCGTACATGTGCCGCAGGGACGTTTCAAGGTGCGGCCATGGGATATTATTACCAGAAGTATCAGTACATCTACTATTAAGGAACTGGAATTGGACAACGCTTTGTTTGCCGTAAGATTCAACAGAAAGATGCAGTTGGATATTTTTGAGCAGGCACAGGCCAAAAGAGTTATTGATCGGGCTGAACAAAAGGAAGCTGTTTTGTCAGGAAACGAAACAGCAACTGAACTTGAACATATAGCGCAGGAAAAGATCATAGTACAGGAAAGACATCCTGGAGACAGGCATGAATTGAATCTGGATTTAGAAAATAAGCGGCTGAAAATGCGTGTTGCTTTTAATAACTGTACCTTAACTGCCGGTTATCGTAACCGTTATTTTGTACTGAATGAAGTTAATGCAATAATTGATATTGATACGCAGAAAAAGCTTACGATTGATTTTGTGACTGGAAAATTTGGCGGCACTATGGTTGGCGATGGGGTGGAAATAAAAGGAAACATCAATTTAGCGCAGCAGATTCCTCATTACGACCTGCATTTGGAGCTTTATAATATTCTGCCTGCTTCGTTGGGAATAGCGGATATCAAAGATACGGTTTCTATTACCGCTTCAGTTACTGGAGAACTTCCGAATCCTGTTATAGATGGTCATTTGGATTTTAAAGAACTGAATATTCCCGGACTGCATTTTTCTAAGGTCAGAGGCGATTTGCATTACGAAGATGCTCTGCTGAAATTTACTAATGTAAAAGGAAATGTTTTTGGAGGCACAGTTGAAGCTTTCGGAGATTATCATCTGGATACAAAATATTACAATATTGACGCGCTGGGACACGAATTGTTGGGAAGCATTGCCGCACGTAACGGTAAAATAAAATGCAAGGTCGAACTGGATTTTAAGATTCGATCCAAGGGAGATCCTAAAACTGCGTTGACCTATGGCAGCTTTAAATCAGGAAAAGGATCGTACTATATTATTCCTTTTGACAGTATCAGCGGCGAGTTTTCCAATCAAAATAAACATCTGGAATTTAAAAATGTTGTCATTGAAACCAAGATGGGGACAATCAAAACAGATGCTTTTGATATAGTGAACGGCAAGCTGCATATTGGCGAGATATATTTGGAAGAGCCGGAAAACGGACAAACTATTAAAATAATCTGACAAAAAATGATTCAGAAATCGGAGGAAGGCAGCGATGGGCAAATATAAAAAACTTTATGGCACGCTTTTGCTGGGTCTGATTGCCATTATAATTTTGCTGACGGCTGTTTTTTCCTATAGCAGAAGTATCGAAGAGAGTTACAAAGAAGAAAATATCAACTCACTGAAAGAACTTTCTAATCAGGGAGCTTTGATGCTGCATAATGAAATCAAAAATAAACAAAATCTTTTAGCTGAACTTTCGCACGATGTCAGTCGGATTTTTGTAAATGATCCGCAGGCGGCCGCCGCTTATTTGGAGGAAGCCGCGGAGCGCAACAGTTTTAAACGAATTGGCGTAGCATTGACGGATGGACGTGCTTATACAACAGATGGTGTTGAATTGAATATCTCAGAGCGAGAGTATTTTAGTAAGGCGATTCTCGGGCACACGGCTGTTTCACGTAATCTGGATGATTATACGGATGGCGGCAGGATCGCAGTTTATGCGGTACCGATTTTTGAAGATGGAAGCGATAAGAGGATTGGAGTTTTGTTCGCTACTTACAGCCTGGATACATTTAGAAAAACTATTGAAGTATCGTTTTTTGGCGGTGCTGGATATTCTTATGTGGTACAGGAAAATGGTGATGTTGTAGTAGATTCGCAGCATTCAGAAAGCTTTAAAAACTTTAAAAATGTTTATGCGGCCCTGCTGACGGCAGATCCGGTAAATAATAAAGACAGTGCTGAAAAACTCTGGCAGATGATCAACAGTAAAAAAGGCGGTTATATTGAATTTTATAACGGCAGTCAGAAATATATGTACTGTTCACCGATAGGTGTTAATAACTGGATGCTGCTGACGGTAACTCCAGCCAGTGTTATCGAAGATAAAATCAATATGGTGCTGAATAAAACTTATTTACTGGGTATTTTGTTGATTGCGATTTTTTTATTGTTTATCTGGCACATTATGCGTATCCATACCCGCAATCAAAAGGAACTGATGGATATTGCTTATGTTGATGAAGTTACTGGTGGTTATTCTTTTGCCAAGTTTTTTAAAGAAGCAGAACTGTTGTTACCTGAAACAGATAAAAAGACAGCAATCGTAAGTATGGATATCGACGGTTTTAAATATTTCAACGATATGTTTGGCTATGGAGAAGGCAATGACCTTTTGCGTTATATTTGGCAGGAAGTAAAAGCAAGCCTGAATGAAGGCGAAATATTAGCGCATGGTGTTGCCGATACATTTATTTTTTTGCTGCGATTTGATACGAGAGAAGAACTGCTTTGGCGTATCAATGATTTATGTCTGCATTTGAATAACTATATTACAAAAAGCGGACAGGTCTATAAACTATCCCTTTCTATGGGTATATACGAGGTTGACGGTGAAACTGATGATATCGTCAGTATGGCAGACAGAGCTTATATTGCCCGGCAGACAATAAAAAATAAAGGTGACACAGCCTGGGCTTTTTATGACGGAGCCGTACGTGATAAGCTGTTGCACGAAAAAGAAATTGAAAGTCAGATGGAAAAAGCTTTGGCTGAAGGCGAATTTATTGCTTACTATCAGCCCAAGTACAGTACCAAAGAGCAGAAACTTATCGGTGCAGAAGCTTTAGTACGCTGGCGCAGAAGTGACGGTATTATTGTTCCGCCCTATCAATTTGTGCCGCTTTTTGAACGTAATGGATTTATCAATAAGGTTGACCGTTATATGTTCGAACTCGTCTGTCGCCAGCAGATGCGTTGGCTTAAACAGGGGCTTATACCTGTGCCAATATCAGTCAATATGTCGCGGATGTGCCTGTATGATCCGCATATTGTTGACGAATATATCGGTGTTTTGAATGGAAGCGGTTTGTCTGCTGCTTATATAAAGCTGGAGCTGATGGAAAGTGCCTTTTTTGAAAATATCAGTATTATGAATAATGTTATCGAAGCATTGCATAAAGTTGGCATCAAAGTCTTGATGGATGATTTTGGAACCGGTTATTCTTCGATGATGATGCTTAAAAATGTAGCTATCGACGTTTTGAAGCTGGACAAAAGCTTTGTCGACGATATTGGGGATGACCGCAGTGAAAAAATCATTTCAAATATCATTTATCTGGCTCATTCTCTGCAAATAGAAGTGACTGCCGAAGGAGTAGAGACTGCAGCGCAGTTTGAATTTTTGAAAAGTGTTGGCTGTGATTATATTCAGGGGTATTATTTTGGTAAACCGCAGCCGGCTGAAGATTTTGCGGCGTTGCTGCAAAAAGAATTTTATGATGGAAGTGATGCGGGTGCTGATAAGAAAGGCTGAATTACAGGATGTAAGAGCTGTGTACGCTCTGATTTGTGAATTAGAGGAGCAGGATTTGCCGCTGCTGGAATTTGAAAATATCTTCGGCAGTTTATTGAAGCTGCCGGAACATTTTCTCATGATTGGTGAAATTGAGGGCAGAACCGTTGCATTTTTACATTTGCGCGTAGAAGGACAGCTGCATCATGCCGCTAAAATAGCAGAGATTTTAGAATTTGATGTGGAGCGATCCCATCGCGGCAGGAACTTAGGGCAGCAGTTTTTTGCTTATGCGGAGAAGCTGGCCCGGGACAATGGTTGTATTCAGTTTGAACTAAGCAGTAATATGCTGCGGGAAAAGGCGCATTGTTTCTATGAACGGCAAGGCATGCATAAATTTCACTATAAATTTACGCTCCCTCTGTCTGGAAAAACAGTAAATGAAAATAAGTTAGGTGTTTAAAAGCAACGGCTCTGGCAGCTGTTGCTTTTTGTCTGTGCTTAATACTGGAAACTGCTGTTTTGTGGTACAATAAATATATAATTTTATTGAGCGGAGAAGAAAAATGATCGATTTATATACAGTACCGTTAGGTGCTACGGCCAGGGATTTTTTTTCGGCAGAGGCAGAAAACAAATATAGCTATGATGAAGCGTTGCTGGTGCTTCCAAGCAGATTGCTTGTGAATCATGCCCGCCGGTCAGGCAGGGCGCAGGCAGTTAATTTTGAATATCTGCCCAACCGTATCGTAGCATTAAACAGGCAGCTGCTGGATTTGCCTCCGGAAGTGAAATTAGAAATGATTTCCCGGAGGACACAGGAACTGCTTGTGGGTGATTTGCTGCACCAGCTGGCTAAATTGCAGGGCCTGGACTATTTTAGTAAACTGGCAGATAAAGAAGGTTTCGTTAAAGCTGTTACCGGGCTTTTGGGTCAGCTTTCACGCAGTGGGTCGACACAGGAAGAAATTACTACGGCGCTGCTGGAATGGGAACAGCGCAATCCTGCCTATGTGATGAAGGATCGTGAAGTAGCGGCACTTTATAACCTTTATCGCAATAAGCTAAAACAAAAAAACTGGTATGATGTAGAGGGTTTATACCGGTTAGCAATAGCGGTTTTAGAAAGACCGCAGGCCAAGCTGCCTTGGCAGCAGTTATATTTCAGCGAATTTTATCATTTTGATGCTTTGCAGCGTTTGCTTATAAAATCTTTGTCACGGCATTGTCAGATCAGTATCGGTTTGATGTACGAGCCCAAACGACCGGAAATATTTGCTGCTGTAGAGCGGAGTTTCGGTTATTTAAGCGGTTTTGCTCAGCTGCATGATCTGCATATGGAAGGTTCAGTACGAAAGCCTGATCTGCAGCACTTAACGGCTAAGTTAGGTGCTGGAAGCTACCAGACGCTGGCTGTTGCTGACAGTATAAATTTTATTGAATCAGGAGATAGTGAAGGTGAACTGCGGGCAGTGCTGCGTTCTATAAAAGCTAAGCTGCAGCATGGCGCCGCTTATAATGATTTTTTGGTTGCTGTACGTGATTTTAAGACTTACAGCGGTATCAGAGCTGTTTGTGATGAATATGGTATACCTGTTACTTTACCTAAGATCGCTTCTCTGAGTGCTCAGCCTGTCTGTGAATTTTTACGTTTACTTTTGAACGTAGCTGCCGGCGGCAGTGAAGCTATCGCTGCTTACTGGCGTCTGTTAAAATGCGGCGTTGTAAAGCTGGTCTATAGCTTTGACGGAGAGCAGCTCAACAGATTGAAACAGGAATATTTATATAATGATCTGCGGCAACTGCGTAAGGCAGTTCGTGATAAGGCTGATGCCAATGAAAATAAGCAGTGGTCAGCTGATTTAGGCGAACTTGAGTTGCTGCTGGACAAGGTGCAGCGGCGAGATACGGCGGCTGCTTATGGAGAAACATTTAAAACAATATTAGAAGCTTTGGCGCTGCCTGTTAAGGCTGGCGAAAATTATAAAAATGGCATGGCAGATCTGCTTGAGGTTAAAAATATAGTAGAGACAGTACGGCAATTATCCGAAGTTTTGGATACACTGAGTGAAGATTATCAGAATGGCGGTTTGGAAAGTGTGCCTTTAAAAGCGGAGGAATACAGCCAGCTGCTGATTTCTGCCTGTTCCGAACGGCAAATCATTTTAACAGCGGCCGACAGTGAAGGTATTTTATTCGGAGAAGCTGCTAATCTGCAGGGGCTGCTGTTCAAGCATGTTTACATTATGGGACTGCGCGAAGGTGAGTTTCCGCGCAGTAAAAATGAAAACTGGATCTACAATGACAGAGAACGGGCCGAATTGAGCGGTGTTGGTGTGGAATTAGATAATACTGCGTGTGCTTATGCTGAGGATAAATTCTTTTTTGCCGCAGTGGCAGCAATGGCAACAGAAACTCTGACTTTGAGCTGGTACAGCGACGATACAGCTGGCGCTTCCGCATATATTGAAGATGTGGAACGATTATATGCAGCCGGGTGTATAACCAGAAGCAGAGCTGGACGTATAGGCTGGCAGGAGGCTTTGTCTGAGCAGGAGCTGCTGCTGGGGATTAACCAAAAAGATACCTGCCATAATTGGTTGTTGGAGCGGTTGGGAGCAGATTGGACACTGCGCAGCAGTATCGAAAGAATTCGTGAGCAAGGCGATAGTGTTTATAAGGGAGTTTTTGAAGACGTACAGCTGCAGCGGGCTATTAATGAAGCTGTTGGCGGTTTATTCAGTGCGTCGCATTTAGAAACCTATGCTCAATGCCCATACAGGTTTTTACTAAGCTATGTCTGGAAACAGCAGCAATATGAAGAACTTACAGAAACGGTGGAGCCTGCTGTTGAAGGCAGCCTGCTGCATGATGTTTTAGCACGATTTATGGCGGGACATTTGCACGAAAAGCTTACCAAATATCCGCCGACTGAGCTTATAAGTCAGCTTGATGACATTATGACGTCAGTTTGTGATGAATATATTACTGGGAAAAAGATTGCCGTTACAGATTTCTGGCCTTCGCAGCGTCGGAAGCTGAATTTGCTGCTGCGCCGCTGGCTGCAGCGGGAGCTTGTATACCAGAAAAAATGGGAACCTTTTGTACCGGTAAAAATAGAATGGGATTTTGGGCGTAACGGCAGTGCTCCGTTGGTGCTGGAGGTCAACGGCGGAAAAATTTATTTGAACGGACGTATCGACCGTATCGACAGTGACGGTAATGGTATTTTTGTTACGGATTATAAACGCAGCCAAACTCCGTCGGGCAGTGAGCTGACAGAAGGACTGGATTTGCAGATTCCGGTATATCTTATGGCGCTTGCAGCCTTAGAGCCTCAGAGTAAAGTGCTTGGCGGCGGTTACTATTCACTAAAGGAAGCGAAACGCAAAGGCGGTTTTGCCATGCAGACTTTAGGAAAAACGCCTTTTACAACAAATAATAAACCGTTCAGTGATGCAGAAGATCAATGGCTGGCTTTTGCAGATTTTTGCCGTACGACTGTCAGAGGATATATCAATACCTTGCGGCAGGGGAATTTCCCGCCGGCGCCGCGTAAAAACTGCCCTGAGTATTGTCCTGGGAAGGATATTTGCCGGGCCTACGGCGAACTGGCAGCAGAAGGCGGTGAAGAAAATGTTTGATTTTACTAAAGCCCAGCAGGAAGCGATAGAGACGCTGGATAGAAATGTATCTGTGTCTGCCGGCGCCGGCAGTGGTAAAACACGTGTTCTCGTAGAACGTTTTGTCAACATTCTTCGACAGAGCCTCAGGCAGGGCGGCAAACAGGTAAGTGCTGCCGATATTCTGGCTATTACCTTTACGCGCAAAGCCGCGGGTGAAATGAAAGAAAGGGTTCGCAGACGTTTGGCGGAATTGGAGCAGGAGGATGCTTTGCATGCATCTTTCTGGCAGCAGCAGCTGGAACTGCTGGAACAGGCGCGTATCAATACTATACATGGTTTTTGTAACAGTCTGTTGAAAGAAAATCCCGTGGAAGCAGGTCTTGATCCTGCTTTTCAGGTAGCTGAAGAAGTAGAAATGGATGAATTTTTACTGCGCACTGTGCAGCAGTTTGTAAAACAGGGACTGCGCCGCGGTGACAGTGATATTTTACGTCTGGCTGATGAATATACCGCAGCTGATGTTGTAAAACAGCTATTGCTTGCCATACCTAAAATGGATGCGATTTTGAACTTTGGTGATTTGTTACAGCCGTATCAGGAAAAGATGAACGAGAAAAACGTATTACAGGTACAACTGCAGGAGCTGCTATTGGAACTGGCAGAAGACAAAATGAAGGTGAAAGCCTCAGCTCATAGGCAAAAGCTGGAATTGCTGCGCGAACACCTTCCGGAACTTTTAAAGGCGGCAGCAGACAGCAGCAAGCCTGAAAATATGACGCTTTTAGACAGCTATGTGGGTACTCTAGCTGCAACAAGCAGTGATAAAGCAGTGGTCAAAGCGGCTAAAGAAATTCTGCAGCAGCTGCATTTGCTGGCGGCAGACGCAGCTGCACTGAAATTGATACCCTGCTGGCAGCAGGCTCTGGTGAATTGCAGTGCTTATCTGCGTGAACAGCAGGAGCTTAATAATATGCTGGGCTTCGACGACTTGGAAAGCAGGGCCTTGGAGCTTTTAAAAAATAACCGCCAGGTTTGCAGTAAAAACAGCAGCCGCTATCAGTATATTATGGTCGACGAATTTCAGGATACTAACGAACGCCAAAGAGAACTTGTTTATTTGCTGTGCGGCGGTGATAAAGACAGGCTGCTGGGACATAAGCTGTTCGTAGTAGGTGATGCCAAGCAATCAATTTATCGTTTTCGCGGCGCTGACGTAAGTGTATTTGCTCGTGTCAGGCGCGATATAGAAGCTGCTGGCGGCAGTAATATCGTTTTAGATGATAACTTCCGTACAGTTGATAAAGTGCTTGATTTATGCAATTTGGCCTTTGCGGCATTATTAGGTGAAGACAGACAGCAGGACGTTTATTTTGAAGCGTTGAATGCCAATCGTGCGACTGATATTTTGCCGGAAATGCTGGTAATCGCATACGATAAAGAAAGCAAAGCCATCCGCAGGGAAGCGGAGGCAGCAGTTATAGCAGAACGGATACTGCAGCTGCATACCGAAGAACAAATATCCTACAAAGATATGGTAATACTACTCGGTGCATTAACATCGGCTAAAAGTTTTGCCTCTGCTCTGCAGCAGGCGGGTATACCTTATACTATCGTTGATGGTAAAGGTTTTTATGAACGACGGGAAATCATTGATTTGATCAATTTACTGGTATTTTTGGAAGACAGTAGCCGCAGTCTGGAGCTTGCTGGTGCGCTGAGGTCGCCATATTTTGCTGTTGATGATGAAAGCTTGACAGCACTTTTTCTGGAGCTGAACAAGCAGAAGGAGCAGACAGTTACCTTATGGCAGCTGCTGCAGAAGGATGCATGGCTGTTGATCGATTATCAGAAGCGTTGCCATCTATTGACTGCTGCGGAGAAACTTCGGCAGCTGCGGCAATATGCGGAGACGATGCCATTGCCGGAATTGCTGCATACTATTGTTGACGTCTTGCAACTGGAACCGCTTCTGACAGCGCAGGAATTTGGTCTGGAAAAGCTTGCTAATATAAAAAAAATGATTGCTTTGGCTGAGGCCTATACCATAGAAAAACATGGGACGCTGGCAGAATATCTGCTGCGGCTGCAGCAGCTGCGCCAGGCCGGAGCAAGAGAGGCTGCTGCTGCAGATACGACTGGCTGCGATTTCGTGACGATTATGACGATCCATAAATCCAAAGGCTTGGAATTCCCTGTAGTTTTTGTACCCGCGCTTGATGCCAAGGGCAAAGGCGATACGGATATGCTGAGATTTAATGCAGACGCAGGTTTAGGCATTAAAGTTGATATCGGCGGTGAATTGCAGGATACAAGCGTCATGCTGGCAATCAAAGACATAGAAAAGCAGTTGGATAGCGCTGAAAAACAGAGGCAGTTATATGTTGCAATGACAAGGGCGCAGGACAGGCTGATCCTATCAGGGACTTATGACAGCAGCAGCAAAAGCAGAAGTGAGACATGGTTCAGCAGCCTGCGCAATATTTTACAGGAATATGATCATTTCCTGTTAAAGGAATATGCAGCTGATAAAAAAGAAATTTCTGTTAACGCAGCAGCAGAGTTGGAGAAGGTTATTGTAACAGATGAACTGCTGCAGCGGATCAAACCGATGCCGGAATACGGGTTGGAGTGGCAGCGCAGCTTGTCAGCAACAGCGCTGCAGACGTATCTTGATTGCCCCCGCTGTTATTATTATCAATATATTTTGCAGATGCCGGGGTATGAAGCTGTAAAGGTAACTGATTCAGACGGTTATCTGCCGGCGGCACTGCAGGGGACTGTGATCCATAAGGCTTTGGAATTACTGACGAACGGTTACGAACCGGAACAGGCTTTCAGATCAGCGCTGCAGATAAATAAGGTACAGGGAAGCGCTGCACGGACATATGATATATATATGCAGTATATTAATGGACCTCTTTATCAAAAGCTGCAGAATGCTGAACGTAAGGCTGAAATTAGCTTTGAACTACCGTTGCTGCAGGAATATGGGATTGCTGCTGCTTTCAGCGGTTATATTGACTGTACTGTTTTTAACAGTGACGGTACGCTGAGGATCGTTGACTATAAGACAGGCGTGCCGCCGGAAGCAGGCGAACCTGCACCGGGTTATATTTATCAGTTGGCACTGTATCAAAAGGCAGCTGCAGAATTATGGCAGCGTCCGGTGACATTGGCCGAGTTGCACTTTTTACAAAATAATTCCTGCTGGCAGCTGCAGGATTGCAGTGATAGATTGCAGGAAGTTGCTGAGTTATGCAGGGATATTTTTTCTAAACGCAGAGAAAGTGAATTTACTGTAAAGACGAAATATTGTAAAAACTGTCCGTTTGCCTACTTCTGCGCAGGCCAAGAATAAATAGTTGAAAATTAATAAATAAAAAACACCTGTGAATACAGGTGTTTTTTATTTATCTGTAGTTGTTCAAATTTAATATTTTCATAGGTTAAAGAAGCGCAACAATGACGATACATACAGTATTTTTAATAATTCTATTCACTTGTATCTATAAATCACAAACATTCCTTATAGTTAACAAGAATGGCAAAATATCACAATAAATTAAATCTGAAATTAATTATGTAAATAAAGATATCTTGCATACTCAAAACAAATATGTTATTATACCTAAAAATATCTATAAAGAAAAATAAAAATTTAAAAAGACAAACTTTTTTCAATAATGTGAATTAAAATTTACAAATTATAAATTTTTGCAATAAGAGGAAGTTTAAAAAATATCTGACAGAGATAGTTTACTTTTAAAAAAGTGTAACTGACGGGTGTCCTTAGCAATAAGCAAAAACAACGTCGTTAAAACGGCGCTCAATAATTGGTACCCCGATGAATATAAAGCTCAAAAGCCTTGTAAGGGAGTGATAAAGTGAAAATTCCATTGAAGTAAGCTCAGACCAAAAAATATTCTGAGTTTGGGGTGATCTGCTATGAAAGAAAAAGAAACAATGAACACAATTGAAACAAAAGCTAAAAGCATCGTCGGTTCTCTGGTGATGATTTGCCCGGTTTGCGGCAAAGAATTCGTCTGTAATAAAGCTCATCATGTTTACACGGCTTTGATAAAAAGAAAACGCTACTATTATTGCAGGTACTCCTGCTTTAAGAATAGACCGGGAGCTAAGTAATATTTAGACTGATGATTTGGCTGATTGACATGGAAATGCTTTAGTTAAGATATAATTTCCCCGACTGTTATACAGTCGGGGGTTTAATATATTGAAGTTTTAAAGAATTAAAGGACGGTGGAACTTGGATAAAGTTTTACTGTTTTTTTATTTTTCCTAAACATATTTTTGCAACAAACTTTACAAATCTTTAACAAAAACAACGTTTAGATTTAATCAAAATTCGTTATCATACATAACAGAGCTCGTAACTAAAAAGTGGAGGGTAAAAATGATGATGAAGAAGAAACTTGCGGCACTGCTTTTGGCAGCTGCCAGTGCGATGGTCTTTACCGGCTGCGGCAGCAGTGATAATCAGTCTAAAGGCGGTGTTGACAAAAAAGTGCAGATTGAATATTGGCATGTAGCCTCCGAAAGCTTCGGCGGTACAACGGTTAAAGAACTGGTTGCCGATTTTAATGCCAAGCATCCCAATATCCAGGTTGTCGAAAAATATAACCCTGATATGTATAAAGGGTTGACACAAAATCTGCAGGCAGCTATCGCTTCCGGTAAAAATCCTGACGTTGTGCAGATGGGCTGGTCTTATTTGAACTATGCCGCTGAAAATCTTAAATACACTGACCTGCAGCCGATGATCGAAAAGCAGGCTCCTGAAGACAAAAATTTCTTGAAAGAGAATTATCTGCCTAATGTTCTGGCATTGGCTCAGACTGATGACGGCAAACAGATCGGTATTCCATATTCTATAAGTGTGCCGGTCCTGTTCTATAATCCTGAAATTTTTACTGCAGCAGGACTTGACCCCAATAATCCGCCTAAAACCTGGAAAGAGGTAGTGAGTGCGGCAAAACAGATCAAAGAAAAGACCGGTAATATGGGCTTTTTTATGCAGGAATATGCTGATAACTGGACTCAGCAGGCCATTATTGAATCTAACGGCGGTTCAATGCTGAAAAATGAAGGCGGCAAAGTCAAAGCCGGTTTCGATACTCCCGAAGCAGCAGCAGCGTATCAGTTGTTGGCTGATATGGTCAAAGACGGCAATGGCCTGCATGCTACTAATGAAGAAGGGTTCCAGGCTTATCTGTCCGGTAAGCTGGGGATGGTTTGCACTACTATTGGCAAACGTGCCAATTTTGAAAAAAGCGCCAAGTTCAAAGTTATGGCAGCTCCTTTCCCACAGTTTGAAGGCAAAGAATTGAAAGTGCCGGCAGGTGGTAACTTCCTGATGCTGTTCTCAAAAGATGCCGATAAACAAAAAGCAGCATGGGAATTCATTAAATATATCGAATCTCCTGAAGCGCTGGCTAAATGGAGCACCGGTACAGGTTATCTACCTCCGCGTAAAGGCGTAGCAGACGACCCCAACGGTTTCAAAAAAATGATCGAAGAAAACAAAAATATCCAGGTTGCCTTGTCTACGATGCCTAATCTGGTAAAATGGGCCAGCTTCCCTGGCGCTAACGGATTACAGGCTGAACAACTCCTGATTGACGCACGCGATATTATACTGAGCGGCAAAGAAACTGCCGCCCAAGCGCTGCACGAAACTGCAGAAAAGATCAATAACTTACTGTAATACAAACGATTGAACCAATCAGGGTGCTGCTTGTTGCGGCATCCTGATTTTTACCAAAGGAGAGTTGTTATGAATAAAGCCAAGTGGCCTGCGTTTTGGTTTCTTTTACTGGCCGTTGCTGCAGAATCTGTATCTTAGCTTCTTCAGCTGGAATATGATCAGCCCGACGATGAAATATGTGGGACAGAGCAACTACATTGATATTTTAGGCAGCAAAGAGCTGTACAAAATCATTGGGAATACGGTAATTTTTGTGCTTATTATGCTGCTGTTCAACTTTGTCTTGCCGTATCTTTATTCGTTTATCCTCGGGCACCTTCTTCAGCGGGGAAAAATGTTTTATCGCTCTGTTTTGTTTCTGCCGGCAACTTTATCCCTGGCGGTGGCAAGCATTCTGTTCCTGTGGATCTATAATCCTTTGGCCGGACCGCTCAGTATAGTGCTTGCGTGGTTTGATATGGAATCGCCGCGCTGGTTTAAGGAAAATCTGCTCGTTATTTTTTCTATCTGTACTATCATTGGCTGGAAAGTATTTGGTTATAACCTGATCGTGATGCTGGCAGCGATGGTTGCCGTGCCAAGGGAAATGATCGAAGCAGCCAAGCTGGAGAACGCTTCGAACTGGACGATCTTTAGACGTATTATCATACCGATGACTTCTTCTACTGCAATTTATGTTTTCACGATCACTGTAGTTTTCGGTCTGCAGTATGTACTGGTACCTGTCAATATGCTGACGCAGGGAGGACCGGATCAGGGCAGTTCCAATTTGGTATATATCGTCTATCAGTATGGTTTTATTTTCTTCCAAACCGGTAAATCAGCGGCTTTCGCTATTATCACCATGTTCTGTTATATGGCGTTCCTGTATCTGAAAAATAAATATCTGGAGAAAAAAGTTTATTATGAAAACTAAAACACATCAAGATCTTTGCTGGCATCTGCCTTTGCTTGTGGCAGTATTTATTCAGCTGTGGCCGATAGTTTTTATGGTTTCCACATCGCTCAAAGATATGGACCAGATTTTTCAGGCAACACTCAATCCATTGCCTCTGCCACCGACATTGAATAACTATCTTACCGTATTAGGCAATTTTCCGCTGTTTACTTATATCTATAATACATTTTTCATTGCTGCGTTCGTAACAGTATTCAAAGTGCTGACCAGTGTTTTGGCAGCTTTTGCCTTTATCTATTATGACTTTAAATATAAAGAAACTGTTTTTAACAGCATGCTGCTGACCTTCTTTATTCCGATAACGGTACTGATCATGCCGAATTATTTGCTGATGAGCAGGCTGGACCTGCTGAATACTCCCTGGGGTGTTATGCTGCCGCAGTTTGTTGATGGTATGGGTGTGTTCCTGATGCGTCAGACGATGCGCGGCATACCCAAACCATTGCTGGAAGCCGCTGTTTTAGATAATGCCGGCCCGCTGCAGGTATTGCACAAGGTTGTGCTGCCGCTGATCAAACCGTCGATAATAGCAGTCGGTATCCTGTTTTTTATCAACTCATGGAACGAATACTTTTGGCCGCTGCTGGTGCTGCAGGACAAAGAAACCTATACCCTGCCGCTGGCACTGCAAATGTTTATCAGCGCTGAAGGCGGCAGTGAGTGGGGGATAGCTATGGCTGTCGCTACTCTGACCAGTCTGCCGCCGCTGGCATTATATCTCGTCTGCCAAAAATTTATACTCAATACCTTTATGCAATCGGGGGTCAAAGGATAATATATGAACAGTATTGTATTTGAAAACGTCTGTAAATCTTACGGCGATGCTAAAATCGTCAAGTCTTTGAATCTGGAAATAAAAGAAGGCGAGCGCCTGATTTTGCTGGGGCCTTCCGGCTGCGGCAAAACTACTACGCTGCGAATGATCGCTGGTTTGGAAGATATTACCAGCGGTCAGCTGAAAATGGGAGGCAGAGTAGTTAATGATATTGCTCCCGGTGAACGTAATATTGCCATGGTTTTTCAAAGCTATGCGCTGTTTCCGCATCTTTCTGTCTGGGATAATATCACCTTTGGCCTGCATATCCAAAAGCTTCCGGAAGCGGAAATCAAAAAAAGAGCCGATGAAGCCTTAGAAATACTTAATTTAAGAGGCTATGAAAACTATAAGCCCAAACAGCTTTCAGGCGGGCAGAAACAGAGAGTGGCCTTATGCCGTGCCCTTGTAAAGCAATCACCCTACTTTTTATTGGATGAACCGCTGTCAAATTTGGACGCTCAGCTGCGGCAGCAGGCCAGGACAGAACTGGTACGTATTCATGAGATATATAAACCGACAATGATTTATGTAACGCATGATCAGGTAGAGGCAATGACTGTCGCCGATCGTATCGTTGTGTTGAAAGATGGCGAACTGCAGCAGATAGCCGCTCCGGATACGATCTACCGTCACCCGGCTAATACATTTGTTGCCGGTTTTATTGGCGCCCCGTCAATGAATATCCTCAAAGCACGTTTTAACCGTGATTGTATTTGTATCGGCAAGGCCGTACTGCCGGTACCGGAGCTGTGGCGTCAGGTGATCGGACAGCGCAGAGACCTGCTGCTGGGTATCAGGCCTGAGCATTGCCGTTTAAGCGAGGACGCTGCTGTGCAGGGAAGTATAACTTATGTAGAAAATACAGGTAATCAGCGTACTGTTGAATTACAGCTTGAGAGTGGTGAGAATATCAGCGTTACAGTAAGTGACCGCAATGCGGATGTACAAAATTCCAGCGGGATCTGTTTCAGCTGGGACGATGTGAGTCTGTTTGATGTGACAAGCGGCAGGAATATTGGCTATATAGAAAAAGGGGAGGTTTTTACTGATGCAATGGGCAGTTAGTGATCTGGCGTTTGCCGGCTTCAATAAAAAATATCTCAGCGGTTTGCCGTTGACCTATAATATAGAATTTTTTTATGAATTCGGGACCGACCATTATTGGGATACGGTATTGCTGCCGCTGGCGCAGAATAATAAGGAAAAAAGAACGTTTTCTATCCACGGTCCCTGTGTTGCTGTAAATCTGGCAGACAGCGGTGATGAATATTATTTAAAAGCCTACGCTCAAACCTTTACCTATGCCCAAAAGATCAAAGCAGAATTTGTAGTTGTGCATACCAATGAAGGCTACCATGGTGAGGCCGCCGCAGTTAAAGAACTGGTCTATCAGCGCTTGACTGAAGTGATCAGCCTGGCACAAAGCTACGGTGTTCAAGTTGTTATAGAAAATGTGGGTCTGCGTCCCTGCGGATCACTGCTTTTTGATTTTGAAGAATATCTGGCGCTGTTTGAACGTTATCCGCAGGCTCTGGCACTTTTGGATACGGGACACGCCCACGTTAATGGCTGGAATATTCCTGAAACTGTGAAACGGCTGCAGAAAAAGCTGTTGGCTGTGCATGTGCATGATAACGATGGCAGCGGCGACAGCCATCAGCCTGTAGGACTGGGAACTATCGAATGGGAGCCTTATTTCGCTTCTATCAGGGACTATGCACCGAATGCGCTGCAGATATTGGAATATGCTTATATTGAGCCGGGCGTTCTTACCGAACACCTGCAGAAGCTGGAAAGCCGTTATGGTGCACTGCGATTTTAAGCATAAGAGGTAAGATTTTTAGTTTAGTAAAGCATTTGATTTAAATAGTGATAATAAAAAATCAAGCCGTTAGCGGCTTGATTTTTTATTATGCTTTTTGTTTGTATAATAATACTGCTGAGCTTTATTTTTGCTGCGGCCGCTGCGGCTTTTCAGGCTTGAAGCATTTTGAACCCAAGTTTAGATTGCAGCAGATAGAAGTGACAGGCTGGTGTTAGACCAAACCTTAAATAACGGCCGATACATACTGGTGAAAGTTTATTCAAATAAACTTTGCTGCAGGTCTGCCTGATTGCTTGTAAAAGTGCTCAGATAGGCAAATAACTGCTGATTATCCTGAATGATACCATGCTGACGGCATTTTTGCCGCAGCAGCTGCATCAGCTGTTTACTGTTGGGGCTGTCGATAACGTACTGATTACCGTAGGTGTCGATATAGCGTTTTTTCAGTCCGGGAAAGTGTCTGTCCAGCTGCTGGTAAAAGTATTCGCGGTTGCCGTCGCGCAGCGTCAGCCCCATACCGAAACAAATAATGCCGTAAACGCCGGCTTCGATACAGTAATCTAAAATACCGCGGAGATTAGCTTCGGTATCGTTGATAAAAGGCAGAATGGGAGCAAGCCAGACTACAGTCGGGATACCTGCGTCACGTAATTGCTTTAAAGCTTCGAAACGCTCACGGGTCGTTTTTACATGCGGCTCTATTTTTTTGCACAATTCTTCGTCATAGGTGGTCAGAGTCATTTGGACTACGCATTTTGCAGACGCGTTTATTTTTTGCAGCAGATCAAGATCCCTCAGGATCCGGTCCGATTTAGTCAGCACTGTAAAACCGCAGCCATATTTATAAACAAGCTCCATAGCCTGCCGCACGCTGCCGAGTTCGGTTTCCAGAGGAATATAAGGATCTGTCATCGACCCGGTGCCGATCATACATTTTTTGCGCTTGCGCCGCAGGGCTTCTTCCAGCAGTACAAGAGCGTTTTGTTTGATTTCGATATCTTCAAAAGCATGCGGCATCTGATAACAGCTGCTGCGCGAATCACAGTAAATGCAGCCGTGCGAGCAGCCGCGATACAGGTTCATACCATTTTTAGCTGAGAGGATGCCTTTTACTTGCACATAATGCATAGCTGTACCTTTCTGTGTCAGGACAGGCGAAGCTGCCTAATAAAAAATAGCATAGTTGTTTAATAGCTTTCATTATACCATATCTGCCAGGACAGTAGTGTGAAAGTGTTGTGCGGACGGGCAGCAGCACTGTTTGCTGGAGGTGATTTTGGCGATTATCAAAACGTAAGAGCAATAACGGAACCGGACTGCGGCGTAAAAAAGTTCTTGTATGTCTTGTGGGGGGGTACAACAGTGCTATAATTATAGAAAATATTGTTTGGTAAATGTTTTACAAGTAATAGCAGATAAAAGGCTGATAATTTTAAAAAATATGATCTGATTACATTAAGATGTGAGGCTGGCAATATGTACGATGAACGCTGTTTGAAAATAATCGGCGCTAATATCAAGCTGCTCAGGACATGCCGCGGTATCAGCCAGGGTGAACTGGCCCGGGCTTTGGTTATCAGTCAAACGCATCTGAGCAATATTGAGTGCTGCAGGGTCGCAGTTAATTTCCGTGTTTTACTGCGTGCCGCTAATGCGCTGGAGTGCACATTAGATGATTTGCTGCAGCTGGAATTTACGGAACCGCCAAGAACAGTAATGGAGGTCAGAGAATATTCATCTGCAGAAGTTAAGGGCTTTCTGCAGAAACTACAAGCCGGTAAAAAGACGTAAGGGGACACCGCAGCAGGTAAAGGCGGCCGTGCTTGAAAAGTAAAAATTTACAGCTAAGCGGGAAGAGGAGCGAGAAAAATTGTTGGATTTGATGGGAAAAGGAATAACTGTAGTTTTAACTTTGGGGATCACCGCATCTGCATGGGCGGCACCTTCATTGCCGGGCAGCAGTGCTGATGTCAGGGCCTTGGAACAGAATCGCGGCGCTAGGCAGCAGCAAACTGATCTGCAGCAGCCAGAGCAGCAGAAGGCAGCTGAAGAAACGCTGCCACAGAAATTACTGCTACGGCAATTTGTCTTTACAGGCCAGCAGGAAATAGACCCGGCAGCATTGACTGAGGCAACGCAGGGGTATCTGGGACAGGAAGTGACTGTTACGGAACTGGAACAGGCGGCTGCTGCAGTAACTGATTATTGCAGGCAGCAGGGCTATACGGTGGCAACAGCTGTGCTTCCACAGCAAAATATTCAAGACGGGACAGTTGAGATCAGGATTTTTCTGGGGACTTTAGGCAAAGTAATCATCGAAAATGATTCGCGCCTGGCCGATGCTGCGGCCGCTGCTTTGGCTGCTGCACTGGAACGGGATGTTTATATCAGGACTGCGAGGATCGAGTCTGTACTTAATAATTTCAATGATTTGCCGGGTATCAGCGCTGCCGGTATTTTGAGTGCCGGTGAAGCGATCGGCAGTACGGATCTGACAATCGCTCTGCATGACGGAAAAACTGCCGAACATATTGTGTACAGCGATAACTACGGCGGCAAATACAGCGGCCGGTACCGTTATGGTTTTCAGACAACGCTTAATAATCCCGGTCGGATCGGCGATAAAATTTTTGCAGGCGGGATGCTGAGCAATGAAAATCTGCATAATTATAATTTTGGTTATGAAATGCCTCTTGGAAGCCGGGGTACAAGGCTTGGCATCAGTTACAGCCAAATGGATTATACCTTGGGCGATTACTTCGCCCTGCTTGATGCGGTAGGGCGGGCAAAAACGCTGAGCCTGTATGCGTCGACACCGCTGATCAACACCAGCAGCAGGCATCTGAGCGTTATTTATGGTTATGATAACCGGCAGTTGAAAGATGAAATGAGAAGCTTTGGCGAGTTGGGCAGCACCCGAAAACACAGTAATACACTGCACGGCGGCATTGTAGGCAGCAGGCGCGGCAGTGCCAGTGCTACCGGTTACAGCGCTTTGTATTATCTGGGACAGCTAAGCTATGATGACGCCAGCGCTCCTGAGACGGAAGGGCGTTTTTCTAAATTCACTACGGATATCAATCATATCCAGCATCTGGGAGCTGTTTTCGACCTGCATCTGAATTTTCACGGTCAGCTGGCCAGCCGCGATCTTGACGGCAGTGAGCAGTTCAGTCTGGGGGGAGCCAACGGAGTACGTGCTTACCCTCAGGGAGAAGCCAGCGGTGACAGCGGTTATCAGGTCACGGCTGAGCTGCGGTATTCTACTCCCGTGCCATATTTAAGTCTTGCTGCTTTTGCAGACTGGGGCGAAGTGGACCTGGCTAAAAGCTGCGGTCAGCACCGTAATCCGGCCGGTTGGGGCGTAGGTGTAGAATATGCGAAGCCCAATGATTATTTTCTGCGGCTGGATTATGCAAGGAAACTTGACGGGGAGAAATTCCAGAGTGAAGCTGAGGATAAAAACGGCAGGCTGTGGTTTTTGGCATATAAACTTTTTTAAATAGGGCTAAGGGAGGCAGTTAAAGATGAAAAGAGGGACAAAGCTTTTATATAAAAAAATATTTGCCGGGTTATTAGGCGGCGGGATGCTGTTTATGCCAAACTGGAGCTATGCGCTGCCGAGCGGCGGACAGGTAGTGACCAATAACGGCACTATTACTGCCGGGGGCAAGGTGATGGATATAACCGGCAGCGGCAATGTGGCGATCGATTGGAACAGTTTTAATATCGCGGCTGATGAAATTGTGAATTTTAAAAATATGCAGGCTGTTTTGAATTATGTCAGCGGCGGCAGTAAAAGTGAGATTTTCGGCAAGCTCAACGGCGCCGGGGTGAATGTGTTTTTGGTCAATCCCAATGGGATACTGTTCGGTAAAACGGCACAGGTCAACGTAGGGCAGCTGACGGCATCGACCCGCAGTCTTGAAAAAGCAGCTTTAAACAGCTTTAACGGCAGTATGGCGGCATTGGATGCCGGCGGTGCGGCCAATGTCAAAGCGGATATCATCAATCTTGGCAGGCTGAAGGCGGGTAAACTGGTCTTAGAAGGGAATAACCTTTCGATCATCGGCGCTGACAGCCTGGAAGTAGCTGATAAAAGTAAAATCACGCTGCGGGCCGGGGAAAATATCAATATCGGCTACGAGGTGACCGGCAAAACAACGATCGACGTAGGCGATGGCAAGGGGAATACGCATCAGGTCAGCGATTACGGTAAAGGCGGCGGTGATAAAGCCAGCGACGTTCTGAGCACAGCTTCAGTTACCGATCTGAAAGGCAGCGCCAAAAGTATCAACGACGCTATGCTGGTGCATGATGTGTATGAACTGCAGGCCATCGACAGAAATACCGGGACTATAAATGGCAGCAGTTATGTGGTGGGCAATTACATGCTGGCCGGCGATATCGATGCAGGTGATACTAAAAACTGGAACAGCGGCCGGGGCTTTGACCCGATAGGACGGCTGAACCGCACAGGAAATGGTGTAACAGGCAGTTTCAGCGGCGCTTTTGACGGTATGGGTCACAGTATCCAAAATCTGTATATCAGGCAGATCGGAAACCAATATGATGGTTATATCGGATTGTTTGAAGGCATTGGCAAAGGCGGCAGTGTCGGCAATGTAAATATGGCTGGCGGCCATATTGAAGGAACGTCGAATTTCGGCAGTATTGCCGGATTGAACTGGGGCACGATTTATAATATTGTCAATTCTGCCGAACTGGTATGCAGCAGCGGCGGTGTCGGCGGTATCGTTGGTACTAACGGCGGCGTGATCCGTAATGCCGTCAATAACGGCACACTGAAAATAGATGGCAGAAGCGGCGGTATTGCCGGCTATAGCGTCAGTGTTATCAGTAATGCGTATAATACGGGGAATGTTGGCAGCGTTCGTGCTCAATATGTAGGTGGGATAGCAGGTTATAGTAAAACCGGTACTATTGAAAATTGTTGGAATAGCGGTGAAATAGCTGCGTCTCATTATTTGGGAGGAATTGCCGGATATAATAACAGTGATATCAGAAATTGCTATAACGAAGGTGCGATAATCGGGATGGGCAGCAGCCAGTATATTGCCGGTATCGCAGGTAATAGCAAAAGTGGAACGATAACGAATGTCTATAATTTGGGAGAAGTGACCGGTTATTCGCAGAATTACGGTGTCATCATTGGCACTGGTGACAGTGTGATAAGTAATAGCTACTATAAAACTGATAGCGGTTATAAAAAATATGACGACGATTCGGAATATGAAAGCATCGAAGCCTTTAATGCGGCCTTCCTGGCAGGGATGACAGATAGCGATAAAGCCCTGTGGCTGACCTATGGCGACCGTATGACGCCGCTGCTTAAAGGCTTGCTGAAGCCGCTGGATATCAACGTCGGCGATATTGAAACAGAATATACAGGCAGCGACTACACCGGCCTGGTACAGGCGCTTGCCGATAAGCTGGCAGAGCAGGGGATCATTATCGACGTTACCAAATTACTGGCTGATGGGAAAACAGAGATCGGCGAATATGATTTGAAAGATCTGCTGTTTTCAACGCAGGACGGTTATGCGCTGAATGTCACCGGGAAGCTTGTCATTAAGGAAAAAAGCCCGGAACCGGAGCCTCCGGCAGATAATTACGTCCCGTCCTCCGACAGTAAATATACGGGGACTCTGACGAATATTAAGGCTGAAAAAATGCAGCAGGAAGAATACCGTAATCTTGATAAACGCCGCCGCAATACGATCGAACAGGCGTCGGTATCAGTTGAAGGCGACGGTATCAAGCTGGAATAGGCTGCTGCGGCAGAGAATATGAACAATCAAACAGCAGCATCAAGAGCAAACCCCGCCGGCCGGCGGGGTTTTACTTTTGTAAAAGAATAGTGAAATTTGCCTGTTAGGTAAGTTTTTTGGTATAATATAACGATACGAAGGGAGGTAAAAGCCTATGCCAATCGAATATATTTTACTGGGCGTCGGGATCGTGCTTTTGGGAATCGAAGCAGTGGTGCCGGGGTTTGGCTTTTTTGGCGTTACGGGTCTGATCTCGCTGCTGGCAGGCTCATATTATCTGCTGGGCGGCGGCGCTGAGGCCGCGTATATTTTGCTTGGTGTTGTACTGGCACTGGGCGCAGTAGTTGCCCTGCTGTTTGTTTATCTGCCCGCCGAAAGCAAGTGGAATCCCTTTGTTTTATGGGAGAAACAAGAGAACCGCCACGGTTATACAGGTGCCGAGGATCACTCGCAATATCTTGGTAAACGTGGAGAGGTCGTAGCACCGCTGCGCCCTGCGGGAACTGTCATCATCGACGGCGAACGTGTCGACGTGGTGAGCTTTGGCGATTATATCATGCCGGGCGCATTGGTAGAGATCGTGAAAGTGGAAGGCAATAAACTGTTTGTTCAGGAAGTAAAAACTAACTAGTAAAGGAAGTGTTGTGATGTTTGATTTTTTGTTTAACGGCGGGTTCATGTTTATCCTGATCATTGCCGGTATCGCCGTATTTTTGAATTTTGTGCCGCTGGCGCTGTGGATCTCGGCTATTGCTGCCGGCGTCAACGTTGGTATTTTCAATTTAGTGGGTATGCGGTTCCGCCGCGTGCCGGCTTCCCAGATCGTGCTGCCGCTTATCAAAGCCAATAAGGCAGGTCTGGACGTCAATGTCAATCAGCTGGAAGCGCATTATCTGGCCGGCGGTAACGTTGACCGTGTCATCGATGCGCTGATTGCTGCTCACAGAGCTCAGATCCCGCTGTCTTTTGAGCGTTCCTGCGCTATTGACCTTGCCGGACGTAATGTGCTGGAAGCAGTGCAGATGAGCGTTAACCCCGAAGTAATTGAAACGCCGGTAGTTTCGGCAGTTGCTAAAGACGGCATCGAACTGAAGGTCAAAGCCCGCGTTACCGTACGCGCCAATATTGACCGTCTGGTCGGCGGCGCCGGTGAAGCGACTATCATCGCCCGTGTCGGCGAAGGTATCGTCACTAACGTTGGTTCTGCAGTTAAACACAGCGATGTACTGGAAAACCCTGATTTCATTTCGCGTACCGTTTTGGCTAAAGGCCTTGACGCAGGTACTGCTTTTGAGATCCTGTCTATTGATATTGCCGATGTCGACGTAGGCCGTAACATTGGCGCCGCTTTGATGACTGACCAGGCTGAAGCCGATAAACGAATCGCCCAGGCCCGCGCCGAAGAACGCCGCGCAATGGCAGTTGCTAAAGAACAGGAAATGAAAGCCTATACCCAGGAAATGCAGGCGAAGGTCGTCGAAGCTCAGGCCAAAGTACCGACTGCGTTGGCAGATGCTTTGGAAAACGGCCGTTTAGGCGTGATGGATTACTACCGCATGAACAATATCAATGCTGATACTGATATGCGGAAAATGATTGCCGGTTCCAGCCCTGAAAATAGCGGCGAAAAAGGCAGCAACCCGAAATAAGCCGACTGTATGAGCCGGTTATTGTATTGAGATGAGGCGAATGTATGGACAATTTAATGCTGTTTTATCCTCTCATCGTACTGTTGTTTTTTATCTTTTTCGATGTCCGTAACCGCAAGAAGCGTCCTGCGCCGCCACCGCAGCAGCCTGCTGATTGGCAGACGCAGCTGCCGGAGGAAAGGCAGGGGCGCGGCTATGAAGGTGGGGACGAAGAAGCTGTACCGTGGTATGTGGAGTTTCCTGAAGACCGGGCGCCCAAAAAGCAGCCTGAGGCGGAAAATACCTGTCAGGAACCTGCACCGGCAGCAGAAGCTGCTGTTCCGGAACCCTTGTATAAACGTTTTGAGCCACAGAAGCCCCAGCCTGCCTTTAAAGGCTTTCGCAGCCGCGGGACAGTAGCTGAAGATGTACGCTATGGCTTTGTGATGGCGCAGATATTGGATAAACCTCGGTCGCTGAAACCGTACGATGATAGTTTTTGATAATTGGGCAAGATTATTTTTCTAACGAAAGAAGTGTTGTTAGTTAATGAATAAAAAACTTGCTGCTGTACTGCTGGCTGGAGCGCTGCTTTTTGGGGCCGCTCCGCTGCAGGCACAGGAAAGTTCTTCGATCGATGCCGTTACTGCCGGCGTAGCCGATACAGGCAGGGCTGACAAAGAGGCAGAGAAAAAAATAACTGCTTCGACAGTGCCTTATTCGGTGGCGGTGCTGCCGTATATCGACCAGTCGGGCATGGATGAAAAGGGCCGAAAGGTAGCGGCTAATGCTATCAAAGACGCGCTGAAAGAGAAATATCCGCCTGCTAAAAAAGGCGGCGTGAATACCGTTGCCAGTGCCAAAGCTGTTGCTAAGGCGATGCAGAACCATCCGTTTGAAAACGCTGACGCGCCGGTATTGGCAGAGCTTGTTGCCGTTGGTAAAGAGCTGGGCGTCGACCGTGTGATCTACATGGAGATGGAGCCGCCGCGCAACAAGGAAACCGGCTTTATGGTTATCGTCGGCAGTCAGACTTATAGTTCAGTCATTACCATGAAGATCACAC
>OGKW01000628.1_pt1 | contig 28420 bp, 20 predicted proteins | sample 1572601 | NCBI WGS metagenome assembly OGKW01 (sample SAMEA2581875, study PRJEB24529) | metagenome | biome: Human gut stool | place: China | collected 2011
CCACAAAGGTAATATTTCAACCTTTATTTTTCACAGTGCAAATCTAAAGGAGAACACAGACCTTGTGGCGGCAAAACCAATCAGTGAACTGCATCTGAAATAATAACCTATATATAATATAATGTATATGCAAAGAATACTATTCATACTGACAGTTGCCGTGTTGTCGCTCTTTGCGGGCGAAGCATATGCGCAGCGTGACCTGCCGGGACAGACAGGCATACAGTTCACATCGGGCGGGGTGAATCATTTCCTTTCATGGAAGAGTGGCGGCGAACGCCACTACTTCACCTCGCTGGCCTTTACACATACCAACCGTAACCGTACCTACTGGCTGTATGGTCTGGATTATCAGATAAAGGAGTACACCTACGAAAATAAGGCAATACCCAAAGCGCAGTTCACGGGGGAACTCGGCTATTTTATTCCCGTATTGTCGGATAAGGGTCGGAATGTCTGTTTCCGTATCGGACTTTCCGCTTTGGGCGGTTTCGAGACAGTCAACTGGGGAACTTCCCTGCTTCCTGACGGGGCGGCAGTGACAAACGGGGACAGCTTTATTTATGGCGGAGGACTGACGGCGGCTTTCGATGTCTATCTGACAGACCGGATCATCTTCCTGCTGCAAGTCAAGGAAAGGGCGCTGTTCGGAACGGATGCGGGGAACTTCCATACGCAGATAGGTTTGGGTATCCGCCTTATTATTAACTAATAAAAAGAGAAAGGAGAAACAGAAAATGAAAAATGTATTATATAAATGTATAGGCGCACTCTTTGCGGTGCTGGCCTTCGGTTCCTGCAACGATGATATAGACATCCGGCAGGATTATGATTTCAGCCTCTCGTCATGGTATCTGCAAAAGCAGATCGCAACGGGTGAAACGGTGGAGATACGTTTTTATCTTGACCGTGAAGGGGACTATGAAAAGGCGGAGTATGAAATAGGTTACATCCAGATGGAAGGCAAGGGAGAAGTGTCCGATAGTGAAGGCATAAAACTTGTGAACAGGGAAGTGAGGCCGCTGGCAGAGGTGCCGGGACTGGATACGGAAAATCCGGTCAGGCAGATATTCACCCTCTTTTACCGTTCGACAAGCGCCAGACGTTCGGAACTGAAATTCTTTGTCCGGGATAATTTTGGCAGGGAAAGAGAAATGACGGTGACGTTCGATTTAGAAAACACTACGGCAAAGGAATAACTGCTACCATTATCTATCAAGAAAGACGGTGGGGAAACCTGTCGTCTTTGTTTTATGAAATTTGCTTAATGAAAACAAATGAATAAGTAATTGTTCCGGATTGCACAAAATTTGTTTTTATATTTAGCCGGAAGTTAATAGTTCAATCATATACGCATGAAAACAACACTCAGAATATTCCGTATCATCAGCAAGCTGTTGCTGCTGGCTTATGTCACGATAGTGAATTTTGTCTTTATTACGGTGTTTTACGCATTGCTACTTTCAATCTTGCGCCATATATGGCCGGCATATATACCGGGGCTGTTTGATGAGGGGGTGATTCCGTATTTAGTCAATACGTTACCGTATTATCTTTTGCTGTTATTCATCCTTTATTCCATTTCTCCGCTAAATGTGTGGGTGCTACGCAGAAAAGAAGGATACCGTCCTATGAACAGTTCCGATCGTATGAGGGTGGAACGGTTGCTTTCAGAAATGGGTATGAACCGGAAGCTGAAACTTTATCGTAACAATGACGCTCGGGTAAATGCCGCCGCATTCGGTTTCAATACGATAGGACTGACGGGCGGAGTACTCGCCGCAGTTTCGGATGAGGAGCTGAAGGGCATCATCAGCCATGAAGTGGGGCATATCTCCCATTACGACTTCGTCTATCAGGTGCTTTTATTCTCGATGGAGTCGTTCGGTTACCGCTGCCTTTATGGTATATTTCTTATTCCGGCTTTGATATTCGGGATAATTGGCAGCATGGTGTTTGCATTGGTTCCGGCTTTGGGCTTTGTGGGTGAACTCATAGCGAAGTTATGGTGGGCCGTTTACAAACTGCTTCACCGGATTATATACGGCATCAGCCGGATAACTGACGTGAATATCAATAAATATGCCGAGTACCGTTGTGATGCCTATGCAGTGAAATATGGTTGCGGCGAAGGATTGCTTTCTTTCCTCCGCCGGTTGAAAAGGACGGAAGACGTTTACGGTGAGCGTCCGACTTTCACCGAATATATCATGAGTACGCACCCGTCCACCGAAAAACGGATTGCACGGCTGGAAAAGCTGTTGTAAACTGCCGTAAAGTCTGCCGCCTATATCCTTTGACGGATATTGGTATAAGGAGTACCGGATGCGTATATCTGCTGCATTTCTGTGGAAAAGTCATCGTAATAACAGATGATATGACCGCCGACAAGCGCATTGCCAAAAAACTCTTTTTTCGGAAGTATTTTTTTATTGTCCGCCTGCTTTATCAGGTCGTCATACAAGGCACGATACACCTTGTCGGTATCTGCCGGAAAAGCGGTTTCCGGTATGGCTACTGAAAGGATTATCTCCGGGCATTTGCCCGCTTCACGCAGCATGACTATCGTATCCGCACCTAATAATCCGATATAGGAATGCGGATTGCAGGTGAATGTGCGATAACCTTCATTATAAAGTGAAAGGATAATCCGGTAGAGTTCCATACGGATTTTATCTTCCCTGAATTGGTCGTATTTGGTTGTCTTTTCAATGGTACTGCCGGTAATGGCAACGTTCTTGTTGTACATCTTCCTGTGATTTTTGAGTAATACCTTGTCCGTAACTTCCTGTTATGTACCAAAAAAGCACGGAACTTAACAGGTTCTACTCTCCGGTACGACCAAGCACCCATGCAGGAAACGAGTTAAGACCGTGCCATTTGTGTATGACAAGGACTCTGCCCGTTTATTCTCCTGCATTGAATTTGGTCGTTTCGAGAGTAAGAACAAACAGCTAAAAGCTATTCTAATATGTTATCATTCAAATTCTTTAATCTTATAACTTTCTTTTTTGATTCAACCCTGCAAAAATAGAAAAAAGTCGGGCAATCCCTATGCGATTGCCCGACTTTTTTAAGAGGAAGTATTCAGGTGTGGGGTGTGGCAGGTCAGTCCACGGGTTCGCCGCCATAGCGAAGGCGGCAGATGTCCTTGTGGATTTCACACATGATATGCATCTGCATCCGCTTGCTGATATGGCGGCTTTGGGAACGCATGAACAGACGGTTCTCTACCAGACTGCAAAACTTTGTACCTTCCCTGCTCACGATGCAGAGAATTTGATGTTCAAGGAAAAACTCCCTGTCGGTGGAATACTCCACGTTAGGGGACATTTTTATATATTTCATATGCTGATATTTTTAAAGGTTTTACGGTGGCGGTGTGGGTGGGGTCGTCCGGCCCTGCCCTCTGTTCTCTTGGAGGGCGGTGAAAAAGATGTGCCGGATGTTGTCTCCGGCACATGCTTTCTGTTCGGCTTCAGGCGGCTTTTCCGCTTTCGGGTTTCTCCGTTTTCGGGGCGGTGACTTTCTTCTCCGTCTTTTCTGCCGTCTGCTGTTTTTCCGCTTCTTTGGCTGCTTTCTTTTCCGCTTTCTTCATTTCCTTTATCCTTTCTTCCAAACGTTCATGCCGTTTCTGATATTCTTCCTCGTGGGTGGCTTTGGCAAGTCCGTACTGGTCAGGAAAGTGCATGTTTGCGAAGTCTCTTAACAGCTTGGATGCGTTGTTGTCTCCGTGGCCGTTCTCACAAAGGAAGTGGCTGATGAAGTCCCGTTTGATTACCGTCTTTTGTGCGTCCGTCAGTTTGGCAACGATTTTCATCCGCTGTTTCTCGTCCAATGCGAAAGGCTGGTCCTTGATGCCAAAAAGCGAAAAATGCTTCCTTTGCAGTTGGGTAAGCATGACGAAATAAATCATGCCGTCCTCGTACTGCGTGAACGGACTTTCGGGATAGTCGTTCTCCCGGACAATCTTTTTCGTGTCGGCAACGGTCTTTTCGATAGAAAGCTGTTTGAAACGCTTGTCCCTCTCCTGCAATGTCCCGATAGTGACGGGGGCGGTTTCCTTCCTGTTTATCTCCACGTAGCAGAGTTCGGGTTCCGTCTGCCCTACCTTCACATAGGTCTTTATCCTGCCTTCCTCCTTCATGCGGTCAAGTTCCTCCACCTTTCGGGCATATTCCTCGTTTCTGCGCTCAAATGTCTGCACCGCTTGTTCGTACTCTTTCGCTTGGGTGAACTGCTCTTTCTTCGGTGCTTCGGGTGCTTTGGGAAATTCCCTTGCCGATACGTTGTAGTCAAGTTCCTTGATTTCATGCCCTTTCTTGTCCAATTTCTGTAGTGCCATATCGTTACGGCTTCCGTAGTAGGGGCGTGCGACAACCAGCTTCGGATCGGATTTCAAAAGTTTCTCCGTCTCTTTTGCCACATGGGCTGCGTTCTTGGCTTCCAGACATTTGCGGTTGGTGCAGTGTCCGCACCCGTTATGCTCGGCAAAAAGGTTGTAATTGGCTGCGTTGTGTACGCATGTCTTGCATTCCGTCTTGTCGAACTTGTATTGCCCAAGGTCGGTGGTATAGTATTTTTCAAAGTACCTTTTGAAGAGGTTCAATGTATATCCCGTCCAATCCTCACCGTTCCCCTCTTTGAGGTGCTTCTCGTACACGTCCTTTTGTATATCGGGTTCATAGGTGCTTATCTCCTCGGCTATGCTGACAGTGATTGTTTCATTGTCCAACAGTTCACCGATAGGCGCATAGAGTTCGTTCAGTTTCAATCGGGTATAGATATATTTCTCGCTCCGTCCGAAACGGGCGGTCAGTGAATACATGTCATATCTGCCCTTTTCAAGCAACCGCTTGAACGCTTTTGCTTCTTCAGTGGGGCGTACCTGCTCACGCTGCAAGTTCTCGCTTAACGACATGTCTTCCGCTTCATCGTCCGTCACATTGTTATATATGGTTGCCTTTATGGTCTTTGCTCCTGCAAGCAATGAGGCACGGTAACGGCGTTCACCGTATATGATTTCATAACTGCCTTCCGTGCGTGGGCGTACCGCAATGGCCTGCAAGATTCCCACTTCCCGAATGCTTTCCGCGAGTTCCTGCAATGATGCGTCTTTGAACGTCTTGCGGTGGTTGTCTGCGCTTGGGTGTACGGTGGTAATATCAAGGTCTGTTTCGGCTGTGGCCGTTGCAAGCGGTGTCTTGAACACGGCTTGCTGCGGTGCTTCTTCCGTAACGGTGGGAACGGTTGCCATTTCGGGTACGGCTGTTGCTGCTTCGGGTGTTTCCGTCACTTCGGTAGCCGTGGGCATGTTCTGCGATGTGAGTAACTTCATCGGCTTCGGGATGATTGCCAAAGCGGTTACTTTTACTGCTGTTTCTTTCTCTGATTTCTGTACGTTGTTCTTCTGTACTTTTTTGTTCGTCTTCATAATGGTAAGTTTTTAAATGTTAATAATTAATTGAATAGTTTTCCGTCTGAAAGGTATTCCCAACCGTTGGCGTTGCTTTCTTCCGTGAAGTATTCCAAAGTCTGGGTGCTCTCCATATCATCCCGACAAGCACGGAAAAAGCTGTCGAGACATTTGTTCATAAGGTTATCAAACGTGACATTCCCGGTGGGGGATTTCAAGAACTTATAAATCGGATCAAGAATGCAGTCATCTATGTAGTAGCCCGTAAGGGGGCAACAAATATCTACAAATATCCTGCTTTTTCGTCCTTTCGTCCCTTTCCAAAAATATTTTGGCATGTATAGGTCGTTCCAATGGTTGTTCATCAGATAGGCCATCAACCGCCAACCGCTTAGCCCGTCTATGCAGTCTTCCTGCCTGCTGTGGTAGTCATAACTGTAATTGCATGCGTCATATCTCCAATTACGGCACACGATACCGAAGCGTTCACAAAAGGCATCAAGGGTTTGACGGTTCTCGTGCGTCCAACCGTAAAAGTATCCATTGCATAACCACTGGTTATACGCCTTTTCTTTGGCTTTCTCGGATAACTCGGTTATCCGAGAAAGGGTGTATGTTCTTGTTTCTGTTCTCATGTCGTTACTTTTTTATGGGTTCATTGATAGGTAGGGCGGATTGCTCCACCCTGCCGTTCATGCTGTCATACACAGATGCACGTGGCGAGTGCTTCCCTTACTTTCAGCTCCTGCTTCTTGGAATATATCCACCCTGCACGCCTTTCGCCCTTATAAGTGAGGTTTGCACGGAACAGACCGTTCAAGTTTTTCAGAACGTCCTTTATCGGCTTGGTGTCCCCGAATACGGCTATCGCCTTTTCGCTGTATTCCACGATTTCAAGACTGAGGGCTGAAAGGTCTGCGGTTGCTGTCGGCTGTTGTGCTTCGTTTTCCCTCTGCGGTGCTTTCATGCAAAGGTTGGCTTCATCTCCTGCGGTGTGCGCATACCGTTCTATGAACTTTTCAAGGTCGTAGATAGGCTCTTTCTCAACCGTCCAACCGCTGTACTTGTTCCTGCCCAGATACATGCCGTCCCCCATGCTGTAATTTTCACGGTGTTCGTAATCTGCGTTATATTCCACCAAATAGGCCGTTCCCTCAAAATTGGCGGCATGCTTGCGCATTTCTGAAAAGAGGTTGCGTGTATGTTTGGAAAAGCCTAAGATGACGGTTCTTACTATACTATAGTCGTAATAGTCCGTATAGCTATCGCACTCGCTTACCCGTAACGTGCCGATAATGGCCGCCTTTGCATCTGTCGGGATAAGGGGGCGCAAACGTTCCGCACCGATTTTTGCGATACGCTCGTATTCTTCCCTTGCTTCCTTCACTTTCCGTTCCGCTTCGGCTTTCTTCTCTTTCGCTTTGGTTAGTAAAGCGGCTGTTTCCAACGGATCCAAAAACTTGGGGTTCGCATCATCGTAATAGATGCCTATTCCGAATTTCTCCGATAATGGCCGGATAAGGTCGGAAGTGTGAAACTCGTGTGTTTCCAAATTGACAAGATGATAGGTTATTCCCCACTTGTCACGGGTTACTTCATACACAACATAGCTGTCATAGCTGTAGCCTTCCAATACTACCACTTGATTGACTGAAACGGTTTGAACGTCTCTGTCGTAACTTCTGTTAGCTCCTAATAAATGTACTTTGTTCATAATGAGTTGTTTTAATGATTAATATTTAGTTTCAGAGTATCACGCAAAGAACAAGGATGAAAAGAGCGAGCACGCAAAGGGAAAGGAAAGCGGAAAGGATGCGCCACACGGAACGGACGAGGAAAACCACTACCGCCAAAACTGCCAACATGGGCAACCAACCGCCCCAAAAGGCCGCCACACCACCGACAAAGGCACATACAAAACGTACTGCCACATAGACAACAAAACCGACCGACAACCACTTCACCAAATTTTTAATGCCGGTTGGAGCGGAGCCGAAGCCTCGTTTCAAATCTTGTTGTATTTCAGTTCTCTTTTTCATAACATTGACTTTTTTTTTATGCCTTGTCGGTGGCCTCACCTTGCTCGTTTCAGGGGGCAGATACGGACGGGGAGAAAATATGCAAGGCTTTTGGTGAAAAATTTTCAACCGCCCGGCTGGACGGATTGAAAAATTTTCGCCAAAACCCGCAGGGCGCGAAGCGGGCTTGCAGATTTTTAGGGGCCCCGTACGTAGCTTCGCACCCTGAACCACGCAAGGTGGAGCTACTGACGGGATAAATAAAAACGGGAAAATCGTTATATGGGAAAAAGAGAATTGAAATATGGCAGGATTCGTAGTCTGTTTAAACAAGCATAACTATCGTATTTATCACAGCTCAATATAATTTTTGGAAAATACATTTATTGTCAGAGTAAAACATATTAATAATTCTATGTTATAAGTTTAACAGATATGGCTTTGGTAATAAATTGTTAAATAAAGCCATCGCAATACGCTATAGTATTATTTTTTTAGACTAAATAATGTGTGAACATATACTGTATGAATATTAAAATAATTCATATAAAGGAGATAAATTCTTTTGTATTTTAGTTACTTTTGCGTAAAAACTTTCAAATATGGAGTTTTTGATTGATATGTTAAGCTATGAAAAGTATAGTTGTATTTTGGTGTTTTTGCATCGTTGGCATATGTTATGTTTATGCTATAGACAGTAACCGAGTCGATTCTTTATTGCTGAAATTAGATCAGTCGATAAAGAAACGTCCTATATATATGGAACAAAAAGAGTTGAGACTGGCAAAACTGAGAAGGCAGTTGTTACAGTTAATATCGGAGGAAGAGCATTTTGCCATTCTTGGTGCATTATTGGATGAATATCGTTCATTCAATACGGATTCAGCATTTTATGTGGCTGAGGAGAGGGAACAGATAGCTATGCGTCTTGGAAACCGAGAATATATAGATAATGCCCGTATGAATAAAGCTGATGTCTTGGGAATGACAGGCATGTATAAGGAAGCAATGGATTTGATGCGAAATATTCATGCAGAACGGTTGTCGAAAAACCTCCGTCCCTATTATTATCATATCTATCGCACAATCTATGGACTTATGGCTGACTATGCAGTTACAAAGTATGAAAGGAAACTTTATACGGAACTTACGGACAAATATCGTGATTCATTGCTACTAGTCAATAAGGATAACCTTTTGATACATACCTTGATTCAGTCCGACCAGTATAATGTACGCAATGAATACGATAAAGCCATTTGCTTACTGACAGATTATTTAGCCCAGCAGAAGGAATATGAACATGATGTTGCAATTTGTGCCTATACTTTATCAGAGTCCTATCGTCTGAAAGGGGATAAAGAAAAAGAAAAAGAATTTCTGATTGTTTCTGCCATAGCAGATATGACAACCGCTGTCCGGGAATACATTTCTTTGCGTAAGCTAGCCATATTGCTTTATCAAGAGGGGGATATCGAGCGTGCCTATTCTTATGTAAAGATATGTATGGAAGATGCCGCAGCTTGTAATGCTCGGTTGCGCAAATTGGAGATTTTGGAGATATTTCCCATCATTAACGATGCTTACCAACAAAAGACAGAGAAACAGCAGGAACAAATGAAATGGACATTGGCATCTATCAGCATGCTTTCATTTTTTCTATTGCTTGCCATATTTTATGTATATAAACAGATGAAGAGGTTGGCTGTCGCTCGCAAAGAAGTGATTGACACCAACAAGCGGTTAAAAGAACTGAATGAAGAACTTCACCTTTCGATGCACAAGCTTAAGGAGGCTAACCACAGTATTGCAGAGAATTCTTATCTGAAAGAGGAGTATATTGGTCGATATATGGATCAGTGTTCGGTATATTTGGAGAAGATGGACAATTACCGCCGGTCATTAGGTAAGATTGCTGCTACTGGGAATGTGGAAGAACTCTACAAGAACATCAAGTCTTCCAAATTTATAGAGGGGGAATTGAAGGAATTCTATGCGAATTTTGACAATACTTTCCTGCAAATGTTCCCTACTTTTGTGGAGGATTTCAATGCCTTGCTTACCAATGATGAGCAAATATCCTTGAAAACCGGTGAACGGATGAATACAGAGTTACGCATCTTTGCATTGATACGCTTGGGTATTAGTGATAGCGTGAAGATTGCTCAGTTTCTACGCTATTCTGTAACCACCATTTATAATTACCGCACGAAAGTTCGAAATAAGGCCGCTGGTGACCGTAACCTACTAGAACAAGAGGTAATGAAAATTGGAAAGTCAAAAGACTAATAGAAGTTTACGATTCAGAATATTCTTATTTTACACTTATATTTTTACTACTTTTTTAGTTTTACTACACGTTTTTATATTACTAATATACAGTAGATTATACATTTTCCATTGATATAAATCACTACTTTTTCACTCTTTGATTCATAATTAGTATTTCTTATCTGATATTTTTGCGTTGTCTCTTTTCCCAAGAAAGAGATAGTTTGTAATTTATACTTTTTTATCAACTTTAAAATCTTATATTATGTATGCAAAAGAACAATCTAACTAGAAAACAAAGGGTAATAATTCGAATAGCCAACAAGTATCCAGACCCGCGATATGTCGTTCTGCTTAATAGGCTGTTATATTGTAATCAATGACGTTAATCTTTTAATTTAAAAAACTATGAAAGTAAAAACTACTATTCTGGCGCCACTATTTTTGTGGATAGGATTCTTTCCAGTTTATGCTGACGAGTCTATGGCAGAAAGTATTATTGTCCAACAGCAAGTAAAAGGTATCCGAATTAGTGGAACCGTACTTGATAAAGAGAAATCTCCACTTCCAGGTGTTAATGTGACAGTCAAAAATGAGCCAGGAGGGGCTATAACTGATGTGGATGGTCACTTCTATATTGAGGTACCGAATAAACAGAGTGTATTAAATATAACTTACATAGGTTTCAAGTCTAAAGAAATCGTGGTTGGAAATGAAATCAACTTCAATATTATACTAGAAGAAGATGTAGAAGCTTTGGATGAGGTTGTGGTAGTAGGTTATGGTAATCAAAAGAAACTTTCAGTTATTGGTTCGGTACAGACTATAGAACCTACCAAGTTGCAAGTCGGGTCCTCCCGTTCACTCAGTAACAATTTAGCCGGACAGTTAGCGGGTGTGATTGCAGTACAGCCATCTGGCGAACCCGGATATGATAACTCAAATTTCTGGATTCGAGGCATTGCTTCTTTCAGTGGAAATACTTCTCCATTAGTATTGGTAGATGGTGTAGAACGTAGCTTAAATGATCTTGATCCTGCTGAAATTGAATCTTTTTCTGTTTTGAAAGATGCTTCAGCCAGTGCTATGTATGGCGTACGTGGAGCGAATGGAGTCATTATTATCAATACAAAACGTGGAACGATAGCCGCTCCTTCTGTTAATGTACGTGTAGAGCAGTCCATTCAGGCTCCCACCAAACTTCCTGAGTTTATTGGAGCTGCTGAATATATGAGTTTACTTAATTCTCTGGAAAGTGATCCCAATAAACGTATGTTTACAAAGGAGCAGATACTTAAAACTTATTATGGCTACGACAAAGATTTATATCCGAATGTAGACTGGATAGACGCCATTACCAAAGATTATGCAACTTCCACTCGTGCTAATCTTACAGTAAGTGGTGGAACAGAAATACTCCGTTATTCTCTTACAGCATCTCTTTATCATGAAAATGGAATTATGGCTTCCGATAAGAGTTTGCCTTATGATACCCAAAGCAAGTTGAACCGTTACAACATACGGGCAAATGTAGATCTAGACTTGACAAAAACTACCCTAGTTCGTTTTAATGTAGGTGGTTACTTACAGAATCTACATAAAAGTCGCAGTGGTACGGATGAAGTTTTCAGTGCTGCTTTTGAAACGCCTCCTTTTGTACACCCCGCTGTTTATTCAGATGGGACTATTCCTATTGCCAGTAGCAACCGTCCTAATCCTTGGGCTATCAGTACACAGAACGGTTACTACCGTAGCGGACGAAGCAAACTAGAATCTTTGTTTGCTGTTGAGCAGAACCTTAAAATGATAACTCCGGGACTAAAAGCTAAGCTCACTTTTGCATTTGATACATATAATGAGAACTTTGTGACACGTGGTAAGGAGCCGGACTATTATAGCGTAGCAAAATCACGCAATGATGAAGGTGAACTAGTACATAGCATCTTGAAATACGGAAGTGAGTTTCTTGACCATTCCAGTAATGCAAATTACGGTAACCAGAGCGTTTATTTGGAAGCGGCACTCAGTTATAATCAGACGTTTAATAACAGACATATGGTAGATGCACTTCTTTTGTATAATCAACGCAGCTATGATTGGGGCGATATACAGCCGAACCGGACACAAGGTATTGCAGGACGTTTTTCATATACATTTGACCGCCGCTATATTTCTGAATTCAACTTTGGATATAATGGTTCGGAAAACTTTGCGAAAGGCAAGCGTTTTGGTTTTTTCCCTTCCATCGCCTTGGGGTGGCTCGTTAGTGAGGAGCAATTCATGGAACCTATACGCAATGTGATAAGTAAACTGAAACTCCGTGCCTCTGTGGGAACGGTAGGAAATGACAATATCGGTGGACGCCGTTTCGCCTATATCACAACCATCAATTCAAAAGCTAATGGTTACAATTGGGGATATACAGGAGATACTTATCGTGACGGTGTGCAGGAAGGAGAAGTCGGTGTAGGAAACCTGACCTGGGAGAAAGCGCTTAAAACGAATATAGGTATAGAAATAGGTCTTTGGAATGAACTCGATTTTCAACTCGATCTATTTAAAGAACGCAGGACCAGCATTTTCATGCAACGTGCCACCATTCCTACCCAAACCGGGTTTATCAACAATCCATATGCCAACTATGGCAAGGTGGACAACAAAGGTATCGATCTGTCACTGAATTACAATAAGCGAATCAATAAGGATTGTAATATCAGCGTAAGAGGAACTTTTACTTATGCTAAGAATACAATCATCGAACGAGACGAACCAGAATCAGTCAAAGGAACTTATCGTTCTATTACCGGGCATTCAATCAATACGCTGTGGGGGCTGCAAGCCTTAGGACTTTATACCGATGATGATTTCGTAGATGGAAAGCTGAAAGAAGGAATTCCTGTTCCACAACTGGGCGGTGAAGTGCGTCCGGGCGATATCAAATATCGTGACATGAATAACGATGGCTATATAACTAGTGCTGACGAAGGCTATATTGGTAGTACTACTGACCCGAGAATCGTTTATGGGTTTGGCGGAAATATCAATTTCCGTAATTGGGATATGAGTTTCTTCTTCCAAGGAAGTGGTGACACTTACCGTATTATCGGTGGGTCGGATTATTTCATTCCCGGTAGCGGAGCCGGTGTATTAGGTAATGTCTATACCAACTATACAGACTGCTGGACTGAAGAAAATCCTTCTCAGGACGTTTTTTGGCCACGTCTTTCTCAGAGTACTAATACGAACAATAACCGTGCCTCGACTTTCTGGAAGAAAAATATGAGTTTCCTCCGTTTGAAAACACTTGAAATAGGCTACAGCCTACCTAAGAATGTCGTTAATAAAATTAGCGCGAAGAGTATCCGATTCTTTGCCAGTGGGAATAACTTGTTCTACATTTCCAAGTTCAAATTATGGGACCCGGAACTGGCCACCTCTGATGGTTTAAAATATCCGTCCATGCGTTCTTTGATGTTGGGGGTAGAAGTAAATTTTTAATATAGAATGAACTAAAGAAAAAGAACAATGAAATTTATAAAAAATATTCTTATAGGATTTATAGTCACAGCTTCATTGATGTCTTGTGTTGACTATCTTGACAAAGAAACTGATACAGAATTAACTCTTCCTTTGGTCTTTGAAGACAAAACCCGTATTGAGGGTTGGCTTGCCAATGTCTACTCGGCTATACCCGATCCTTATTGGGGTTATACTAACACATTGGGTTGGGAAGTCCTAGCTGACGATCTGACTCCGTCCGAACGTTGGCGGCAGTGGGGGTGGAAAGTCATTCCTTATATATTGGGTGAATGGACACCTAACAGTGATTGGGAAGGAAATTACTGGAAGCTTCTTCCGCAATGTATTCGGGAGGCTAATATTTTCCTTGAGAACATACACCCACTACCAGCACAGGGTATAAGTGCAAAAGAAGTAGAGTATATGAAAACGGAGTGCAAATTCATGAAAGCCTATTATTATTACTTGCTTGCCAATACTTATGGAGCTGTTCCGTTTGATCCTGATTATATTGCTCCAACAGATTTTGTACTGTCGGACTTGATGAAAGGACAGGCTCCTTATTACACTGTGATAGATTGGGCTGACAAGGAAATGCTTGAGGCTTCTATGATACTACCTCCTAAATATACTGAAGCGCGAAAGTATGGGCGTGTTACCAGTATTATGTGTTTGGCAGTGCGTGCACGTATGTTACTTTTTGCTGCCAGTCCATTGGTAAATGGGAATACGGATTATGCGGATTTCAAAAATGAGAAGGGTGAAAATCTTTTCAGTACCGTTTATGACCCGACACGTTGGAAAAATGCAGTAGAAGCGTGTAAACTATTGATTGATGAGGCTGATAAAGCCGGATATAAGCTTTATGTTGAAGAAAATGCAAATGGAGAGATTGATCCGTTTATGTCTTATCAGAACTTGTTTTTGAAGCGTTTTGATGAAGGGAACACCGAAATTCTGTTTGCGCGTCCAAGCTCTGATTATGGTTCATACGAAAAACATGCAACACCGGCTGCCAGTGGCGGTAGCGGCGGGTTAGGGGTAACTCAATCTTTGGTCGATGCTTTCTTTATGCAAGACGGACTTCCTTATGACGGTTCGAATGAAGAGGGATTTTCCGAATCGGACGTAAAACTTGATAATACAATCTGGGACGAAGAAGTAAATGGAGGAGCTGTTACTTATGCAGGTACATATAATATGTATTGTAATCGTGAACCGCGCTTCTATGTATCCGTAGCTTTTAATAACTCTTATTTCCCTACCGAGAAACGTAAATTTGAGTTTTTTAACGGGCAGAAAGACAATCCGCATACGCACGATGCGCCTCAAAATGGTTATCTTATCCGTAAACGGGTGTCTCCTAAGACGAATGTTAAAGAGAACAATTACCAGTATCGTCCCGGTATTGTTTACCGCTTGGGAGAAGCATTTTTGAATTATGCCGAGGCATTGAATGAGTATAAAGATGAACGTACAGTTCGCGAGGAAGCTTTGAACTATGTGAATAAAATTCGTACACGTGCTGGTATTCGTACTTATACGTTTGGTAATAGTGATGCCCAGAATATCCATGTGGACGATAATCAAGAGACTGTGCGTAAGATTATTCGTGCCGAACGCCGTGTCGAGCTTTGTGGAGAAGGGGTGCGTTATGACGATTTGCGCCGTTGGAAAGAAGCTGAAAAAAAGCTGAATGGAGATATGTACGGAATGAATTATAGCGGAAAAGACGCTGAGGCTTTTTATGTACGTACACCTTATCAGAAACGTGTGTATAATCCTGCTTATTATTGGTTCCCTATCCATCAAAGTGAAATGGATAAAAACGAGAATCTGCGACAACTTCCATTTTGGAGATAATTCCCATAAAATCAAGCAAAATGAAAAATAAAATCTTTTTTTTACTTGCCATGCTTTCTTGTTTGATAGTAGGCTGTAAGGATGAAGATATACGTTATAGTATTGAGCGTCCCGATGATACCATGCACTTGCAAGTATCGAATGAATATGTAGAATTGAATCAGAAATTTGGAAAGGAGGAGGCTGTTACTTTTTCATGGAATGAGGTAACCAATGCCCCTTTGGACTCTAAAGTGACTTACTATTTTAAGTTGGACATTGCTGACAATGATTTCGGCACTTCTATTGACAAAATGAGAATTCCGGCCGGCGAGCACAGTGTAAGCTTTACCCATAAAAAAATGAACGCATTATTGACGAAATGGAAAATAGAACCCGGTGAAAGAGTAACATTGGAAGCTGAAATTATCGCAGAAATAGAAGAGACCGACTGCTATGTGAAACCGGAACTATCAACTGTACGTTTTGACGCAGTGGGGTATGAAATACAGCCATACGACATCTATGTCATGGGAACAGCACTTGAAGGAGCTACTGACCCGGCCAATGCGCTTAAAATGACAGAAGAGATATCGGAAGAGGTATATACCTGGTACGGGGTGATGAAAGAAGGTGACTACAAGTTTATTTTGAATACCACCGGACAGTCACCTTCGTATACACAGGGTAGCGACGGCAGTGTGGTCTTTAATGAGCATGAAACCGGTAATGAAACCCCCTTTACCATTAATAAAGCAGGATTTTATGTGTTGAAATTGAACATTGAAGCCGGAACATTGAATGCAGATTACCCGACTACCGACTATAATGATGTTTGGATGGTAGGAGAAGCAACCCCTGCAGGTTGGAACATCATGAGTTCCACAAAACTGACGAAAGATCCAGTCAACCAAGTGGCTTTCTATTATGAAGGTCTCCTGAAAACCGGAGATATGAAATTTCCATTGGAACTGAAAGAAGACTGGAATGTAGCATGGCTGATGCCAATAGAAAACGGAACGCATGAATTTGGAGATAATCGTATGGAACACATCGAGGCCGGTATACAGGGACATGACTACAAATGGAACATTACCAAAGAAGGCAACTACCGGGTGACACTGAACATGTACACCATGACTATTGACTTCAAGCTGTTACAGAGCATTCCTGATGATCTGCCCTGCAAAGAGATATGGATGTTAGGTGATGCAACTCCTGCCGGTTGGGAGCAAGGGAAGGAAGCTTTCGTTTATGATTTCAATGTTGATAAAGGAACATTCTATTGGGAAGGAGAATTAAAAGCTGGTAGCTTTAAATGTCCGATAAATGTAGATGGAAGTTGGGCGATCACTTGTTATATGCCCAAGCAGGCGGGAGAAGACGGAAAAGCTTCTCTTAACATGACTGATGTGCAGTTGGTTCAACCGAATGGTAATGACTACCAGTGGAAAGTGGAAGAAAGTGAAGCCGGTCAGTATCGTGTAGAACTGAATGTATTGACTAATAAGATTAAATTTGAAAAGAAAAATTAGTAATCCTACGAGTGCGGACAATTTAATTCCGCACTCGCTTAGAAATGAAAAAGTAGTATGGAATATAAGAAAATAACATTGTTTTGCTTGTTGATGATAGGAATATTTACTTCCACAAGCTGTAAGGACGAAGGAACAGGGTGGACTCCGGATATGATTCCCGATGATGAAGTGGAAGTGCCGGATTATGACGAAGAGGTGGATATTAGCAATATCCATAAATTCAAAGCCCCACTCTATTGGAGTGTATATGAGTTTTGTATGGAAATGGCTGATAATGGTATTCCTGAATATCAAATGGATATGAATGCAGAAGAGTGGGACAAAGCTATTGACTGGGTTGCCGAGAATCTGAAACCTTATGGTTATGATATGCTTTGTACGGATGGATTTATTCCTATGCTTTGTGAAAAGAATGAATACGGCTACATGGACAAATATGGTAGCATGTATTTGAAAGATCTTGTAGCTAAATGTAAGGCAAAAGGGTTGAAACTAGGTGTGTATGATAACCCGTTGTGGTTACACGGAAAAGATGAAACTCCCATTCAGAATACCAATAACATTACATTGGGACAATTGAAGTATGATGCCGAGAGTGATGTTGTAGCGCATCCGGACGAGCCGGATAAGTTCTTTACTTATGTGGTTGCTACCCATAAAGGAGCAAAAGAATATATTGACGGCTTTTTCAAACATTATAAGGAATTAGGAGTAGAATATATTCGTATGGATTTTCTCAGTTGGTATGAAGATGGATTTGACCGTGGCATGGAAGCCAATTGGGGAAATGGACTTGTGGGCAGAGGCTATGGAAGAGAATGTTATGAAAAGGCATTGGAGTATATCTGTATTTCGGCCACTCGCTATGGTATTTTTACTTCATTGGTTATGCCACATCTTAAAAATAATGCCGAGTTGGAAAGGAAATATGGTAATATGGTGCGTATTGTAGCAGATACAGGTCAAGGTGGATGGAACCATTTTTCTGACGATAGCCGAGGCAAAGTGTATGAAGGCTGGCCCAACAGCATGAATATGTTTGATGGATTTATATATTGGTCGAAAGTAACAGGACGTAATCAAGTAATTCCTGATGGCGATTTTATCCGTCTTAATACCTTTAATACTGATGCGGAAAAAGAGTCGGTTATTTCTTTGCAGTTGATAGCAGGAGGGCCGGTAACGGTAGCTGACCGACATAATACCGTAGGAGATAACCTGAAATTTTATCAGAATGAGGAAATGTTGGCACTGAATGCCGACAGATTCGTAGGAAAGCCTCTTTCGGGTGACGTGACCGACACTGAAAAGAACCAGATTTGGTACGGACAGATGTCTAACGGTGATTATATAGTAGGACTTTTCAACCGCGACAATGAACAGAAAACATATGAACTACATCTTTCGGAGATTGGTATAGAAGGAGAAGTAAGCGTACGCGACTTGTGGAAACACAAAGACGAAGGCAAAGTATCTAAATTGAGTGTTGAATTAGGGCCGCGGGCTTGCAAGGTTTTGAAACTGACCAAATAATTTAATAACAGTACATTTATATGAATAAAAAAAGAATAATGAAGTGGATAGGATTGGCGGTGATGCTAAGCATGGCACCATTTGTTCGAGCTACAGTTGACAATAATAATCCGATAGCAAATTCCAAGGCAGTGGTTATATGTGGCAATGCACGCTTCACAGTACTGACTCCAGAAATGATTCGTATAGAATATAGTGAAAAAGGCATGTTCGAAGACCGTCCTACATTTACAGTTGTCAACCGTAATCTTGAATTGGTAGATTTCAAGAAAAAAGAAGATGACCGATTCTTGTATATCCAGACTGATAAAGTAAAACTCAAATACCGAAAAGGAACCAATCCGAAAACAAGTCCGGCATCTCCGGAAAACCTCACTATTACCATTGAAAACCATGGCTGTGAAACACTTTGGTATCCAGGGAAAAAAGATCCGCTAAACCTTAAAGGGACTTGTCGGACTCTTGACGGTAGCAATGGAGACAATAAACGGAGTGAATTGGAAAACGGATTAATATCCCGATCCGGTTGGGCTGTAATAGATGATTCATGGGAAGCAACACGTGCTGACGGGAGTCACTCATTTGCACTTGAGCCAAATCCGGAGGTTGGATATGACTGGTGGGCATATCGTAATGACCCTCAGGCTATTGACCTGTATTTTATGGGCTATGGCAATGAATATAAGAAAGCTATCGGAGATTTTACCAAAATAGCCGGTAAAATTCCTTTACCACCGGCATACGTTTTCGGCTATTGGTATAGCCGTTACTATTCATATTCAGCCGATGACTATCGGGAGATTATGCGAGAAATTAAGAAGAACGATATCCCTACCGACGTAATGATTCTTGATATGGATTGGCATTGGAATGGCAAGGCATCAAGTGAGTCGGAGAATATCGGAGGTTGGACCGGCTGGTCTTGGAATACCAACTTAATACCTGAACCGACTAAACTTCTTCAGGAAATCCATGACAACGGTTACAAAATCGCTTTAAATCTCCATCCGGCAGATGGCATTGACAGTATCGAATCTCCATCCTATTACAAAGCAATGAGTAGGGAACTTGGCGGTAAATATGGTAGTAACGGCAAAATTGCCTGGTATCTTGATTATCCGGATTTTACAAAGTCATTCTTTGACAACGTAATCCGTGACCATGAATCTGAAGGTGTGGATTTCTGGTGGCTCGACTGGCAACAACATCTTACGAGTCCATATACTCCCGGTCTTGGACAGACATTCTGGTGCAATCATGTGTTTTACAATGATATGGTTAAAAACAGGCCTGACCGCCGACCTGTAATCTTTCATCGTTGGGGAGGATTAGGGAGCCATCGTTACCAAATTGGTTTTTCGGGAGATGCCCTTATAAATTTCCCGACTCTCGCATTTGAGCCGTACTTTACTTCCACCGCATCAAATGTAGGATACGCTTTCTGGGGACATGACCTTGGAGGCCATGCGTTTACCGATGAAAAAATTGTAAATGACCCGGAACTAATGCTTCGCTGGATTCAGTTTGGAGTGTTTACCCCTATATTCCGCAGTCATGCCACTGATGACAGCCGGATAGAACGGCGTATATGGAAATTTCCCAATTTTCCTAAGTTACGCGATGCCGTAAAACTTCGTTACGCACTCTTCCCTTATATATATACAATGGCTCGTGAGACATTTGATACAGGTATAGGTATGTGCCGTCCACTTTACTATGAATACCCTGAAAGTGAAGAGGCATATAAATATGAAGGTGAATATTTCTTTGGAAACGACATTTTAGTAGCTCCGATAACAGAACCGGCTTTGGAAGATGGTATCAGTTCAAAAGAAATCTGGTTTCCTGAGGGGAAATGGTGGAGTGTGGCTACAGATGAATTGATTGAAGGACCGTGCAGAAAAACAATGTGTTTTACGCAGGAGCAAATTCCGTATTTTTTTAAACAAGGTGCAATTATTCCTTATAATCCTCCTACTGTAATGAATGTGACAGAACGTCCCGGACATCTGATTTTAAACTTCGTGTCAGGTTGCAAGGGTGAGGGGGTATTGTATGAAGATGATGGTGATAATAATGATTATAGTACCGTTTTTGCAACAACAATCTTAAGACAATCATTCAAAAATAATAAAGGAGAATATGTCATTACTCCTCGTCAGGGAATTTATACGAACGGTGTCAATGCTCGTTCATATACTTTTCGCATCTATAATACGACGCAACCTGTAGCGGTAAAAGTGAATGGAGTGGAAACTTCTAATTATTCTTATGACGTAAAAAGAAAATGTACGAACATTGATATACCTTGCACTGACTGTACAACCGAAGTAAAGGTCCGTGTCGTTTATTCCAAATAAATGAATTTATAAAAAGAAAGATAGTTATGAAAATAATAATAGCAGCCTTTCTGCTTTTATCGTGCTTTATGGCAAAAGCAGAAAGCATCTCTTCTCCGTCGGGCAATATTACACTTGAGTTTTCAATAAATGAGAGAGGAATCCCGACTTATCAGGTAACTTATAAGGGCATTCCTGTGATAAAGCCTAGTACACTAGGGATTGAATTGAACGAAGAAAATTCATTAATGGATTCTTTCCGGATAAATAATACATCTACATCGACTTTTGATGAGACTTGGGAACCTGTATGGGGAGAAAACAGTCATATCCGTAACCGCTATAATGAACTTTTTGTGGAATTGGAGAAACCATCGAACGGACGCTTCATGAATCTCCGTTTTCGTGTGTATGATGACGGCGTGGGATTCCGCTATGAGTTCCCTTCGCAACAATATTTGCCCTACTTCGTTGTAAAAAAAGAACATACTCAATTTGCCATGACCGGTGATCATACAGCTTGGTGGATTCCGGGAGATTATGATACACAAGAATATGACTATACCGAGTCGAAACTGTCAGAAATTCGTAGTTTGCTGAGTGGTGCTGTTGACGGGAACCTGTCGCAAAGTATTTTTTCATCCACAGGCGTACAGACTTCCTTGCAGATGAAGACAGCCGAAGGTCTTTACATCAACCTGCATGAGGCTGCTTTGGTGGATTATTCTTGCATGCATTTAGTCCTAGATGACAAGAATTTTGTATTTACTTCGCAACTTACTCCTGATGCACAAGGAAATATGGCTTATATGCAGACTCCTTGCCGTACTCCCTGGCGTACTGTCATGGTGAGTGATGATGCACGCGATATTCTTGCTTCAAACCTTATCTTGAATTTGAATGAACCTTGTAAATACAAAGATACCTCCTGGATTAAACCGGTGAAATATATCGGTGTATGGTGGGAAATGATTGCCGGTGGAAAGCCTTGGGCATATACCTGGGATGTACCTTCTGTGAGATTAGGAGAAACGGATTATAACAAGGTCAAGCCCAACGGACAACACCCGGCTAATAATGAGAACGTAAAAAAATACATAGACTTTGCTGCTAAGCATGGATTCGACCAAGTGTTGGTGGAAGGATGGAATATCGGGTGGGAAGACTGGTTTGGCCATTCCAAAGATTACGTGTTTGACTTTGTGACTCCTTACCCGGATTTTGATATCAAGATGCTGAATGAGTATGCCCAGTCTAAAGGGGTGAAACTAATGATGCATCATGAAACATCGGCTTCTATCCGTAACTATGAACGTCATATGGAAGCTGCTTATCAATTGATGAACGATTATGGATATAATGCTGTAAAGAGTGGATATGTGGGCAATATGATTCCGCGTGGCGAACATCATTATGGACAATGGTTGAATAACCACTATCTATATGCCGTAACCGAGGCTGCCAAACACCATATCATGGTAAACGCACATGAGGCCGTACGTCCTACCGGGTTGTGCCGTACATATCCTAACTTGATTGGCAACGAATCTGCTCGTGGTACGGAATATGAGGCATTCAGCGGAAACAAGCCGTTTCATACTACCGTCTTACCGTTTACCCGCCTGCAAGGTGGTCCTATGGATTACACTCCGGGAATCTTTGAAATGGATATGAGTAAACTCAATCCAAATAGTAAATCACACGTGAACTCCACACTTGCCCGCCAACTCGCGCTTTATGTCACCATGTATAGTCCGCTCCAAATGGCAGCCGATATACCAGAAAACTACGAACGGTTCATGGATGCTTTCCAGTTTATCAAGGATGTGCCCGTGGATTGGGATGAGAGTAAATATCTGGAAGCCGAACCAGGACGCTATATTGTAGCGGCACGTAAAGCAAAAGGTTCAAATAATTGGTTCATAGGTTGTACCAGTGGTGAAGAAGGACATTTATCCACGCTGAAACTTGATTTTCTTGACAATGACAAGAAATACATTGCAACTGTTTATGAAGATGGTAAAGATGCGCATTATCGGAACAATCCGCAGTCTTATGGCATTCGTAAAGGTATTGTTACTGCCAAATCGGCTTTAAAGATGAAAGCTGTGGCAGGTGGTGGCTACGCCATCAGTATTATTGAAATAACTGATAAAACTGTTCTGAGAGACCTGAAGAACTTGAAATAATCTATATTTTTCAAATAATCCTTACATAAGTTGCACTAAAACCTAGGTAGGGATTATTTTTTATATGTATATTATTGGCACGGGCCAATAATTGATTTATAGGTTCGGATGATTCATAATCATGTGGTTAAAGTTAAAAATATTTCTGGGTTATGCCATTTTGGTCCTGCTGTCGGCCTTCATTGTCTATCAGTTCCGTCAGGAGCAGATGTTAAGACATACGTTGCGCAAGGAGGAAAAGGAGCTGGTGGCGATACACCGTCTGACGGAAAATAGCTACATCGGCCTACTGGACCTCTCCACCCATGCGGAGACTGCCGTCACATGGGATGATGACGACCTGAGAGAATACAGCCGCAAATGCCATAGGGTCTGTGACAATCTGCAATTTCTGAAAGAATATGTCCATACTCCGTTACTGAAAAAACATATCGACTCGTTGTGTCTTCTTCTTTGGAATAAGGAACTACTTCTTTCCAAGGCGATGCATACTTTCAAGGAACTGCAGGGTATAGGTGATATTGTGCAGGAAAGTATCCCGTCCATTGTCTCAACAGCTCGGAAACAAACTGTGCAGCAAAAGGAAAATGTGATGATTCCGAGTACTGGAGCGGAAGATTCCCCCAAAAAGAAAGGAAATATTTGGAATATCTTCCGTAGAAAAGAGAACAAATCCGCTTACCTGCAACAGCGGGAAGAGGCAGAACGTAAACGGCAGTCTCTGTCCGCCACTTCTCCAACTGGGATAACAACACGCATGCTCCATTCCCTGAATGAAAGGATCATTCTGGAACAGACTGAAAGACAGGAACGGCTGCTGGTACAGATGGACAGCTTATACATCGGCAGCGTGGAACTAAACGAAAGAATGAACAGCATGGTCTCTGAATTCGAGCGGGAGAACAACGAGCGTTTTACTGAACGCTACCGGGCCTTCATCCTTGAGCGGGACAACTCCTACTATATGGTAGCCGGCCTTGCCTTGTCCGTCTCCCTGCTGGCAATCATGCTGTACACCGTCGTACATCGAGACCTGAACCACCGTATCCGATACGAGAGGAAGCTTGAACAGTCCGACAAGCGGAATAGGGAACTGCTCCGCTCACGCAAGGAGCTGATGGCTTCGGTGGCCCATGACCTGCGTACCCCACTGGCGGCCATTAGGGGCTGTGCGGAATTGATGCCCTCGGAAAACGATGTCAGCCGTAGGACCGACTATCTGGACAACATCCTGCACTCGTCCGATTACATGCTCGGCCTGGTAAACACACTGATGGAATACCACCAGCTGGATGAAAGCGGGGTCCGTTCCAATAACACGGTCTTCAACCTTGAAGCCCTATTCGAGGAAATAGCGGACAGCCACCGTCTTGCCGCCCTGCAGAAGGATCTGGCATTCACCGCGTCCTTCTCCGGTTTAGACGCCATTGTCTGCTGTGACAGCTCGCATATCCGGCAGATAGCCGGCAACCTGCTGTCCAACGCTCTGAAGTTCACGTTCCACGGGGAGGTGCGTCTTGAGGCGGAATACCGGCCGGGAAATCTCCGCATTGTTGTTCGGGATACCGGTGTGGGAATAAACGCAAAAGAAAGAGAACGGATATTCGGAGCGTTCGAAAGGCTGGATAGCGCACGTAACATTCCCGGATTCGGGCTGGGACTGGCGATCACGGTCCGGCTCGTATCTGAAATGCAGGGCCGTGTGGAAGTGGAGAGCGTCCCCAGTGAAGGCAGCCGCTTCTCCGTTTTCCTTCCCGTGCCACCGGCCGAACAGTGCGCCCATCCAGAAGAGAAGATGCTTACCCCCAGAGAACTGCCCGTTGGCATTCACGTGCTGGTCATTGACGACAACCGCATCCAGCTGGAGATTACCCGGGAGATGCTTTCTCGCAACCGGATTCACTGTGACTGCTGCACGGATGTCCGGAATCTAGCGGACTGCCTGAAAAGACAGGAGTACGACTTCCTGCTGACCGACATACAGATGCCCGGTGCTGATGGCTTCTCAGTCCTTGAACTGTTGAGAGGCTCGGATATTCCCCAGGCAAAGGAGATTCCGATCATAGCCGTCACGGCACATTCCGGCAACAAGGAGAAGTATCTTTCCGAAGGTTTTGCAGGCTGCCTATATAAGCCTTTCTCTGAGGAGGATCTGCTGGCGGCAGTTTCACAAATGGACAGATTGGATATTACGGCTATCATGGAAGGTGAGGAATATGTTGAGGAAATGCTAGATATTTTTATAGAAGACACCACGGAGGAACTTTCCGGAATGCGGGATGCTTTCTTCATGAGAAACTATGTGAAGTTGGGAAGTATCATACACAAAGCCGCACCACTCTGGGAAATGATCCGTATAAACATTCCCCGAAGTGAACTGAAGGGAATGGCCTCCATGCCTCCTGAAAAATGGGGCGGGATATCGGACGAAAGAATAGAAAAACTGATTGAGGCCGTGGAACAGGCCGTAGAGAAAGCAAAAAAAATAAAGGAAAAAACATATGGAAACCGTATTGGTAGTGGAAGATGACCGCGTGTATGCGCGTACCACCACAAACTGGCTGGTGAAAAACGGTATCAATGCCCGTTATGTATTATCGGTAGATTCAGCGAAGGTCTTTTTGGAAGGCCATAAGGTGGATTTGCTATTGTCGGATTTTCGCCTGAACGACAGTAACGGTGTGGAACTATTAGAATGGATGAAGGCGCAGGGCTATCGTATGCCTTTCCTTATCATGACGGGTTACGGAGATATCCCCGGTGCGGTGGAAGCGGTGAAGAGAGGTGCCGCAGACTATCTACCCAAACCTATTCAGACGGAAAAGGTACTCGGTATCATCCGTGGACTGTTGAACCGTAGAAATAGAAAGAAAGTTAAAGAACGGGCTTTCTACGTTGGCAAAAGTCCTCTGGCGGTGAAACTTCAGAACATTGTGCGTGTGGTGGCTCCTGCCGACAGCTTGTCCGTACTGATACGTGGTGCATCAGGAACAGGAAAGGAGTATGTGGCCCGGCAGGTACACGCATTGAGCGGACGGGCAGACGCGCCTTTCATAGCGGTAGATTGCGGAGTGCTTCCGAAGGAACTGGCGGCATCGGAGTTGTTCGGCCATGTGAAGGGTGCCTTTACCGGAGCAACGGAACACAAGACAGGCATGTTTGCCGCCGCCAACCGCGGGACACTGTTTTTGGACGAAGTGGGTAATCTGAATGCCGAGGTGCAGAGGTCGCTGTTGCGTGCGTTGCAGGAAAAGCGTTATCGACCCGTAGGCGGCAGGGAAGAAATGCAAACGGACATCCGGTTGGTGGCCGCCACCAATGAGAATCTGGAAAAGGCGATAGCCGAAGGACGGTTCAGGGAAGACCTGTTCCACCGTCTGAACGAGTTTCCGCTGCATGTACCACTGCTGGCAGAGTGTCCCGAAGACATTATACCGTTGGCGGAGTTCATGCTGGATGCCGCCAACCGGGAGCTGGAAAGGAACGTGAAAGGCTTTGATCGCGAGGCACAGAAACGGCTGAAGGCTTATCCGTGGCCGGGAAACATACGGGAGCTGAGAACGGTTGTCAGGCGGGCGACCCTGCTGGCGAAAGACGGCTGGATAACCGCCACGGAAATAGGCCTGCCCGGTAAAGACAGACAACCGGAAGTGTATTCACTTAATGACGAACGGGCGGAACGGGCAACTATTCTGAAGGCATTGGGGGCGACGGGCAATGACAAAAAGGCGGCAGCTAGACTGCTGGGTATCAGCCGGAGCACGCTTTACCTGAAACTGAAGAAGTACCGTCTGGATTAGAATATGTCCGAAATTCGGACACATCATGTCCGGTACACAATGTTTTCCTGTACACACCGTTTTGGAGACTTTTTATATGGCTTATTATAAGTATTTTATGAATATCTCTCTTCAGGCATAGCCTTTGTTCCTATTCCGGCAGGATGAATGGAGCACTGAATTGTAAAACCTAAAAATATGATACGATGAAGACATTGGTGGAAACCTCCCTTTTCGATTTGTTTGCCTCTTATATAAACGGTGCCGGACCTGCGGCTGGTGAATTGCCTGCCGCCTATGACGACTTTGTGGACCGCCTTGCCGCACTTTCACCGGAAGGCGACCTCGTGGGACAACTACGGCGGCTGAATTATACGAAAATAGAACTGACCTTCATGCGGCAGGCCTGCGACGGAATGGCGGCAGGCTGCCGCCACATTCTTTATGACGTGTTCATCGGCAAGACACTGGCGCTGCTGGATGCGGAAGCGGAAATGCTGAAGGAGATGCTCCGTCATGGCGGCATGTCCGCCGGATTCAAGGCTGAGACGGTACATGGAAACGGGAAGAGAACTTCCGTCACACTGACATGGAACGGTACGGACAGCGATCTGATTGAACTGGTAGCCGCACTGATGGCAGCCGGTGCGGTAGGTACGACGGAAGGCCGGGAATTGAAAATAGTGGATGTCATCCGCGTCTTCGAGGAAGTGTTCCATCTGAAAATCAATGCGCTGTACACCAAGCGCGGCAAGGTCTTTGACCGTTGTACGGACACCACCCCGTTCATCGACTCCCTGCGCAGGAGCTACAACCGGATGCTGGACGCACGGCTGGCGTAAGGGCCACACGCCAACAGCCGCCAATGGACGACTTGCATGTGCGCGGTATTGCGGATTGGCGGGCGAACGGCTTTCTTTGCGCCGGTTATTCACATCTAAAAAAACAAGGCTATGTCAATCCTTAATAATATTTGGAACCGCATTGCCCGGAAACCGGACAGACGGAAAGCTGCGGCAACGGAATTTTCCGAAACGGGAAACCGGGTGTATGCAGTGGCCACCGAAGAGGGAGTGATGCTGTTCTCGGACACCCCGAAAGGAATGAAGGCACGCAACAGCTATCTGCAACATCTGGCCGACGGCTTCTTCAACGTGGCCAAAGTACCCGAAACTCTGCGGATATACGAGATGGATCTGCCCACCAAACGGGTGGCGGAGCTGGCGGACAACTGCATCGAAAAGCTGTCCAAAGCGGATTTGCGGAGTACGGACGCACAATTGCGCAGGTCGGTGGTGAGTTTTGCTCCCGACAAGTTCGCGGACAGAAGCGTACTGGACAGCGGTGTGTGCAGGGAGAAGTTCGACCTGCGGCCCGATTTCCATAATTTTGACCGGCTGACAAGGGAGTTCGGGCTGGGCATCTCGCCCCGGAACTATGACGCGGCGGCATTGCTGTACATTTCGGAAAATGGGTACGCCGGGATTGTTGCGGCAGACAAGGTGCATCCTTTCAGCTATGAGTATGAGTTCAGGGAACTGGCGGAAAAGCTGGGAGACTGCATCAAGGCGAGACGGGAATCGCCGCTCTCGGCACATGACTTCGGCTATGCAGCCTTGCAGACGGATGCAAAGGCGATGGCACATGACATCCTGCAAGCTGAATTTCATATCACGGACGGACAGTTCAGGCTGGGCGGACGGATAAACCGGATCACTGAAAAAGTGGAGACACCGGAACTGACGCCGCATAGCCATCCGGAAGAAAACCTGACGGACGGGGAGCCGGAAAAAGAGGAGCACAAAGGCAGGCGAACCGCCAAACATGTGCCTCCGGTCACTCCACCGAAGAAAGAAAAGAAACAACTAATCATATAGATATATTAATGGAAAAGAAGATGAATGCAGACGGAATGGAAAGCGGCAGTCTGTATATGACACTGGATGCTTTCTACCGGCCCGTATATCTGAGTATGC
>OGKW01000649.1_pt1 | contig 27548 bp, 47 predicted proteins | sample 1572601 | NCBI WGS metagenome assembly OGKW01 (sample SAMEA2581875, study PRJEB24529) | metagenome | biome: Human gut stool | place: China | collected 2011
AATGGATAGAGCGTCAGATTCCGGTTCTGAATGTTGGGGGTTCGAGTCCCTTCGGGCGTACCACATGAAAACCCTAGAGTCACAAGGACTCTAGGGTTTTTTATGTCCGATTTTATCCGGAAAGGAAAACTGAAAACAGCCTATTTGGATGCATTAGGTGGTGGAAAAGGTGGTGGAACATTTTCGCTCACCTCCCTGATTGATAAGGGTTCTCGTGCTTGGTTTGCAATGAATAAATCTTCCTCATAACCCCAGCATAAACCCTCGGGTTTACGGCGTGCAGTGTATCCATTAGGTCATCTATGATAGACCACACTCCAGAAGCGTCTCGTCCAGACACCGCCTGCAGGAACTCACTGTCCCCATCTATTGGGAGTTCATAGCCAGATGACGATGCAGCAGAGCGCTCCTGCTCATAACTACCTAAATCCGGTGATTCTGCTCGATCCATCTGGTTTCGGATGGTATATAGGTCAGCCAGTTTTGCATAGGCGGGATAACTGCTCTCACCATATTCTAGGCGGGCAATCTCGATGTCTATCTCTTTGCGGTCAAGCAAAGGGGGCACCCCCTATCAGTCCCGCTCCAGCTCAGCCATAAACCGGCGGATCGCCTCACGCTCACGCTCGCTGGTCGCGCTATCCATCATACCGCGGGCCTGCTCCATCATAGCCTCTTTGGCATCATGCCGGCTATATCCGCCCATCCGCCCGTCACGGCTGTAACCACCACGCCCTTCTCTGGAGTAATGGCCCCGGACATAATGCTTGCCACGGTTTGCATAGCTGGAGCCACGGTCATAATCTCCCTCCCAGTCTCCGGCTTCAGAATAGCCGCCGTCCTCCTCCAGGGCGCAGATCTTGTCGATGTTCTTAATAGTGTCAGTCAGCTTGTGGACGGTCTCCAGGTCCCCAGCGGACATCTCAGGCTTGCGGGCGATCTCCTCCAGCTCCGCCGACAGCATCTCCTTCAGATCATACAGTGCTTTCATGCTATCCTCTCCTTTCAGGCCGTCCGCACGACTTCCATGTTACTGTTGGCAAAGTCAACAGCCTGGGTGCTGGTGTTCCGGGCCGCCACGGTCACGCAGCAGCCGCGGGGGACCTCCACAGACGCGGACACATAGATATTGAAAAAGTTCTCGGCCGCCGCCGGGGTGACGGTAGCGGTAGCGGTGGTCAGCGCCTCACCATTGATGGCAAGGGCGGCGGTAATGGCCTCGACGGTGCCGCCCTCGGGGATGGCGATATTCGCGCCAAAGGCTACCCGGTACCGGGCCTTGCACTGGTTGGTATTGCCGCGCAGCGTGATGAGCCCACTGCCGCCACGATGCACGATGCCGCAGTTGCCGCCGATCACATCCAGCAGAGGGACGTTCTGGCCGGGGGTTACATTGACGATGGCGGGATTTGCATATTCAGCCATGATATCAGTCCTTTCTAAAGGGGTCGAAATCGACCCGGTTAAAATAAACGGCGAGGCTATTGCCCCGCCGCTGTTGTTGAGATCGGCACGGGGCCGAACAATTTCCAAAATGGAAATAGTCAAGAGCTATGGAGTTTAGCAGTTGCAACCGCAGCCGCCGCAGGGGACCTGCACGGGGGTGGGAGGATTGACCCAGTAGGCGGGGGTGGGGCACTCAGCGCCGGTGCGGCGCAGGATCTCCGCCTTGTTGGCGTCCATAGCCGCCATCAGGACGGCGTTCTGGTTGGCCTGGGAGGCCGCCAGCTTCAGGCCCTGGTTCTCGCTCTCCAGGGAGCGGATGTAGTTCTGATTCAGGGCGTCCAGGATGGCCCGGGAATTGGCGTTCTGGTTGTCGATGATGTCCCGGGTGGTGGTCTGGATGGTGTTGCGGGTGTCGCAGGCCTGGGCGGCCATGTCGTAGCGCACGCCGTCAATGGCCCGCTGGGTGCCGCAGCAGCAGTCCGCCAGCTGGGCGGACAGGTTGCAGAAGCCCCGCTCCACGCCGTTGAAGCCCTGCATCATGCCCATGTTGGTGTTGTTGAACCCGTTGGTCATGGCGTTGGTGATGGCGTAGGTGCTGTCACAAATGCCCTGGGTGATGCCGTCCAGCTTGGTCACAACGGCGGAGTGGTCAAAGCCACGCTGCACCTCGGAGCCTACACCGCCGTTCTGTCCGCCGAAGCCGCCGAAGCCGTTACCCCAGCCGCCGAACAGGCCGAAAATCAGGAACAGGATGATCCAGCTGGACCAATCGCCGCCCCACATACCGTTTCCGTTGCCCTGATAGGCGGGCTGAACGGGCATGGTCATCACAGTACCGTCAGAAGAAAGACTCATTGCTTTATCTCCTTTGTAGATTTATTTTCAAAACCGTGGCCACGGATTTTGAGACTAACTTGCAACTTTTAGAGCAAATATTTAAAGTACACTTTGCTCATTTCCCAAACATCCCTCGGAGGGGTTCAAACATACCCTGCATCTGCCGGGCCTTCTGCTGGGCCTGGTTCAGCTGGTCCTGCGAGAGCTTCCCGCTCTGCACCATCTCATTGATGATGGCGTTGGGGTCCTTGCCCTGCATCTGGCTCATGAACTGCTGGAACTGATGCATCATGTTGGGACGGCCACCGCCGCCCATGATGCCGAAAAAGGGATTACCCATTGTCCGGTTCCTCCTTTGCCGCCCGCTTCGCGGGCTTTTTTTCTGCGGTAAGAGCCTCCACACGGGCCGCAAGCGCCTCCAAGTCTGCTTTGGTGGCAAACTCTATGCCCTGGGGTGGTTGTTCTGCCCTCGGGACGCTGGTGCGCTCCACAAGGTCAAATACCTTGATAGACGGCTTTCCAGATGCGTCCGCCTGCTTGAGGTAGATGGTGGGGGCGTTGCTGTCCCACAGGGCTACAGCGGAGTTGGGTGCCACCAGATAGCCCATGGCCTCCTGCTCCCCGGACACCCACACCATGCTCTGCCCGCCGGCCTGCTGGGGCGGCTGCTGAGCGAATTGCTGGGGTTGGTACTGCGCCCCCCGGAGCTGGGCTAGCTGGTCCGGCATGGGCGGCTGGTAAAACTGCGGTTGCTGATAGCCGCTGTAATATGGGTAGCTCATGGGTCATTCCTCCTTACACCAGTAATAGAGAGGGACCTCCCCGCCGGAGTCCCAGGTGTCGTAATAGTCCCCGTCCATGACGCACACCACATGACCGGACAGGGACAGGATATAGGTGCCGCTGGGGTGCTCTGCGGCGAAATCCGCCACCGTGTAACAGTCCGGGCGCTCGTTGGGGATAACGGCCCGCCGGAAGCCCATCTCTCGGAGGTATGCGCCCCAAACATGGTTCGCCGACGGCATATCGCCCATCAGGAAGCCTTGCAGAGACAGCCCTACATACGCTGTCTCCCAGTTCTGTTTCAGGGCCGTGGAGATGGCCCGAACAGTGCAGTCTCCCACGTTTCGCCCGTCGGGGTTCTCGTTATGCCTGGCCCACATGGCTGGCCTCCAGTGCGATCACATAAGCCTCAAGGCCATCGTCATCCCCCTGGGCTTTGAACCACATAGCTGTCTCAGCGGCGCACTCCTGTGTCATTCCTGCGGCAATCAGCCGCTCGATCATGGTCATATCCACACACGTCCTTTTTCAAAAATCAAAGGAGGATCGTGGGGAGGGCGGCGACGTGTACCAACCCTATATCCCCACGTCCTCCATGGCTATATTTTCGCACAAAAAATCCCCTGCTGGGCGGCGTTCCAGCAGGGGGAGTGTGTTACTTGTGATCAATTTGTGTGATTCTTGCCGCAGCTCGGCCTACCTCTTCAAAAATATGTGGGATGTGCCGCGATATGGTGGACCGTTCCCACCCAAGTTCCGCCGCAATGTCAGCCTGCGCCCACTTGTCGATCATATATCTCCGGGCAATCAGGTCATCATCCCGGTGTAAAGCAGCCTCATAAATCGCTTTCTCAAGTTCCGAACGCAAAAGAGACCTCAGAGATTCTGGTATCTTCCCTCTTGCGTTCATTACTGTCACGTCCTTTCTATCTTACTCAACCACCTTATTGACCATCAGCGCCACCTCTTCCAGGGTCGCCAGGCCGCGGGGTCTGGTCCCGTCAGTAATGCCCTTGGCCTTGGCCTGCTCCAGACCCTCCTGGGCCCACTGGCTGGCGGGCTCCTTGGCCCTGCGCGCCATCCAGTCCTCCATCATCCGGTCAAACCATGCCTGCTCCTCCGTCAACTCCGGCTCCGGCTCCTCTTCTCTCACCGTCCAGCGCAGTACGCTGTTGATCCGCCGGTTTTCCGCGGTCTTGGAGACCGCCCCGTCCCGGCTCTGGTAGTAGCTCCCGCCGCCGTCCAGCTTGAGCACGTCGGTAAAGCCCAGCCCCCGGAACACCCGGGCGGCCTCGCCGCTGTCCAGCAGGTTGGCGGTCCTGGACTGCCACCCCATGACGTATACCATGCCGTCTCCCTTGAGGCCCACCAGCGTGTGCCAGGTGGCCCGCAGCGGGGAGGTGTCCCAGCCCTGCCCCTTGGCCTGGGCGGTGGTGCAGGCCTTCCCGGCCCGCAGCACAGGGATGCCGGACACGGCGTAGTCCGTCCCCTCCGGCACCGTCCGGATCTCCTCCACCCGGGCCTTGCCGCCGGAGATCAGCAGGGTGGAGACTGCCTTGCCGTGCAGGGGGTTGGCGTAGGACCACTTCCCAGCGTCAAACGTAAATTTGTCCCCCTGGAATTGCCCGCGCTCCTGGCAGTAGTGCCGCGTCCACTTGCCCGCGGCCTTGTAGTCGCCCACCAGATGGCCCACCGGCAAGGTGAAGGGCTCACCCGCCTCGGAGTAGTTGGCGAAATATCCCGCATTGGCGCAGTTGTCTCCGCACTCTCCCTTGGGCTTGTCCACCAGTTCCACCATCAGATTCTCCACCTGCACCGCAGTCATCAGGACCTGCCCGCTGTCCTTGGCCTGGAGGTCATACACCTCCACCAGCGCCGCCGCCAGCCCGGCCGCCGCCTGGTCGGCGAACTCCTCCGTCAGGATGATGGGCGTGTCTGCCAGGCTGTCCATAAACCCCAGCTCGATCAGGGTGGCGGGCATGGTGGTGTAGTTGAGCACATACAGGCTCTGCTCCGCCAGCGGCTGCGCCCGGTTGCCCCGCAGGCCGGTAGCCGCCACGGTATAGCGGTACGCCGCATCCCGCACCACCTCGCTCTTCCGCTGGTGGCTTGGGGCCACATAGGCCACGATCCCGCCGCCGGAGCCGCCGCCCACCCCGGCATTGTGGTGGATGGACAGATAGACGTCCGCGCGGGCCCGGTTGGCCGCCGCCACCCGCTGGGAAAGAGTCACATCCCGCCTGCCGGTCACGTCATCCACCCGCATCGTCCGGCAGCTGTACCCCGCCAGGATGGCCTCCAGCTTGTCCGCCACCCGGCTGTTCAGGGTCCACTCCCGGGTCTCCCCGGGGTCGATGCCCTTCAGGCACCGCTTCCCCGGGGTCCCGATGTAATGACCCGCATCAATGCAGATCAGCATGGGCTCAGCCCTCCTGGCGGGCGGCCTCGCGCTCCTCGTCCTCCTGGATGCCAGCCTGCACAGCTGCGGCGAAGGCCTCACGGTCGTGGCCCGCGAAGGCGTCCACCAGGGCCTCGTAGTGGCCGCCGATGAACTCGTTGATGCCCTGCTCGGTCATGCCCTCGGGGATGGGGTGGGCCGCCTTGTGGTGGGCCAGGGCAATGGTCAGATCAGGGAGGTCCAGCTCCTCGCAGGTGGCAAAAATGTCATAGATGTAATTGGCGTTCATGTTGTTTTCTCCTCTCAATGTAATATTACTTGCTCAGCTGCTTGGCCGCCTGGTTGACGCCGGTGGCCGCAAAGCCGCTCACGATGCCCACGGCCAGAGCCGTGACAGGATCCGCAGCCGGGAAATCCGGCACCGCCAGGGCCATGCAGGCAATGCCCAGCAGGCCGCCGGACACGCCGCAGGCGATGGGGATCCACTTGTTGTCCACCCCAGACGCCTTGACCACCTGGCCGATCAGATAGCAGATCACCGTGATGGCCGCCACGCTCGCAATTCCAAAGTCCATACGCTCACCTCCTTTCACAAATCACAGAAAATCGTGCTTTTGTAGCCGCTCGTCGTACACCCTGCCGATATTGGCAATGGCGTGGGTAGCCCGGCTGTTGGGATAATCCGGGTGCTCCCGGCAGAACTGCTGATAGCGGTCGATCTCCGTCAGGACCTCAATAAATTCCTCCCGGGTGTGGGGGATCTGCCGGATCAATTCCTGATTGAACCGCAGGATCCTGGCCCGGTGCATATCCGCCGCCCGCTCATCGTCGGTCTTGATGTGGTTGTCCAGCTTGATCCGGGTCCGCTCCAGCTCGGCCAGCACCTCCGCGTTGATGGCCCGCCCGATGGCCTTGGCGATGGCGGACCAGGGGTTGATTTTGATGGGGGCGATCTGGATGACCGTCAGCGCCAGGATCAACAGCCCGCCCCCGCCCGCCAATAGTTCCTGGATGCTCAATGTCTGCCTCCTCTGCCTAGCCCGCGGCGGGGGCCTGTGCCTCCCGGCGCAGCTGCTCTCGCTCCTCCTGGGTCAGCCGCCCAGCCTGGACCAGCGCGTCAATGCGGGCATCGTCCCACAGCCGGGGGTAGTATTTCCGGGCCAGCTCGTACACGCTCATAGCTCCACCCCCGTCATGGCAGCCAAAAAGTCCACGTCCGCCCGCAGCCGTTCCGCCTCTGTGGGTTCCGGCTCCGGCTGAGGCGGGAGGGAGGATTTCCACGCCTCCCATGCCTCGGTGTTGGGCGTCACCGTCACGGTGCTGCCCTCCATCTCCGGGTCCGGCTCCATGGTGATGGCCACAAAGCCGTTGTGCTGTACCAGCATATCCGATTGCTCATCTGTCAGCGGACTCGCACCGTCAAAGGGCGTGGACTGCGGAGGACTGTATGCTCCTGAGTCGTTTGGGACAGGGTCGATATACCACATTCTGTTCTCCTCCTTTATCCGATTGCGATATAAGAATATGTGACTGACTGTGCGTTGAACTGGATATTGGGACTATCTCTAAAATTGTAGTCACCAACACTTGCAGTTGCGTACCAAGACACAGTACCGTTTGTGTCAAAAGTCACTGACCCAGCAAGGCCGTTTTTACCCAAACTATTCCAGCCGCTAATACCTGCGCAGAAGTACTTGGATACCTCTGAGGTTAAAACGCCGAAATAACCGTTACCAGTAATCAGCACCATAGAAGGCTTGAACCCGAATTTCAGTGAGTTTTTGTTTGAGGATCCGCTAGTTCCAGTTCCAACATATTCCCCTGCTACAATTTTTGCGGCCGTTTTTACGAGGTTTTCAAATGGAATGCCGTAATACTTGTAATGGGTTTTCCCAATGGCTCCGTTGTCCGGATATGCATTTCTGTCCGCAGAATGCACCGTCCCTTCGCCATTCAGGGTAGCCGGATGTCCAGCAACTTCCTGCTCAGGGAGGTATGTACCTATCGTACTGGACCCTGACCGCTTTTCATCGTAAGCATCAGCACTCTTGTAATAGATTGCGCGCTCGTTAGGAAAACGATCAGACATCATAAAACTTCCAGTCGGAACTTTGTTGATTTCGTCTGCATCGCCACTGCCAAATTCGCACTGTATGGTTGCGGAAATCGGATTTTTGAGTGAGACCACTCCGGAATCGTCCACAGATACTGAATTTGCATATTGGATTGTAAATGTATCAAAGACCTCGCTACCCGATATTCTGTGATCTTTCCTTTCACCCAACGTGTAGTAAGGTGGAATATATCCGCTGGTTTTCCACCAATGAAGGTTATACTTTCCTAGAAACGCAAAAACGTCATTGGGGACAGCCGCCTCCGAAAGCCCATACATTTTAGCAATGGGGTCTTGGAGAAGATTTGCTTTATTTAACGGTGTCCCTTCTTGAGTTGGTTCGTCCACACGAACCATTTCATAGGTGTTCTCTTGCCCCAATACAGGGGTCAATTTCACCCGTCCTGGATAAGTTGGAACTCTGTCTTGCATACTCAGACCTCCCCACAATTTACTTCTCCACTGTAAAACCAGGCAGAAGGCATATTTTGCAGCAGCTTATCAATATCCACCAGAATCTTCTCGATGTTATTTGCTTTTACATGGTCCAACAGCTCCATACTATCCGGCTTATCCGGCGTGGAGGGCAGGACCGCAATCACACCTCTCAGTGCCTCCACATTGGCAATATACTGAGCCATTTGCTCCGCAGTGGGGTAATAATCCTCTGTCCACTCATACGGATCTACCTCCGGCCGGCTCACCTCTGCCCCTGCCGCAAACGCCCCGGATCCAGCGTTTTTATAAAACCGTGCCTCCACTGTGTCATATAAGCCGATCGCGCCAGCCGGATCTTTACACGGGACCAGATTGCGCACCAGGTGTGCTTGCTCATAGATCTTACAGGCATACAGCGTCATACTTGTGTGCTCCTGAGCGGCAGAGGAGCGGTCATTGCAAAAGAGATACAATGGATATGTCAGCTCAAATACAGCCTCGCCAAGAGTCAGAGCCTTGGCTCCATCCAGGGAGATTACGTTTCGGTTAAAATCCACTGTATGCGCCCCACCGTCGTTGAGCCCGGTAAAGCTCCCGTTTCTTGTTCCGTAGTGGGCAAAGTTGACGCCCAGAGCAAACCCGTTCGCTGACCACCCCACATCTGCTCCAAATACAGTCTTGCTTCCGGATTGACTTGTGGACATCCGCAGCTCCACCCGTGTATTGCTGGTTGGGTTGACCCCGGTGTTGATGTATTGGATGCCGGAGCTTGTGATGGACTCCAGCTCCGTATATCCCTCCGGGATCCTCGTGGCCTCTTGCCCAACAGCTTTTATCCTCTGATAGCCCGCTGTACTGTATCCGAGGACCGAAAACTGATTGGCCAGCGCATCCATAGCCTGTGTAACACGGTTGAGATCCGCCGCCTGATAGGTTCCCTTGTCGTTCCGTGCCTCCACATCCGCCTGGGTCCGATCTGTCACCAGAGAACTAAAATCAAAACTCATGCGCCCTCCTTGTCCCAATAGATCACGACGCAGCCGGATACTCCGGCCTGCCCCGCCGTGCCCTCTCCAGGATAGTTGTCGATCTCCCAGTGTGAGCCGACCGGATTCCCTTCGGAATCGTAGCTTGGCTCTTTATGGCGGTTGCCCTTGATCCCACCCAGGCCCTTCGCGCCACCATCTCCAGAGCCAGGGACAGGCTTTTGGACCCCGGTTCGCGCAAAACTATCGCCGCTTGCAATATCCGTATAGCCAAAGGGGAAACGGCTGCCATTTGCGCTGCTGTATTGCCCAAAAACAGAGTTGTCCCCGATCTGGACACTGAACGACTGCTGCGGATTGATGGATACCGTCCCGGCCCAGACAAGCCCTCCGATGCCATCCACTCCATCCGCTCCGGCCTCATCCCAGGTGCCGTCCGTTCCGGCTGTCCCATCCTCACCTTTGCCCACAAGTATGAGCCGCAGCGCAGTGACGCCCGCCGGGGCCGTCCAGGACCCGCTTTTGGTGATCACAGCCCGCGCCTGGAAGAGGAAGGACCCGTCCGCCTGGAGCAGCCGGCTCTGACAGCCCTGGAGCGCCCCATCCTGGATCTTGAAGGTCTGCATCATCCGCCGGGCGGTGGTGGCGCTGGACTCATCCAGCCAGATGGTGTCCACGTCCCCGATCTCCCCGGATGGATCGCCCCGGCCCGTGGTCTCGATCAGGTTTCCGCCGTAGCAGCTGAGGATCAGCCGCGCCGCGGTCAGGGCCTCGGCAGAGGTGTGGATGAATGGGTTCTCAATATTGATGGTCTTTTCACTGCTGGTGCTGTTGCCGCTGACCACATATTGAGTTCCATCCGCAAGGGTAAAGATAAGGGACGCCACACTCTTGTTGGCTTTCATGGTTGGGTAGTCAGCGAGCGCGGTCAAAAGCGTTTTGTTCCCCTGGTTCCATAGAGGCTCCGCTGTCAGGTATCCTGTCTCAGCATCCGCACGGGGGAAAGTGCCGGTCACCATACAGGCCCACCGCAGAATGTCCCCGCACTTCTTTCCGGTCACCGCCAGCTTATCCTTTGCTTTTACTGGCTTTTTGGCATAGTCTGGATCAACGTGGTAGCGGCTCTTGAAATTATCCCCAAGTTGGGCCGCCACAGAGGAGATCCAGCCTTCCAGGGTAGTTGGCAGGGTCGTTGGCGGAAGATAAGTGCGTTCTGCCACCAGCCCTACAATATCCACCAGCGACCAGTCAATAGACATATCATTGTTGGAGGTTTTCCAGCCGTCGCCGTACTGGTAGTACACTCCCACCTTTTTGTACTCCACTCCGCTGGAAGGCAGTTCGACACCGATTAGCGTTTCAATGCCCTGTCTGTCCTCGATGGAAGCAAATAGCCCATCTTTCTTTCGCGGCTCAAACCGCTTGTCAATGTTATTTAAAGATAGGCTCATTGTTCCATACGGCAGCGTAATGCAGGAAAAATCGGTCTGCTGTGTGGCATTGAACTCCACCAGCATTTTCTCTGTCCACTCCTCATACACGCCGGGTAATATCTCGGCCACCCGCATCCGGCGGCCCGGAAGGCTCCACTTGCTTACCGTCACCCGGATAGCGTCCGGGTTATTGACCGTGAAGCCGCTCAGGCTGACCGCCCTGGACCGGTTGCCGGTAAACTCCTTGGTGTAGTAGACCGTGCCGCCCTGTTTGACCTCTACGGTGAAAGTATCCGGAACCCCATCCCAATCGTCACCCGGAAAGTAGACAGAACAGGCCTGGAGGATGGATAAATTAGAGAACCGCTCCTCCACCCACACAGCTGCGGGAAAGCTCCCATCTGCTCCGGAGAGCACATCCCCCACAAAGCCAACCTGATTCGCCGCCCCCTCTGCCGGGATCAGATGAAACTGCCCATTGAGGACCCACCTGTGGGGCTCCAGGGTGGCGTATGGCGTCAGGGCCATGACCCGATCATACAGCTGGGCCGGCTGTGAAAAGTCCGCCGCACCACTGCTCTCCACGCCGGAAAAGGCCATGTCCGGGTCGCTGATGTCCACCACGGCCTTGAGGTGGGTCCGTCTGGAAGCGCCCACGATTGCGACCCTGTACTCCTCTGTGGCGTTAATCATGGGGGTCCACCTCTCTCAGCGAGACCGTAAACCCACCCCACACAGGGACGGCGGCCCCTTTATCATCCCGACTCCAATAAAACCTTGGCCGTGTGTACGCTGTCACAAAAAATGTGGAAGTCAGCATCTTATTTTCGTCCGGAATCAGGAAGCTGCAGACGATAGGTTCACGGCTTCCCTTTTTGCAGGCAGAGATCACGCGGTCCTTGTCGGTGTCATTGAAATATCCGTACTGGTAATCAATGACCCATACATCTCCCCGCAGCTCTTTGACCATGTTTCCAGCGATCATTACCAGGTTTCGGCTCAGCGGCTCCTCGTCCACCACATAGGACTCACGGCGGGTCTCAGGCAGGACAACAGATGCGCCTCCAGAATCTAATATCAGTTGCGTCATACCGTTGCCTCCTTACGCCCACTGAGGGTCCGCAATAGGCGTTCCCGCAGCGGAACCTGCCTTGATGAGATAGGGCAGCTGCCAGGTGGCGAACTTTGTTCCGTCCGGCAGAGTAAGATTGACCGTCAGACCATCGGAAAGCCCTGCGTCTGCCCCAGCCGCCATGCTGTTGATGATGCCGGCAGAGGACACCCCAAGCCCGGAGGAAGCGAAATCCACCGATGCTGCGCCGAAGTCCAGGCCGCGGGTGATGCCGTCCCGGACACGTCCGAAGGAATCCTCCCAGCCATCGCCCAGCCCCAGGGCCATGTTTTTCCCGATGTCCGCAAACACCCGGGACGGGGAGTGGATACCGAGCAGGTCTTTTGCGCCATCAACGATCCCACCAAGGAAGTCTCCAATTTTCTCTGCAATCCAGGAACCCATGCTCTTGATTCCATCCCACAGGCCCATCACAATGTTTTTCCCGATCTCGAACACACCAGAAACCGCCGAACTAAAGCCACTCAAAATCGCGGCCACCACTTGGGGAAGGACGGAGACCAGATCCGGGATAGCGCTCAAAATGCCGTCAGCCAGTTTGATGAGAAGATCAAATCCAGATCGGATGATTTTCGGGTAGTTGTTCGACAGCGTTGTTGTGATGCTTTTGATGATCTCCGGCAGCCGCGCCACCATGTTGGGAATCCCGGCGATGATGCCGTCCACAAAGTTGAACAGCAGATCCATGCCCTTGTCCAGGATGACCGGCAAATTGACTGTGATAAACGTCTCGAAAGACTCAAAGATAAGTGGAAGCTGCTCCAGCAGCTGTGGGATTCCAGCGATGATTCCGTTTGCCAGTTCCGTCAGCATCTCCACGCCTTTGTCCAGCACAGTGGGAAGCCGCTCCGTAATAAAGCCCAGGAACCCGTTTATGACCACCGGCAGCCGCGCCACAAGCTGAGGAACACCAGACTGGATCCCGCTTCCCAGCATATTCAGCATCTGCTGCCCCGCCGCCATGATAGCCGGGAGGTTGGCAGAGATGGCGGATGCAAGCGCTGACACGATCTGCGGAACCGCCGCCACCAGCTCAGGTAGGGCGGTGATAAGACCGGTCACCAGGCCGACCAGCAACTGTGCACCAGCGCTGACCATAGCGGGCAGCACCGTGCTGATAAGCGTGGGCAGCTCCTGGGCGATCATGGGCGCAATGGCAGTTACCAGCTCGCCTATGCCGCTGAGTATCTGCTGCACGCGCGGGATGACATTCTGACCTACGACCTTAACGCTGGACACAAAGTTGTCAACATATACGCCAATGTCCCATCCATCTGCCGCTATGGCCGTCACAAGATTTTGCCATGCGCCCTTCATGCTGGCTACGGAACCCTGAATAGTCGTGCTGGCTTCTCTTGCAGTTGTGCCAGTGATGCCCATTTCCGTCTGCACCACATGGATGGCGTCTACAATGTCGGCATAGCTTGAGAGGTCATATTTCACGCCGGATAGCTTTTCGGCGTCCTTCAAGAGTCGCTGCATCTCCTCCTTAGTGCCACCGTACCCGAGCTTGAGGTTGTCCAGCATGGTATAGTTCTGTTTGGCAAAGCCCTGATAGGCGTTCTGGATCATTTCCATGCTGGTGCCCATCTTATTGGCGTTGTCGGCCATGTCAGTAATGGCCTGGTCTGCCTTTTGCGCTGCCGCTTCCGTGTCTCCCTCTAGACTTTGGAGCAAGGACGCAGAGAAGCTGGTCACCGTATTCATGTACTCATTGGCGCTCATGCCGGCAGTCTCATAGGCTTTATCAGCATATTGCTGTACCTTATCCGATGCGGTCTTAAAGAGGGTGTCCACACCGCCCACCAGCTGCTCATATTCTGCGTACTGGTCGATTGATGCCTTTGTCAGAGCAGCCACGCCGGTGGCCGCAGCGGTCAGGGCAGCAGCACCCACCTTGGCCGCCGTGGCAAGTCCGCTTTTCAGTTTGGATGCAAAGTCGGATGCCTTACTGGAGGCATCGTCCAGACTCTTTTCGTAGCCACTGGTGTCCATCGTGATTTTTGCATACAGGTCAAGCAGATTCAACCGCATCACCTCCGATCTGGCCCAGCTTGGCCTTCATCTGCGCTATGATCTCCTCCCCCGTCCGGGTCTCTTCCGGGGGCGGTTCAATGATTTCGATGTACCGGGTCTTAATGTAGCCGCCCCCGGCGTACTTGGCGGTGTTTTCTGCCACCGATTTCAGCGCATCGGTCACATACACCCGGTATGCCGTGTCCTTCTGCTCATACAGCCATCGGGAGACGGCATACCGGGCAAACGCCTTTACGCTGAGGGGGCCTCGGTATTCTCCGGCGCAGAGCCAGAGGAGGTCTCGCCCTGCGCGGAGATAAAAAGCTCGGCGAACGCCTCATCCGTCAACAGGTCGATGGCATCCTTGAACAGTTTGACCAGGTTCAGCGCACCCTGATACCGCTCCGGAGACACGCCCTCGATGGCGGCCAGGATGTCAATGATGTCGCCCTTGTGCTTTTTCAGCAGCACGGGCAGCGATTTCCGCGCACGGGCCAGAAGGAACTTCTTCGGCTCCATGCCCTCCGGCAGCTTCTCCCGCCGGAACATGGACATCGCCGCGTCATCCTCCGCAATATTGCAGATGGGATCAATGACTTCGGCAATGACTTCCAGGGTGCGGTCGCCCTTGATGTCAGACAGTCTCATGGGCTACCTCCTCAGCCGCCCACGCCTGGCAGGGGCGGGGCAATGCTGTAAAACTCCATGGGCATGGTGTCCTGGGCTTCAATGGACACGTGCCCGGTCAGCTCCACGGAGACCTGCCCCTTGCCGTTTTTGGTGGTCTGGAGGGTGAAGCCCCCGGTGGAGAGGGCATTTTTTAGGCAGGCAGCCACTACGCCGCCGTCCGCCCGGTCTCCTGCCCACCAGATGTCGGAAAAGTTCGCCTGCTTCAAATCGCGGTTGGGGGTTACTTTGGTGGTGGACACCGTGGCAGCGCCCAGGGCAAGTTTGATGTTTTCGGGGGACGTGCCCAGGGCGGTGAAGGACATCTTGCACTCCCACCCGTCCAGGTGCTTCAGCTCCTTGGTATTGACCGGGCAGTTATCCACGTCCTCACCCAGGTCGGAATATGTAGGCACACAGCTGATGTTGATGCCGCCGGTGGTGGCGCAGATAATGTCCTCATCCGCCGGGGCGGCCACCTTAGCCGGATCAAACTTTTTCAGCAGAACACCGGCGTCAAGCTGGAGGCCGTCAAAGGTGTCCTGGGGGATCACAGTAAAAAGTCCCATATTCTCGCTCCTTTCAGTTCAAAGTCAGGTATTCAGCGGTCAGGTTGATGTACCGCCGCTTGATGTTGTTGTCGGGTTCATATTGCAGGCTCTGGCAGAATGGAGACCCCCGCTTGAGCCAGATGTACCCGCCGTCGCAGGGGATGGTCACGCCGCCGTAGCCGATGCGCTGGGAAAGCTCCTGGGCCTTCTCATCCGGAACCGCCTCGCTGGTGGTGTGGAACCACAGGTTGACAGTCATGCTCACCTCACCGCCGCCCCAGGCGTCTTCGATGTACTCATAGGTGCCGTAGGGGAACAACACCCCCTCCGGCTTCTCCGGCTCAGATGGCACGGAGGAGGCCCGGTAAAACGGCATGAACTCGTTGAGCCAGGCGTACAGGGCCTTGTTCTTGGTCATGTCGGCAGCTCCTTCCGCTCTGCCATGAAGAATTTCAGGGCGAAACTGGCGGATTTGGGGGCCACCTTCTCCTCCGGGTCAGAGGTCACCCGGTAGGTCTGGCCGGTGGTCTTGTCCCGGAAGTAGTCGTTGTAGTCGATGGGGAAGTCGGAACGCACCAGCGCGGAATACACACTGGTCACGCCCTCCTTCTCCGCCCTGCGGGCCTCCATGGAGGTGTCCAGGGCCTGATAATTGACAAACTCCGCGCCCTCGGTCCACTCGACAAAGTAGCCTCCGGCCCCGTCCGGTCTCCGGGTCTTTTCCAGTACCACGCAGGTGCGGGCAAAATCATCCAACAGACTCACGCGCTCACCTCCAGCAGGATTTTCGGGGCGCGGGCGGCGTCCCCTTGGGATTCGGGGGCACCATGGAGGTGTCCCGCAGCTTGCGGTAGGGGGCCAGCTGGGCGGAAAAGGCATCCTGCCAGCTTACAGCCGCGCCTTTTGCGTTGGTGGCCCGGGTATAGCTGTACCCGCTGAAGCTCTCGCTGGTGTACGCCCCCGGCTGGTTCTTCGCGGCCCACGCCTTGATTTCCTCCGCCAGGGCTATCACAGCCTTGGGAACCGCCAGCGCCCAAACAGCGCCGGTAAAGGTCTCGTCCGCCAGGTCCGGGGCCGGGTACTGGTGCAGCCCGTCGTTGAACACGCTGCCCACAATGCGGAAATACTGTCCCTCTGCCAGATCCGGCAGCGCCAGCTTCCCACCGGTCACCGTAAAGGTCCCGGCGTACACCTCCCGGGCGAACCAGTTATTCAGATGCGTCAGTACGGCTTCGAGCACGGCTCTTCACCACCTTTACAGGTTCGGCCTGTGCGTCTGCGCTGCTGACGCCCGGCCCCTCACTAGCCCGGGCGTCCGGGCCAGCGGGAGAAGCGGGCGCAGGCTCACTCAACAGCGCTTTTAAGGGCCCACACTTGCCGCAGTGACTGTGGTCTTGACCACGCCGTCCAGCCGCTCGGCAAACAGGGTCATGCCGTTCACCACGGTGTCGCTGGCGGTCATGTTGGTGTAGTCGGGCTCCTCATGGATGCCGATGTAGCCGGTCTCGTCGCTGGTGAAGGAGAACGCCTCGTTCAGGTCGGCGCCGTTGACGGGCACATAGTAGAGAACCAGGTTGTCCTGTGCGGTGGAGTAAATGGTGCCCTTGGGAACACTGGAGTTCATGAACACCTTGCCCATGCCCAGGAAGTCCTCGATGTAGGTCATGCCGAAGGCGGTCTGGGTGGTGATGGTGGCGGTAGCCAGGTAGTCGGCGATGTCCAGGGGGTTGATGAAGTGGACGGCCTGAATGTCGTCGTCCTCAAAGAGGGTCTGGAGCTTGCCCCAGGTCTGGGCCAGAGCCGCCTGGAGGCCCGCGCCGGTGGCCGTGCCGGTACCGGTGCCCAGGAAAGTGAAGAAGTCCTTCCGGATGCTCTTCTGCACGTCCTTCAGCATCCGCTCCGTGGTCATGCCCACAGCCTGGTCATAGCCGCGCTCGATGATCGCCTCGGCAGAGGTTGCCTTGCGCCACTTTTTCAGGGTGATCTCACCGTAGGACACAGCCTCGGTGGTGTACTTGCTCAGGGGGATGGTATCACCCTCGGCGACAGCGCCATCCTCCAGGGTTCCGGTTGCCTTATAGGTCTTCAGCACGGTGCCCGCCTGCTTGGCCACCTTCCGGGTCACGCCCAGGGCCTCGGTCAGCTTGCGCAGGCTTTCGGTAAACATCAGGGTGAAGTCGATCTCCCGCACGCGGGCGAGGTCGGTCTTCTTGATCAGCTTGGGGTCTGCTGCCATAATTCACTCATCCTTTCTCAAACAGTTCCATGTTGTCTCGGATGGCGGCACGGCGCTCCACAGGATCAGCAATCTTCACGATCTCCTCCCGGGTCAGCTTGCCGCCATTGTTCTTGGGGGGCGTCTGGGTTTTCAGCCCCTCCGTGGTCATAGTGGAGACCAGCTTCGCAAAGGCCCCGCCCACCAGAGCGTCCAGCGCGGCGGCATCCTTGATCTTGTCGCCGTCCAGTTCCAGCTTATCGATGGCCTCTCCGCTGCCCATCATGGCAATGGTGAGGTTGTCCCCGGTGATGCCCTTGCCCTCGTAGTAGGCCTTGACAGCCGCTTCCTTGGCCGCCCGGGTCTCCTTGCTCTTGTTCTCGGCCACCAGGTCGGTGTATTTCTTTTCCCAGCCCTTGGCCTTTTCCTCCCAGCCGTCGTCCCCAGCGGCTTTCAGGTCGTCCAATTCCTTCTGGACGGCGGGCAGCTTGTCAGCGTCGGCCTTGTAAGCCTTTACCTGTTCTTTCAAGCCGTCCACAGTGTCGGTGTGTGCTTCAATGATGGTGTCCACCTGCTCGTCGGTGAGCCCCATGCCCTTCAAAAGTTTTCTGGTCAGTGCCATATTCAGTCTCCTTTTCTTCGGCCCCGGTACTTTGGGGGCGACTGTGATATAAAAACCGCTGTGCTTCGCGGCGTTTACCAAAAAGAAAAAAGAGCCAACCACCGAGTATTCCTCGGTAGCTGGCTCCTATTGCCCTTTTCTGCGCCCAATTACGCAGAAGTCGTATATTTGATTGTCTTTTTGACCTCCATGACAACGTACCCGTCGCCCTTCCGGCGGATCTCAGCGTCGTTGCCCCGCTTGATGATAGCCTCGATGGCCTGAATGGTCTTAGCGTCCATGCAATTCGTCCTCAATAATCGCTCTGTACTGGTTAGCGTGGTCGGCAACCGCAGGTTTCAGGTAGGGCTGCGCCTTGTTACCCGCCGTCCAGTGCCAGTTTCCGTTGGCGTCCTGGTACTTCCATGGGGTGGGCCGCCCGCCGGGGTAATATTGGCCGGTGCCCAGTTCCACATAAGCGGCGTACTCGCTGTCCGTTCCGATGTACACCGCAGGTTCTGCTGGGTCTACTTTATGGGTGATGCTATTTCGGAGGTTTCCGGTATCCACCGGGGCCAGCCGCTTGGCATACCCCTCCGCCACCAGCCCGCACTTTTCCAGCGCCCGCTCTGCGGCCTCCTGAAGCGCAGCAAGAACCTCGTCAGAGTGGTCGTGAAGATCAATGTTCATTTGATTTTCTCGATAGATTCGATCTCAGACGGGTAGAAAGATCGTGTTTCACCACTGTTCAATTCAATCGTAATACTGTCCTCATCGTCGTTTGATTCATCAGCATCCCAGACCATGAGTGTATAGCCGACATACAGGCCCCCATCTTTGGTCTTGATCCGGACTTTGGGGAAAGAGCTTGCGTACTCCCATATATTCACCATTCTACATCACTCCTTTTCTGGCCGTGTCGGGACAATGTGCACCCCTCTTTTTGAATAAAAGATGCCGAATCTCTTTGTTTCACAGTATGTATTGGAAATGTAATATTTCCCAATTATCCTGTCAGCGTTGCAATATTCAACAATTTTAGCAGTCCCATCACTTCTGATTTCAATCTCAACTACGCCTGTACAGGAATAGAGATTTACAAGGTCTTGTGCTTCCTTCTCAGTGATGGTCAATATACTCTGCGGCGTTTTCCCCTTCGCAAGGCGATCTGCCCTATATTGATTAAATTGCGGCGTTCCCTCTACATGCTTTGCGTGCTGCTGTGGTCTTATTTTTGTGGATATTTCCTTGCTTTCAATCTTTGACTTTAGTATAGCTCGATTTTCCTTATTTTTCAATGAGTTGCGCCACTCTAACAACGGTCTATTGTGAATTGTTGAGATAGGTTTTGCGCTATAACCGCGCTTAGATGCCTCCCATTGTGCGTAAGTCATGTTTGGCAACGGCCCGTCTCTGTCTCTACGCAGCACGTCCGAGGTATCCACCCCATCTACGGTGGCCACCAGCGTGCACCGGCAGTTGTACACCAAATGCCCCGCCGCCGTCGGGTCCCCGGGGAATTGTATCTCCTCCCCGTCCACCTTGAACGGCTTGTCCACCTCTGCCTGTTGTCCGTCCAGCATGGCATGGGCGTGTCGGGTGCGGTTGTCCAGCGTGGCAAGCCACTCCTTTTTCATGCGGATGCCCATTTTCTCAGCGGCGTGGTAGCTGTCCATCCGCCCGGCGTTCTGCGCCCCGGTAACAGCCGTTCGAGCCGTTCGTATGGCGCTGGCCCGGTTCATGTCCGAGATGCGGGTTTGCAGGTCATCCGCCATACCCTTGATGCTCTTCCCCTGGAGGATGGAACTGGTGACACAGGCTGTTATCTGCTTCTTGCCCCATGCAAGGTCAATGCCCCGCCGCAGCGCCCGCTTGGGCGGGTAATAGGGCATCAGGTCCGGTTGCCCCACGATCAATCGCTTTACCGTCTGCTCGTCCCACAGGTCAAAGCCAACGTCCCCAGCCACCTGCTCGATGGTGTACGCCGCATAGTTGCGGTTGAGAGAGTAGATTCCCGGCGTGGCGTCGTTGGCATAGGCGGTAGCCGTCTCGTTGGCCTTTGTGTACCGCTCCGCCACCTTGTCCCGCAGAGCCTGAAATCGCTCTCCCCGCCCGATCTGGGCCAGCCGCCAGTTGTTGTAGTCCTGCTCCGTCCACTCCCGCCCGTTCTGGATGGTTCCGATGAGTTTCTTCATCTCCTCATCCCGCTTGCGGAAACTCTCGAAGTAGGCCTTCACGGTCTCGTCCAGGCTGCCCCGTGCTTCCTGGTAGATGGCGGATATGCGCCGTTCCAGCTCAGCAAGCTCCTTATCAGTCGCCCGGTGGGCGTAATCAGGCTTCCTCGCCATCCTCCGTCACCTCCGGCCCCCGAAAGAGCGTGCGGTCGATCTCCTCCGCCGCCCGGCGTTTCAGCAGCTCCTCCGCCTCCTCCGGGGTCATCCAGGGAAGATGCTTGATAACCGCCTCATCGTCCAGGTAGTTGGCGGCGGCAAGGACCATCTGAGTCTCCTCCAGCTGGTTGGCGATTCGGTTCCACTGGAAAGACGGCTCGTCCTCGATGCCCACCAGATTCAGCAGATTGCCGATAAAGTCCCGGATGTGGTACTCGAAGTCCCCACACTTGTCGTCTTGGCTCTGATAGCCGATGCGGATGGCGGTGGCCGTCAGGTTGCCGGAAAGCATCTTCTCCATGTCCACCAGCTGGAAGTCCTCATAGAGGTCATTTCGCAAGCGGGCCAGCAACGCTTCCCGGGCCTCATAGGGGGTGTTCAGCGTGTGGGCCTCCACACCGCCGCCGTCGTCCGAATCCACCGCAGACGCCCGCAGCGTCCGCAGCCGGTCCATGAACTGGGCAATCTCCGTGTCATCCATGCCTCCGGCATTTTTGAGCGTCCAGTAGACCGAGGAATTGTCCTCGATGACGTTGGCAAGGCCGGATTTGATGAAATCGTAGCAGTCGATGCTCTCCCGGACGCCCACAAACTCAGACTGGTGCAGGTCGTTTGCGTACATGGGGATGATGGGGAGGGAGTCGTAGTTCCCGGCGCCCTCGATGGTCTCGTTCCCAAGCCCGTCCCGGCGCACATCCCGAAGATAGGGCCGCTTCTCCTGAAGGACCTGCAGATCCTCGCCCTTGCGCTGGATGTACTCTGTCACGCCGTCCGGCTCATACAGGGTGTACCGTTTGGTCTGCCCCTCCGCGGTCCCCCAATATCGCACACCGGCAGCCAGAGCGCCGCTGTCGCCGTCGTAGAGCGGTGCAAAGCCCGCCTCGTTGCAGGTGTCCGCAAAGCCAAACACCTCCAGATGGTCCCGGTTCCAAAATCCGTATGCCGCGCCGTCCACCATGGACTTTTTGGCCAGTTTCTGGATCTGGTTGTCAAAGGTGCTCCCCAGCTTCTTCTTCGTCTCCGGGCGCTCAAAGGTCACGCCGTTGGATAAAACGTATTGGGTCTGCTGGATGACGAACCGCCGGAAGAAGAGGGTTTTCAGCTTGAAATTGCTGCTGAACAGATCGGGATACGCCTGCCCCTCTGCCGTGTAGAGCATCTTATGAAAGCACTCGATGGTGGTGTTCCGCTTGGCGTAGTATTCCTCCGCAGCGGCGGCAATCCGGTAATCTTCGCTGCCCAAGTGATCCCGGACGGCGGACCGCACAAATTCCATCCGCTCCTGCTCATTGTCGCCCAGTGCGGTCAGGTCTTGATAGGTTTTCAATCTCTCACCCCCGCTGATACAATGGTACATACTCCGGCTTCCCGGCCTTGTGTCTTAAAATCGTCTGACAAAAATATCTGATGTCATCCATGGCGTGGTCGTTTTCCTTCACAGGCCTATCTTCCGCCGCCTTATCGTCCCAGCGGTACAGGCCAAACTCCCGAATTGCATCCTTGCAGGAGCGGTGAATTTTCACCGTCCCGTCCCGCAGCATCCGCGCTGTAGTCATGATACCAGGGACCACCTCGTTGTGTGCCTTGCGCACCTTAAACCGCCCGTGCCGCCGGATGGTCTCGATAAACGATGCCGCTGATGGGTCCACCACCGCCGCCCGAACAGGTAAATCACCGGCCAGGGCTTCCAGATCGGTATAATACTCCTCGTCGGTCTTGTTCCTTTGGTTCTCTCGCCCGGAGTAGTAGTATTCCCGTACACGAGTGGCCATTTTCCCATCCCAGCACCACAGGCCAGCGGAGAAGGGGTTCAGCGTGCCGTAGTCGCAGGAGATGTAATACTCACCCTTGCCGGGGACCTCATCCACGATCTGCTCCTCACCGAAGAAGTCATAGACCAGGCCCTCGGCCAGCACCCACAGACCCCTGATATACCGGTCGTAGAATACGCCAGTGAACATGGATTGATAGCGCTCGATGGTCTTGGCGCTCAGACCGGGGTTGTCTGTCATCTCAAAGTGCAGGTACAGAGCGTTTCGCTCCTTGTGCCGCTTGATCCACTCCAGATAAAACCAGTGCTGCGGGCTTTCCGGGTTGCAGGAGAACCACAACTTTGCCCCATCCACAGAACAGCGGGTCAACGCCTGCTCCACGAAACTACGGGGCATCAGCGCCACCTCGTCCAGCAGCACACCGGCAAACGTGCGGCCCTGGATCAGTGCAAAGCTGCTCTCGTCCTTTCCCCCGAACACTTCAAAGTAGTTGGTCACTGCGCCCCGCCGGACCTCCAGCACCTTGTCTGCCCGCCGCCAGCGCATGGTGTAGCGCTCCTTGGCGAGGAACATGGAGATGAACGGCACCACTATGTTCTTGGAAGCGCTGTCCACAGTCTTACCGCAGATGCCGAACCGCTGGCCGCTGAACTGTCGCATAGCCCAGTCCACAAACGCCCACATCATGATGGAGGTCTTGCCAGAGCGCACAGCGCCGTCGCAGATGAGGGCGTCGTACTTGGAATAGGGGAAAGCGAGGATTTTTTTCTGTTTAGTCGATATAGCCATAATGTTTCTTCTTTTCGGTTATATTCCCAAAGACTTCTTGCAAGTCAAACGCATATATGCCGTTTTACTAAATCCCGTCTGGATGAACGCCACATCATTAAAAGCATTTCGTTAACTGACTTGGATCTATCCTTGCGGCGCGCTTTTTTCACAATCTGTAGGCCATATATTCCGGGCACAATCGCTCCAATATTGTACGGAATCTGCTCTTTTACAGCCTGAAAAACACCATCAGGCATGACATAATAGTTCAGATCGCCGATGAAGTTGTGCCCATTCTTTGAGTGAAAATCCTCAACTGATGACTTCACTTCATAGCAATAGAAATCTCCTTTTTCAATTCCGGAAATCGTATTGTTAACCGGTTTGAACCTCATATAGTCAACTCGAATTGGAGCGGCTGTCGCATAGTCAAAAGTAACTTCTTTCGCCCAGTAGATACGCGGGTCATTGTGTGGGTCGATGTACTTTTCAAGTTCTTTCGATAAATATTCTGTGATTTCCGGCCTACTCATCGCTTTCCAACTCCTCCGCTAATTCTCTCAGGCTCTGGCTGAGCCCGTCCTCTTTCGTGGCCTCTCCCGGCCCGCCGTTGATTGCCGTCCACTTATCGATCAGAGTGCCGATGGCCGTGGTGATCTGCGCCGGGGTGGCCTCCGCCAGCTTCTCCGGCGTGTTCAGGGCTTCCAGGCCCTTGCCGATGATCTCACACACCACACCGCGCTGCTTTTCCATGTACGCCATAATGTCAGCGGTGTTTTCATCCTTTTTTTGTGATACTTTCTGCTCAATGTCGTCACATTCCTGGATAACTCGCTTTACTGTCCCCGCAGACACTTTGTTTTTTCTTCCAGTGGCCCGATAACTGCCCAGGTCCAGATAATCAGCCACTATTTTTTTGCGCTGCTTATCCGTCAGCCGTGCAGCCATGTCACCACCCCATCATTTTATCCCCAGATCCCACCCTCCCGTCTTTTCAGCGAGACGGGCTCACCCATGATTCATTTGGTGCCGCATGGAGGGCGCGACCCTCCGGCCCGTATCTTGGGCTGGTTCTACCTGCGGCATATCTGCCGCCCCTTGTGCAGATCGGGGCGGCCATTGGTTAGGAGGGCCCGTTTTTTGCCACGGAGCCGGGCAAAAGAAAGAAGGGAGTGGGTATCTCTACCCACCCCCCATTTTCTCAGATATTTTGAGGCCTGTCCCCTATATATAGGGTTTTCAAAAATTTTTTTGATTTTTTCCGGGGAGAAATCGCGCAAATGTTTCCTCTGTCTCAAACTGTGCCCCACACTTTGTACATCTCCGCCTACGGATGATTTTTCCGTTTGGCGTTTCCCTCGTGTCATATACGGAACTATCTTCTCCGCAGATTGGGCACATCCTGGCTGCTTGTTCTGTGTCCAACATCTTTTCCCCCTCCATTCTTCTTGCGGCGGACCTTCTCTTCCTGTCTGGACCGACACTTTCCACCATCGCGTACTCTCGGCTTTCCACAGATCAGAAGATAGTGACACACTTTTTCGGTTCCCTCTCCGCAGGCCCCCAGGGATTTGTAATAGATGCATCCCGCACACTGATTACCCATACCGCTCGCTCCTGTCCACATAGTACGGCCCGACTACCTGCTTCAGCCGATCTTCAAATTTTGCGATGGTGTACTCCATATCCTTGGTGTCTGCGTCCATCATGTCCGCCGTCTCGTTCACCGCAGCGTTCAGTGCGTCCACAAATTTTTTGCACCGCTCCGGCCCGAACCCAAAGGCGTCGTTTAGGGCGATGGCTGCGAAATCCACCATCTCCTGCCTGGTCACATGGCGCGTCACCTCCAGTTCGATCTGGTGCTTCCGGTGCAGCTTGTCCAGCATCCCGCTCATGTCACGCCCCCCCTGGTCCGCCTGTCCCACCGCCCCAGCTTCTCAGCCTGGATCCGCGCCACCTGGCCCCGGTCCACAAAGCTGATGGCCTCCAGGGCCTCCACGCAGTTGAGCACGTCGGCCACCTCCTCATTGATAAGGACCCGCGCCTCGCTTTGCGTCAGCGGTGTGGTTCCCACCAGCACCCTGCGCATCTTGAGTACCGCCTGGGCCAGCTCAGAGCACTCCTCCGCGCACTGACACAGGATCTCCTCCGGTCCAAGCTGCTCCGCGATCCTGCGGAGCGTGTCATTGTCACTCATACAATCAGTCCTCCATGTTGATCGGCGTCCCCACCGTCCCCACGCTCTCGCCGCTCCCTGTTGCCCGGAAGAACTCCCCGGGCATGGGGAACATCCATCGGAACATCAGATAGTTGGCCGCGTCCACCAGGTGCTCGGTGTTGTGGTCCCGGTGGAAAGCGTCCAGGCACAGTTGGGCCGTCTCCAGGGCATCCACCCGCCCCTCGCCGAAATTTTTCCGGGCCGGGCCGTATTTGTGATGCGACACCTCCACACGGTTCCTGCGCAGCCGGTCAAACTCCTCGCTATAATCGTTGTTGGCGCTCATTGGAAAACTCCTCTCTCAGCGCCTCCGCGCTGTCAAAATATTGTGTACTGTACATCCCAGGCCGCCACCGCTCCAGCCGGATCAGGTAGGGCACGGACCAGGCCCGGGAGGCGGGGCAGGTGCTCACCCGCACCCGCAGCGCCCCCAGCGTCCGCTCGATCTCCATCTCACCGCAGCGGCGGTGGGCCCGGGCGATGGTCTCCAGATCCTTGTCCGTCAGAAGATTATCCATCGGCGTCCATTTGCGCCCCGCAGCCATGGCACCGCGGGTGCGTATCGGGGACGTCGTCCCCGCGCACCTCCTCACCGCACTCAGAGCACTCCCACAAATCATACACAGGCGCGCTCATACTCCAGGCCAATCCACTTCCCATGCCGCACCGGGGCCACATATCCGCCCAGCCGGTTTAAGGCTCTCTCACAGGTAGGACACAAATCTTGCGGTGTGGCCGTCCCAAACCACTCCCCACACGCTTTACACTCAGCCATCCTGCTCCTCCTTCCACTGAAGGAATTCATCTCGGTTCTTGCGGTGCTCATAAATCAGGCTCTCTGCGCGGAGAATGCCCCTCCACCGGTTGCTGGCTGTGATCCATACCCGAGCAATCAGCCAGACTAGTAGGCCGACGATTGCACCCATCAGCGCCAGCCCGCCAACCAGGATGATGACGGCACCAATGTTCATCGTCACATGATCTACAAGTTTATCCATCCTGCTCCTCCCCTCCGGCTCGGCGATTCCATGCTTTCGTAATGGTTTCTTCTGCCCACGCTTTCTTTAGCGCCCAGAACTTCATACTGGCTCCACACTTGCATTTGATCTCTGCGCACCATCCATCGTCACCAGATGGAACGCCGTTTTTCCGTGTTCGGACAATGCCTATTTGGGGATTGCCGCAAAACGGACACGGTTTCAGTTCATCCATTGCCGCTACCGTCCTTTTTCGCAGGCTTGCAAAGCATCCTATCCAACAAAGACACTTTACCTACACCACCAGTTGCGCACTTTTTTGATTGGCAAATTTTGTTCTCTTTCATGTAGTAAATACAATCTTTACAAGGATTTCTAATCATTCCGCACCGCCCTTCAATGCTTGAATAAGCAATGCTTGAATTTCCTCGCTTCTTTTAGCATTGTCACACATACATGAGTCAAGATAGTTTTTATTGTGGTAAGCGAGAGTTTCGATTGCAAGGGCAATCCAGATATATTCATCTGGTGTTTTGCACACACATTCTGGAAAGTTCTTCATTCCACACTATCCTTTCGCTCCCCATATGAACAGAAATCATCATCATTTGTTTCCTCAAACGATTTCATGCACTTCCCCTTCGGGCCATCATCTTTTCCGTAGCTATCCGGGTCTGCGTCCCACCTCTTGCACTCCCCGCATCGGACCACCGGAACTGCGTCAACGGTAGGGGCAGTGTCAACTGCATTATGAATTAACCTATTTGCCGTTCCACCTGTCACATACCAGTTTTCATCATCAATGGAGTACGGTTTTACTCGACTTAAAACAAAATCCGCATCAATCAGCCGCATATCAGTCACCCTCCTCCGCTGGCTGCTGGAGCCATTCTTTCAAGAATTTCCTGAATAAATGTGGGCCAAAATCTTCTACTTTTCCCGTTGCTACATCCTCAAGCTGAAAATTCCACAGAAAAACCGCCAGCTCCTCGTCACTCATGCCCCGGATGCAGTCAGCATTGGTCATCGGGACAGCACTGCCGCAAACGTCCGGCTTGCACTTGCACATATATTGCGGGGAGCCGCTGTTGCAGCAGTCATCGTCATGCTCGAATTTACACTTCATTCCTCTGCCTCCTTCAGTGCCGCTTCAGCTTCTTCGCGTGATAAAAACCAAGTCTTTCCGAAGTCTCGATCCAGACAGTCATCAAGTCCTTGATGGTGCAGTGCATAGTGGCCGTTTCCCCACACGGATGTACTGCCAACATGGCGGGGGCTTATGCCGACTCCTCTGGCGTGTTTCTTGCTCCTGAGCTGGTATACCGTTACCTCTGAAGGTTTGCACGGCAGCACCACGCACCGCCCCTTACGGTCGGCCTCCGCCAGCTCCCGGAGGCGGTCCAGATTGTAGTCGCCGCCCAGGATGTCTTCGATCATCTCCAGCCTGCCCCGCATTTCTGCGGCCTGCACGGCGGCGGCATGGAGCAGACCGACAACTCCCTCAACCGTGTCCACTCCGTCAAACATGGCATCATACATTTCGTCTCCGAGGGATTCCGCGTCCTCCGCCGCAATAGTGAGATTGTGGGTGTTGGCAATCCTGCGGATCAGCTCCACCAGTGTTGTATCTGCATAATCAGGTTCCGGGCCGCCGCCACGGACCATGACCTCATTGTCCTCTGCGTAAAACATGTTGAGTAATGCCAAGATATGGTTTGTATCGTTTGTCGTCAGTCTCTTCATACTTGTCCCTCCTCCCCGCCTAAAAAATTCTATAATTTACTCCTCCATCATCCAGCATGGAC
>OGKW01000654.1_pt1 | contig 27225 bp, 18 predicted proteins | sample 1572601 | NCBI WGS metagenome assembly OGKW01 (sample SAMEA2581875, study PRJEB24529) | metagenome | biome: Human gut stool | place: China | collected 2011
GACGGGCATCAGCCCGATCGTCATGCCCACGTTGACCAGCACGTGGAAGAGCAGGATCGCCGCCACGCTGTAACAGTAGACCCGCCCGAAAGGCTCCTCCTGCCGTTCGCCCATTTTCATCAGCCGCAACAGCAGCAGGCACATGACGCCGAGCACCGCGACGGCGCCCAGAAACCCCCACTCCTCGCCGACGGTGCAGAAGATGAAGTCGGTGTGTTTTTCGGGCACGAAGTTGTATTTGATCTGCGTTCCTTGCAGGAACCCCTTGCCGAAGAGGCCGCCCGAGCCGATGGCGATTTTCGACTGGTTGACGTTGTAGTCGATCCCCTGCGGTTTGTCGACGATGCCCAGGTAGCTCAGGATGCGCTCCTGCTGGTGCGGTTTGAGCACCGATTCGAAGATATAGTCGGTCGCCGGGACGAAGGCCATCGAAACGACGAAGAGTCCCGCCATGAGCAGGATGTTCATCAGCCGCGTGCGGTAGGCGTAGACCGCCACGATCGGCAGCGAAGCGAGCGTCACGGTCAGCAGGCTGCGGTAGATGTCCATCGTGCCGGGGGCGATGAGTCCCATGAACGACGAGAGGACGATGGCGTTCATCATCGCCTCCGACGCCACGCAGATCAGGATCAGCAGCACCAGCAGCGTCATGGGCGTCAGCAGGAACGAAACGATGAAGAGCGCAGCGATGAGCAGAATCGGGATGCAGAGCCACTTGTTGAGTCCTTCGCGGTAGAGGACGAAGAGGAATGCACCCAGCACGATGCCCGAACCGGTGTCGTTTTGCAGAATGGTGAGCAGCATCGGGATGCCGACGATCACACCCACGCGCAGCAGATCGCCGAAGCGGTTGATCGAGAAGGAGTAGTTGCTCATCACGCGCGCCAGTGCAAGCGCCGTGGCGATCTTGACGAATTCGACGGGCTGGATGCGCAGCGACCCCAGTTCGATCCATGACTTGGCGCCGTTGACCTCCTTGCCGGCGATCAATACGCCGATCATCACCACGATACCTATTATATATAGCGGATAGGCCCACATGTGGTAGTAGCGCACGTCGAGTAGCAGGACGACGAGCGCTACGACGAGTACGGCCGTCACCCACATGTACTGCTTGATGTAGAAGTGCGAGAAAGCGAAGAAATCGGCCGTCTCCTCGTCGAATGAAGCGGCGGTGATGCAGATGCAGCCCGCCGCGACCAGCAGCAGGTAGTAGAGGACGGCCAGAAAATCGACCCCCTGGAACAGACCGCCTTTGATTCTACTTTGCATAGGAGGGATAATAGATTTGCATGTTCTTCACCCTATCGACGAGCCACGGGCGGGTGATCGTGTCGGTGAGGTAGTACTCTTCGACGAGCGAGGCGATCGGCAGGGCGATCGTGGCGCCGAATCCGCCGTTTTCGACGTAGACCGAGATCGCGATGCGGGGATTGTCCTTCGGTGCGAACGACAGGAAGGTCGAATGGTCGCGTCCCTGCGGATTCTGGGCCGTGCCCGTCTTGCCGCAGACGTCCCAGCCGTCGAGCCGAGCCACGGTCGAGGTGCCGCCGACGTTCACGCCGCGCCACATTCCCTCGACGATCGGTTCGAAGTGCTTGGGGTCGATCATCGTATACTGCTTTTCGTAGAAACGGCGGTCGATCGAATCGCGTCCTTCGATGCGCTTGACGATGTGGGGGATGTAGTAGTAGCCTCGGTTGGCCAGGATGGCCGCGAAATTGGCCATTTGCAGCGGCGTGCAGCCCAGTTCGCCCTGCCCGATCGAGAGCGAGATGACCGTCAGTGCGTTCCACGAACCGTGATAGACCCGGTCGTAGTATTCGCTCGACGGGACGTAGCCCGCCCCTTCGTCCAGAAAGTCGGATTCCAGCTTGCGGCCGAAGCCGAGGCTGTTGACGTAGGTTTTCCACATGTCGAAGCCGTGTTCGACGTCTTCGTAACGGCGGTTTTCGAGGATGTTGCGCAGCACGTAGCAGAAATAGGCGTTGCACGAGTTGGCCACCGCCCCGCGCAGGTCGAGCGGCGAGGCGTGGGCATGGCATTTCATCATGCGGTGGCCGTAGCGGAATCCGCCGTTGCAGGAGTAGCGGTCCGCCGGCGTGAGCACGCCCTCTTGCAGTCCGATGAGCCCCTGCACCAGCTTGAAGGTCGACCCCGGGGGGTATTTGGCCTTCACCGCACGGTTGAACAGCGGCTTGCGCTTGTTGTAGAGCATCTTCATGTAGTTGTTGCCCCGCTGGCGCCCCACCAGTTCGTCCGGATCGTACGTCGGCGAGGAGACCATCATCAGGATTTCGCCCGTCGAAGGCTCGATGGCCACCGCGGCTCCCACCTTGCCGCGCATCAGCTCCTCGCCCAGCAGTTGCAGGCGGGCGTCGATGGTGCTCACCAGATAGCGTCCCGGTTCGGGAACCGAGTCGTAGCGGCCGTTCATGTAGGAACCCTTGATCGCCCCGTGGGTGTCGATCTCCTGAATCCGGACGCCCTTGCGGCCCCGGAGCTGCGGCTCGTAGGCCGACTCCACGCCGTTCATCCCTACGTAGTCGCCCGTCTTGTATTCGGGGTTGCGCTTCAGGTAGTCGGGGTTCACCTCGCTCACATACCCCAGCAGGTTGCCGCCCACTTCGCGGGGATACCGGCGGACGGTGCGGTAGACGGTGTAGAACCCCCGGAAGTTGCACTCGTCGAAGCGCAGTTTGTCCTCCTTGGAGATGTAGTTCATAATCAGCCGCGGCGCCCGCGGACGCATCCGCGCGTTGGCCAGTTCGCGTTCGAGCCGGGCGCGCGAAAGTCCCAGCACGTCGCACATGCGGGCCGTGTCGAAGCCCTGTTTGCCGATTTCGCTCGATATGACCATCAGGTCGTAGCATTCGCGGCTCTGCACCAGATATTCGCCGTTGCGGTCGAAGACCTCGCCGCGCGGCGGGTACTGCACGACGTGGCGCAGCACGTTGGCGCGCGCCAGATCGTCGTAGCGCGAATCGAAGAGCTGGATGTAGGCCAGCCGTCCGACGATCAGCGCGAAGATCAGCAGGACGATGACTTGCAGGGTGCGCATCCGCATGAAACTCTCGGAGTTTCTCATATGCGCACGGGGATTTTGGCGGTGAAGATGCGGGCGATGATCCAGATGAAGCCCGCCGATACCGCCATGCTGACGACGATGCGCAGCAGCGTATGGAGCGCGTGGGTCCACGAAAGGGCCTCCAGCGAAAAGAATACGGCGTGATGCACGAGCGTCAGCGCCACGAGGTAGGTGATGAACTTTCGTTCGCCCAGGCGCGCCGACGAGGGGATGCCCCCTTCGCGGACGTTGTCGCGGCCGCAGATCATGCCGGCCAGGGTCGGGCGCAGGAAGGCGATCAGCAGCGTGGCGATCGTGTTGATCCCCGCCGCGCCCATGGCGAAGTCCATCGTGACGCCCAGCGCCAGTCCGGCGCCCAGAACTGCCGCGGGCGGCGTGTCGAGCGGCAGCAGGGCGATGAAGACGATGTATACGAGCGGGTTGAGGTGGATGCTGATGGTCAGGTTGTCGAACAGGAAAACCTGAAGCAGCGCCGCCGCCGCGAAAAGTCCGAGATATGGTAGTGTGCGATACATTTAGTCGTTCCGGGTGTGTTGTTCGATTTGTTCGCTTTGCTGCAGGTTGCGGATTTCGTAGAAGTCGCGGTTGCCGACCAGCACGACTTCGTTCAGCCGCGACATTTCGGCTGCGAGCCGCACCCGTACCGTGTAGGCCGTGCGGGTCTCGTTGAGCGAGGCGCTCTCGACCCAGCCGATCAGCACGTCGGCGGGAAAATACTGCGAGAATCCGGTCGTCACGACCTCCTGTCCGGGCTTCGGGTCGGCGTATTTCGACAGCTCGCCGAGGATCACCACGTTCTGGTCCAGCCCGTCCCAATAGATCGAGCCGTAATATTCGGCGTCGGCGAGCTTGCCGCTGGCCCGGAACGAGGTGTTCAGCACCGACATCGCCACGGCGTAGCGTTCCGTGCAGTCGACGACGTAGCCGGCCATCGCGCCGTCGGGCGAGAGGACGGCCATCTCTTCGACCACGCCGTCCTGACGTCCGCGGTTGAGCGTGATGAGGTTCTGCGCCCGGTTGACCGTGTTGGCCACGACCGATGCCGTGACGAAGCGGTATTTCGATTCGCCGATGTCCTGCATATAGCTGTCCAGCCGCGCATTGGTTTCGGCCTCCTCGTACTGGGCGAGCCGCTCTTCGAGCTGTGCGACGCGGCCTAGTAGCAGCCGGTTTTCGTGCCCGAGGCTGAAGTAACGCCTTATGCCCGCGAAAAATCCGTGCACGCCTCCCGCCACCTGGTTCGACCGTGCGAGCAGCCGGGCCTGGGTGTAGTGGGTGGAGTGGGCGTAGTAGCTGATGGCCGCGACCTCCAACGCCACGAACAGCACCACGACGTAGATGCTTCGTATGAACTCGAACAGTTTGCGCAAAGCAGTTCCTTAATTTAAGATTGCGGACCAAGGCCCGCAATCCGTATTTGTCAATTTATCCGATTCTTGTCGGAACGAACCGTATTTCGGGCTTCGCGAAGTCGGCGGTGCAGGGGCATACTCGGGTATGTGACTGCACCGGACGGCGAACGACGTGCGGAAGACGGCCGTTATCGCAAGAATCACTTCATCAGGAACGAGAACCGGTTGATGTTTTTCAGTGCGATGCCCGTTCCGCGCGCGATGGCACGCAGCGGATCTTCGGCGATATGGAACGGCAGTCCCGTCTTCTCCGTAAGACGTCGGTCGAGGCCCTTGATAAGGGCGCCGCCGCCGGCCAGGTAGATGCCGTTCTTGACGATGTCGGCATAGAGTTCGGGCGGCATCGTTTCGAGCACCTTCATCAGCGCCGCGTCGATCTTCGTGAGCGACTTTTCCAGCGCGTAGGCGATTTCGCTGTACGAGAGCGACACGGTCTGGGGCAGTGCGGTCAGCATGTTGGGACCCGTCACGACGAAGTCCTCGGGCTCCTGCTCCAGGTCCGAAACGGCGGCGCCGATCGAACATTTGATCGCCTCGGCCGTGCGTTCGCCGATGCGGATGTTGTGCTGCTGGCGGACGTAGTTCTGGATGTCGGAAGTGAAGACGTCGCCCGCCACGGTGACCGACTCCGAGCAGACGATGCCGCCCAGCGAGATGCAGGCGATCTCGGAGGTGCCGCCGCCGATGTCGATGACCATGTTGCCTTCGGGGGCCTCCACGTCGAGACCCGCGCCGAGCGCCGCGGCCATCGGTTCGTAGATCATGTAGACTTCGCGCCCTCCGGCGTGTTCGGCCGAGTCGCGCACGGCGCGTATTTCGACGTTGGTCGACCCGGAGGGAATGCAGATCACCATGCGCAGCGAGGGTGCGAAGAGGCTGCCCGAGGTCTTGACCTTCTTGATCATGCCGCGCAGCATCAGCTCCGTGGCGTTGAAGTCGGCGATCACGCCGTCTTTGAGCGGACGGATGGTTTTGATGTTCGGGTTGGTCTTCTCGTGCATCTGGCGGGCCTGCTGGCCGATGGCCACGAGTTTGCCCGTGTGGACGTCCAGCGCCACGATCGAAGGTTCGTCGACGACGACCTTTCCGTTGTAAATTATCAGCGTGTTGGCCGTTCCGAGGTCGATGGCCAACTCCTGTGTCAATGAAAAAATTCCCATATTCCTACACCCAACTGTTCTGTTTCGTGAAATGCTTTATTCTCAATCCGATACGCACCCGCGACGCCGCTTCGGGCTTCGGCGGATGACATATCCCGACAAAGGTAGCAAAAAGCCCCGGAACTTTTTGTATTTTATTCTGATTTTTTTTAATTACATTTGTGCTGGAAAAACTGAATCTCCGCATGGAATACAAAATCGGAACCGACGCCCGCTGTGCGGTCATCGGCTATGGAAGCTGGGCTACGGCCATCGTCGGACTGCTTGCAGCCAACGGCCGGCGCGTAGGGTGGTATGTCCGCAATCCCGAGGTGCTCGAATCGCTGTGCTCGGACGGCCGCAACCCCCGCTATCTGAACGATCTGGAGTTCGACCGCAACAGCATCGCCCCCTCTTCCGACCTCGACGCCGTGGTGCGCGACGCCGACATCGTGATCCTCGCCACGCCTTCGGCCTACCTCAAGGATTTCCTCGCCCCGCTGACCGTTCCGCTCCGTGACAAATTCGTCGTTTCGGCCATCAAGGGCATCGTCCCGGGCGACTACCAGACCGTCGTGGAGTACATCCACGACCATTACGGGCTGTCGTATAGGCAGATCGGGCTGGTGACCGGGCCTTCGCACGCCGAGGAGGTCTCGCGCGGCAAGCTTTCGTACCTCACGGTCGTCTGCGCCGATCCCGAAAACGCGCGGCGCATCGGCGAACGCTTTGCCGGGGAGAACATTCGCCTCAGCTATTCCGCGGATCTCTATGGCGTCGAATACGCCGCAATTCTCAAGAATATCTACGCCCTTTCGGTCGGCATCGCCGTGGGGCTGGGCTACGGCGACAATTTTCTGGCCGTGCTGATCGCCAATGCGGCGGGCGAGATGACGCGTTTCCTGGAGGAGAGTTATCCCGATGAGCGCAACACGCAGGTCTCGGCCTATCTGGGCGACCTGCTGGTGACCTGCTATTCGACTTACAGCCGCAACCGCCGGCTGGGGCTGCTCATCGGCCACGGCTGTACCGTCAAGAGCGCCCTGAACGAGATGACGATGGTTGCCGAGGGCTATTTCGCGGCCGACTGCATCCGTCACATCAACTTCCGCCACCGGGTCGACATGCCCATCGCCGACATGGTTTACCGGGTGCTCTACGAGGGCGCCTCGGCGCGCAGGTGCATGCAGGAACTGACAACCAAATTAATTTAGTTAGCGATATGATGAAAAATGTGAAATTGGACATTGCCAAGACGGGCATTGAAATTTCCGCCGACATCGAGGCCAAAGCGCAGGCAGCCAATGCTCTGCTGCATTCGGGCAAAGGCGCCGGCAACGATTTTCTGGGTTGGGTGCACCTCCCCTCCTCGATTTCGGAGAACGAGATCGACGCCATCCGGAAGGAGGCTGCGAAACTGCGCTCGAAGGCCGACGTGGTCGTCTGCATCGGCATCGGCGGCTCGTACCTCGGCGCCAAGGCCGTGCTCGAAGCCATGAGCGATCCCTTCAAACTCCTGCACAAGGAGCAGAAGGACCCCACGGTCATTTTCGCCGGACAGAACATTTCGGAGGATTACACCGCCGAACTGCTCGCCGCGCTGAAGGAGCATTCGATCGCCGCCATCGTGATTTCGAAGTCGGGCACGACGACCGAGCCGGCCATCGCGTTCCGCCTCATAAAGGCCGAGATCGAGAAGCGTTACGGCAAGAAGGAGGCTGCGGAGCGCATCGTGGCCATCACCGACAAGGCGCGCGGGGCGTTGAAGACGCTCGCCACGCAGGAGGGATACCCGACGTTCGTCATTCCCGACGATGTGGGCGGACGCTTCTCGGTGCTGACCCCCGTGGGGCTGCTGCCGCTGGCCGTCGCCGGTGTGGACATCGCGGCCCTCGTCCGCGGTGCGCAGGAGATGGAGAAGGCCACGGCCGAAGGCGTCGCTTTCAAGGAGAATCCGGCAGCCGTCTACGCCGCCGTGCGCAACATCCTCTACGACGGAGGCAAGAAGATCGAGATTCTGGGTTCCTACGAGCCTAAACTGCAATATATCAACGAGTGGTGGAAACAGCTCTACGGCGAGAGCGAGGGCAAGCAGGGCAAGGGCATCTTCCCGGCGAGCGTCACGCTGACGGCCGACCTGCACTCGATGGGCCAGTATATCCAGGACGGCGAGCGCACCCTGTTCGAGACGATCATTTCGGTGGCCAAACCCGCCGCCGAAGTGCTGATCGAGGCTGACGGGGAGAACCTCGACGGGCTGAACTTCCTGGCCGGGAAGCGCATTTCGGAGGTCAACCGCATGGCCGAGCTGGGCGTTCAGCTGGCCCACGTGGACGGCGGCGTGCCGAACATCCGCATCGAGATTCCCGAAATCTCGGAGAGCGTGATCGGCGGCCTGCTGTACTTCTTCGAGAAGGCCTGCGGCATCAGCGGCTATATGCTGGGCGTGAATCCCTTCGACCAGCCGGGCGTCGAGGCCTACAAGAAGAACATGTTCGCCCTGCTGGACAAACCCGGCTACGAGGAGGCTTCGAAAGCTATCAAGGCCCGTTTGTAAAACGGGTTTCAGGGGCGTGGGCGGCGGCGTTTCCGAGCCGCTCCTGCGCTTCCATCCGGCTGGTTTCTAAAGCCGATACCGAAAAAGCCAATTCCCGCCGGGGATTGGCTTTTTTTATTTATTGGCCGCGGCGTTTATTGACCGCGCACCCGTCTGCCTTTCTCGGTGAAAATCTCTGTTTCGCCCTCTTTCTGCATGTAGAGCAGTTTTTCCCGGAAACCGCCGTTCGGAGCCGCGACGCTCTTTCCGGCTTCTGACGTGTCGGCCTGCGTGTCGATGACGGTATGCCCTTCCTTGTAATAAACAGCGTCGTAGACGCACGGGACGATCGGTCGGCCGCGGTCGTTCAGCATGCCCCACTTGCCGTCGCGCCGGACGATTGTGAATCCGGGGGTGGCTATGAGCAGGTACGCCAGCTCATAGACGCACGGCACGACGAGACGGCCTTTCGGATCGACGCAGCCCCATTTCCCGTCGGCGAAGCCCAGGTTCTGCAACCGGGTGTCCGCGAAATCCGTGCGACCGTCGTTCTCGAACGCCACCTTGTCCCGGACCGGGAAGATGAACCCGTAGAACGGCGTGATCCGGTTGCCTTTCCGGTCGATCAGGGCCGTCGGGCAATCCGAGAGAATCGGCACTTTGAATTTGTCGACTTCGTTTTTGACCATCGCGACGCTCTTGTCGAACCCGTATTCCCCGAAACTGCCGCACCAGTCGTATTGCAGGGGGACGGCCGTTGCGCCCGAGGGGTCGATGAACCCCCATTTGCCGTTGAGCCGTACGGCGGCCCGGTCGCCGATAAACTGCCGGGCGTCTTCGTAGCGGGCATTCCCGAAAACGGCGTGGCCGTATTCGTCGGTGAAATAACACGGGGCGGAACCCCGCGTCCGGTTCATGTAAAGCTGCGGACACTGCGAAGCGGCGCACGATGACAGCGCGAGGCTGATTAATAAGATATATGGACGCATCGGTTTAATATCTGACGTGTTTCTCCGTGTCGTGTTTTTTCTCAAAAATGTACTGTTCCTTCCAATTCAGGGGCGCAGCTTGCATTATATTATTTATAGATGCAGGGGGGGGGACAAAAAAGGCGAACTTGAAGAGAGTTCGCCTTTTTTCATGGAAAAAAATCGGCCTATATGACTCCCTGCTCGACCATCGACTTGGCGACTTTCATAAAGCCCGCGATGTTCGCGCCCTTCATGTAGTTGAGGTAGCCGTCCTTCTCGGTGCCGTACTCCACGCAGGCGTGGTGGATCGACGACATGATCTGGTGCAGCTTGGCGTCGACCTCCTCGGCCGTCCAGTTGAGTTTCTGCGAGTTCTGCGTCATTTCGAGACCCGACGTGGCCACGCCGCCGGCGTTCACGGCCTTGCCCGGTCCGTAGGGAATCTTCGCCGCGATGAAGGCGTCGATGGCCTCCGGGCGGCAGCCCATGTTCGAAACCTCGGCCACGACTTTCACGCCGTTGGCCAGCAGCCGTTTGGCGTCCTCGCCGTCCAGCTCGTTCTGCGTGGCGCACGGCATGGCGATATCCACCTTGACCTCCCACGGTTTCTTGCCCGCGAAGAACTGCGAGCCGGGGAATTTCGCGGCGTAGGGTTCCACCACGTCGTTGTTCGACGCGCGCAGTTCGAGCATGTAGGCGATCTTCTCGGCGTCGAGACCCGCAGGATCGTAGATGTATCCGTCGGGACCCGAGATCGTCACCACCTTGGCGCCCAGTTCCGTGGCCTTCGTCGCCGCGCCCCAGGCCACGTTGCCGAAGCCCGAAATGGCGATGGTCTGGCCCTTGATGTCCATGCCGGCCTTTTCGAGCATCTGACGCAGGAAATAGACGGCTCCGAAGCCCGTCGCCTCGGGACGGATCAGCGAACCGCCGTAGGTCATGCCCTTGCCCGTCAGCACGCCGGTGTTCTCCTGGGCCAGCTTGCGGTACATGCCGTAGAGATAGCCGATTTCGCGTCCGCCGACGCCGATGTCGCCTGCCGGAACGTCGGTCTGCGGACCGATGTGACGCCACAGTTCCAGCATGAATGCCTGTACGAAGCGCATTACTTCAGCATTTGACTTTCCACGAGGAGAGAAGTCGGAACCACCTTTACCACCACCCATTGGCAGAGTAGTCAGTGAGTTTTTGAATGTTTGTTCAAAGGCAAGGAACTTCAAGATAGAAAGGTTCACAGATGCGTGGAAACGGATACCGCCTTTGTAAGGGCCGATTGCGTTGTTATGCTGAACACGGTAACCCATATTGGTCTGAATATTACCTTTATCGTCCATCCAAGTCACACGGAACTGATATACTCTATCAGGAATACACAAACGTTCGATCAAGTTTACTTTATCAAACTCCGGATGTTTGTTGTATTCTTCTTCAATAGTAGAAAGTACTTCTTCTACTGCTTGATGATACTCCGGTTCATTGGGAAATCTTCTTTTCAGATCGTCTAATACCTTTGCTGCATTCATAATCTTTTTTTTCTTTAATTGGTTGATATAAATAAAGTGCTAATTTGACAATTTGCTAATATACCGTTTGACTATGTGCTTTTGTGCTATATAGCAGATTTGCACATCTGCGTATGGGTACATCGGATATTTATTTTCGGTTGCAAAAGTAAAGATAAAAATTGAACTAGCAAACATTTTATAAAGAAAAATGCGATAAAACATCAAATTTGATATTTTATCGCATTAAAAATAGGAAAAAAGATATTTATTTGTTCTTTTTGATCGACTTATAGACAGGAATAAACACTAATGCTGCCGAAATGCCAAGCATTACCACCGTCATCCCGTCAATTCGTTCGGCTTTTGTCAGAACTAGATAGCAAAGCGCCAACCAAAGTAGGCTGATGCAAACTATTTGTGATTTGGATAACGGACGTTTCATTTACCTCCTCTTTTCTTTTTGTCAACGATGGCGTCGATCACGGCTACAGCTGTGATATTGACAATGTCGCGGACAGAGCTTTCGAAATCGGTGAAATGAATAGGTTTGTTCAATCCCATCTGGATAGGGCCGATGAATTCCGTATCCGGGTCCATTGCCTGCAACAGTTTGTAACCGGCGTTTGCTGAACTCAAGTTCGGGAAAATCAATGTATTTACATCTTTTCCTTTCAGGCGGGTAAACGGATATTTGGTATCACGCAATTCGCGGTTCATGGCAAAGTTTACCTGCATTTCACCGTCAATAGCCAGTTCCGGATATTCTTCCTGCATGTGGGCAACAGCTTCGTGCACTTTCACAGGGCTACCTGCAGTATCAGCACCGAAGTTGGAGTATGACAACATTGAGATAACCGGCGTGTGATTGAAGAAGCGAACTGTTTTATCAGACAATTTAGCGATGTCAATCAATGTTTCCGTATCCGGGTGGCGGTTAATCAGTGTGTCTGCCAGGAAGTAAGTACCTTTCTTGGAGTTCAGGATATGCATTGTTCCGAAGTGTTTGAAGCCCGGTTGGATACCGATTACTTCTTTGGCCACTTTGATCGTATTGCTATATCTTGTATAAAGTCCGGTGATGAAAGCATCCGCATCTCCTGTCTCCACCATCATCATACCGAAGTAGTTGCGTTCGAACATTTTATCGTTGGCTTCTTCATAAGTAAAGCCTTCGCGTGCACGTTTTTCTGCAAGAATGCGTGAGTAACGTTCGCGGCGTTCCGATTCGTCCGGGTGACGGAGATTGACGATTTCAATACCTTCCAGGCTAAGATCCATTTCTTCTGCCAGTTTTCCGATAGCTTCGTCGTTTCCTAATAAGATAGGATGACAGATACCTTCGGCTTTCGCTTCAACGGCAGCTTTCAGCATATTCGGATGGATACCTTCGGCAAATACGACACGTTGCGGTGAACGGCGGGCTGTATCATACAGTTGGCGGGTCAGTTTGGATTCATAACCCATCAATTCGCGCAGGTGAACACAGTAAGCATCCCAGTCTTTAATTTCAGTGCGGGCCACTCCGCTTTCCATAGCAGCTTTTGCCACTGCGCAGGAAACTTCGGTGATGAGGCGTGGATCTACCGGTTTCGGGATAAAGTATTCCGCGCCGAAAGAGAGGTTGTTCACGTGGTATGCCGCATTAACTACATCGGGTACCGGCTGTTTTGCCAGATTAGCGATAGCGTGTACGGCTGCAATCTTCATCTCTTCGTTGATAGCTTTAGCGTGAGTATCCAAAGCACCGCGGAAGATATACGGGAAACCGATTACATTATTAATCTGGTTCGGATAGTCGGAACGTCCGGTAGCCATCAGTACGTCAGGACGTGCTGCCATGGCATCTTCGTAAGAGATTTCCGGTGTCGGGTTAGCCAATGCGAACACAATCGGCATCGGAGCCATGCTGCGCACCATATCCTGGCTTAACACATTTCCTTTCGACAGGCCGAGGAATACATCTGCACCTTTGATTGCTTCTTCCAGCGTGTGAATATCCGTGCGGTCGGTTGCAAAAAATCTTTTCTGTTCGTTCAGATCCGTGCGCGCCTTGCTGATAACGCCTTTACTATCCAGCATGACGATGTTTTCGAGACGTGCACCCAGTGACACATACAATTTAGTACAAGATACGGCAGATGCACCTGCACCGTTCACAACGATTTTTACATCTTCGATTTTCTTTCCGGCCACTTGCAGGGCATTCACCAAACCGGCACTGGAGATAATAGCAGTACCGTGCTGATCGTCGTGCATGACAGGTATATCCAGTTCTTCTTTCAGGCGACGTTCGATTTCAAAACATTCGGGAGCTTTGATGTCTTCCAGGTTGATACCTCCGAAAGTAGGAGCAATAGCCTTTACTGCAGCAATAAATTTCTCCGGATCTTTTTCATCCACTTCGATGTCGAAAACGTCGATGCCCGCGTAAATTTTGAAAAGCAGACCTTTACCTTCCATTACAGGTTTACCGCTCAATGCACCTATATTACCCAGTCCGAGTACGGCTGTACCGTTGGAAATAACGGCTACCAGATTACCTTTAGCCGTATATTTATACGCATCTTGCGGATTCTTCTCAATTTCGAGACAAGGTTCTGCTACACCGGGAGAATATGCGAGTGATAAGTCGGTTTGTGTACTGTAAGGTTTGGTAGGCACTACCTCAATCTTACCGGGTTTGCCCTGTGAATGATAGAGCAAAGCGGCTTCTTTCGTTATTTTAGCCATGGTATTTATGAAATTTGTTAATAAGTTATCATTTGACCGCAAATGTAGGAATAAAAGTTCGAAATTGTAGCTGTTGATTAATAATTTCTATTAATTTTATAGCAAAATGGCTGAATTTATGATATGATATGTCAAGGATGTGTTTTTGTATTCTATTCCCTTTTAAATGCTATGATATTGATTTATTGAAATTTTAACAAGTGCTTTGGTTGTCGGCTTTAGTTATTTCGCTATTTTTGAATCGATATATGATTTAACCTTATTTTATAATGATTACCACCCAGCAACTTCAATTATTGAAAGAAGGAAATAAAAATGCTTTTGAGGCATTGTATCGTGGATACAATGCTCGCATTTATAATTTTGTCCTTTCTATGGTGAGCAATGCCGGGGTGGCGAAAGATATCACACAAGATATTTTTCTCCATATCTGGGAGAAGCGGCTTAATATCGATCTGGAAGGGAATTTTGACGGCTATCTTTTTAAAATATCCCAAAACATGGTATATCATTATGTAAGACGCGAACTCCTGCTTCAAAATTATGTAGACAGGCTTGCGAATGAGTCATCTGACGAATCCGTAGAGATAGATGAAGAACTGGATTATTTGTTTTTGGAAGAATATATCCTGAAACTTTTAGAAGAACTGCCTCCAGCGCGCCGGGAAGTTTTTATGCTTTACTGGAAATCAGGGTTGAACTATCGTGAGATAGCCGACCAATTGAATATCTCGGAAAAGACTGTTGCCACACAGGTACACCGTTCTTTGGATTTCTTGCGTGACAAACTGGGAATAATTACCTTTTCAGTCTCTCTCTTCTTACATGATATCTAATATAGAAGTTTTAATAAAAGTTAATATCTGAACTATTTCGATTTCTCTGTAGTCCTTTTCTGTCTCTCAAGACTAGTATAAATAGAACAGGAAAATTATGGAGCAACACGATTACATAGTACTATTGGAAAAATTCTTCAAAAAGGAGGCCTCTTCTGAAGAAAGAAGGATACTTATTGAATGGATTCGTAAACCCGGAATTCGTAATGAGTTTAATCTGCTTTGCGAGCAAATGTGGAAAGAAGCAGCCGTCGAAATCGATAAGACAGTGGAAGAAGAAATGTGGAACCATCTGCAGAGGAATCTGGATGAGCCCAAGATACTATCTCCGAAGAAACGGCGCTGGCAACCTATTATATATAAGGTGGCAGCCACTATCTTATTACCGGTTTGTTTGGGACTGGCCACTTACTTTGGGGTAGAACACATGAATAAGGTGTCACAGGACCCTTTCATGGTGGCTGTCGATTATGGACAGAAAGCGAATCTGACTTTGCCCGATGGAACGAAAGTCTGGTTAAATTCGGCTACTCATCTTTCTTATGATGCGGAGTACAACAAATCCGACCGGAAAATCTATTTGGACGGAGAAGCCTATTTCGAAGTGGCGAAAAACAAAGATAAACGTTTTATCGTCTGCTGCAATGATCTGGAGATAGAAGCGTTGGGAACCACCTTTGATGTGAAAGGCTATTGTGACGATCATTCTGTCACAACACTGCTGGCAGAAGGAAGCGTCAAGGTTTCTAATAAAACGGACGTAACCTTGTTGAAACCCGGGGAAAAGGTAGAATACCATAAGAGCAAGCAGACATTTACTAAATCTGTAATCTCGGATATGCGTGAAATCGACTTTTGGCGGAACAATATGTTGATTTTTAATTCATCCTCTTTAGCGGAGATCGCGACTACGCTGGAGCGGATGTACGGAGTGAAAGTCGTGTTTGACTCCGAGAAACTGAAGAACGTGCTATTTTCCGGAACCATCCGGAACAGTAGCTTGCATAATGTATTTTACATTATAAGCCTTACTTATCCTTTAACCTATGAGTTAGAAGGAGATACGGTGAGAATAGGAAGTAGTATTAACTAAAAAGGACAATTTATGGAAGACACCTCATAATAAAATAAAGAGGGTAGAATTATGTAGCAGCATAATTCCACCCCGAAATCAAATACGGTTTATACATGATAGTAAAAAAGAAATTTTCCTTATGCGGATAAGGGAAAGGGAATCCTTTTTGCTTCACGATTTTACAAAGATAATAAAAAGTCTAATTTTCAGACTTATATTTTAAAGAATTTAAAGCTAATTACTAATGAGAAAACAATTACATATCATATTCAGGCTTGTTATGTTCAGTTGTATCTTGTTGTTTGTGTCTCAAGAGGCAAGTGCGCAGATCACTTTCTCTGTGAAGAATCAGACGATACGCCAGACGATACGAGTGATTGAAAAGAAGGCTGATTACAGCTTTTTTTATACGGATAAGCTTCCCGGATTAGATCAAAAAATTTCATTGACAGTGAGTAATGAAAGTATTGATGCGGTTTTAGAAAAAGTTTTCAAAGGATCATCTATTAGTTATAAAATAGAATCGGGTAAGCAAGTGGTGCTTACTCTGAAAAGTGAACAGAACGCCCCCCAGAAAGGCGATAAGAAAACAATCACCGGTGTTGTGTCCGACCGGAGGGGAGAACCCTTGATTGGTGTCACAGTGAGAGTGGAGGGAGAGAATATTGGAACCGCTACCGATATAGACGGTCGTTTCTCTTTGGAAGCTCCTGTGGGGGCAAAAGTCAGTTTCTCCTATATCGGTTATGTTTCCCAATCTCATACGGTCAATAAGCAGAACGTATACAATGTGTCATTGAGCGAAGATTCGCAGGTACTGGAAGAGGTAGTCGTAGTGGGATACGGTTTTATGAAACGGAAAGATATTACGACTGCGGTATCTGTCGTTTCCACGGCAGATATTGAAGAACGTCCGATTATGACAGCTGCACAGGCTATTCAGGGAAAGGCAGCCGGTATTCAGGTTGTACAGCCGTCGGGTATGCCGGGTTCCGGAGTGACAATCCGGGTGAGAGGAGCCACTTCGGTACAGGCATCCAATGAACCGTTGTATGTGGTGGACGGTTTGCCGTCGGATGACATTTCGAATATCAGTCCGAATGATATTGAAAGCATGCAAATTCTGAAAGATGCCTCATCGGCAGCTATTTACGGAGCACGTGCGGCAAACGGAGTAGTGTTGATTACGACTAAAAGAGGAAAGATCGGTGCACCGCAAGTGAAAATGAGTGCTTATGTGGGTTTCTCTAAATTAGGGAAAAAAATAGATGCGTTGAATACAGAACAATATAAAGACTTGATGAAAGATTTGAAAGCAGTTTCGGATGTTGCCCCCAATATCCCCGAAAGTGAAACGCGCTATGTGGACTGGACTGATTTATTCTTCGGTACGGGTGTCAATCAGAACTATCAGTTGTCTGTGGCAAATGGAACCGAGAAACTGCAATATTTTGTTTCCGGAGGTTATTCCGACGAACAGGGTATTGTGGAGAAAGCACATTTCAATCGGTATAATTTCCGTGCAAACCTGGATAGTGAGCAGACCAAATGGCTAAAGATGGCACTCAATTTTGCATATTCGCATACAGGCGGACAATGGGTGAACGAAAGCCGTAGTTCTTTGCGTGCCGGTTCCATCTTATCCGTTGTGAATACTCCTCCGTTTATGCAGAAATGGAATCCGTATGATCCGAACGAATATGACGAACAGGCTTACGGTGCACGTATTCTGAATCCGCTGGCTGCCAATGCTGCAGATAGTAACACGAATACAGACCATATAAATGGTTCACTCGGCTTCACAGTTGACATATTCAAAGGACTGAAGTTTAAAACCACTTTTGGCATTGAACTGACCAATGAACATTGGGACTACTATCTGGACCCGATTTCAACTTCGGACGGACGGGGTACAAAAGGACGTGTGGAAGAGAGTTTCTCACGAAACTTTGAATGGCTTTTTGAAAATTTGCTGACCTATGATTGTTCATTCAACAAACATAACCTTTCTATTTTGGGAGGGGCTACCCAGCAGCGTGCACAATATAACGGTTCGTGGATGGCAGGTTTCGACCTGGCAGAGTCTTATCCCGATATTCATTCCATCAGTGCCGCCAATCAACTGGATAAGGATGCTTGCGGTTCTTCTGCTTCCGCATGGACGCTGGCCTCTTTTCTGGGTCGTGTAGCCTACAATTACGACAGCCGTTATTTGCTGACAGTTAACTTCCGTGCAGACGGTTCTTCTCGTTTTGCCCCGGGACATCGTTGGGGTACTTTCCCTTCTGTTTCTGCAGGTTGGAGAATTTCAGGCGAAAAGTTCATGCAACCTTTACAAGACATTGTTACCGACCTGAAATTACGTGCCGGATGGGGTATGAATGGTAACCAAGGCGGTTTTGGAAACTACGCTTACATGGCTTCCATGAGCGTCAGTAAACTGCCCGTTTCGGAGGGAAACTTATATCCGGGACTTGCCATTAAACCCGGCTCGGCAGCCAATAAAGAACTGACCTGGGAAAAAACAAGCCAATGGAATCTGGGACTCGACCTGACCATGTTTGATTCCCGCTTATCCTTCTCGGTTGATGCTTACTACAAAAAGACCACCGATTTACTATTGACAGTCAGCCTGCCGGAGAATGTGGTGCCGAGCAGTGTGACAAGAAACGACGGTGAGATGGTGAATAAAGGTATGGAGTTCACTCTCTCTTCCCAGAATTTTAAAGGTAACTTTCAGTGGAATACCGATTTCAATATATCTTTCAACCGGAATAAGCTGACGAAGCTCGGTTTGAATAAAGTTTATTATTATGCTGAAATGTACGAATCCAAGGAGAAAGCCGTCATCCTGAAAGAAGGTCTTCCGTTAGGCACATTCTTTGGTTACATATCAGAAGGCGTTGATCCGGAAACCGGAGATATTATCTATCGTGACTTGAATGGTAACGGTTTTATCGATCCGGAAGATCGCACTACTTTGGGAAATGCCCAGCCCAAGTTCATTTACGGTATGACGAATACATTTTCGTATGCCGGTTTCGACCTGTCTGTATTCTTGCAGGGAAGTCAGGGCAATAAGATTTTTAATGCATCGCGTATTGATATGGAAGGCATGACAGACTTTAGAAACCAGTCGGTTCGTGTGTTGGATCGTTGGAAACGACCGGGTATGATTACCAATGTCCCCCGCGTTGGTAATACAGAGAATAATCATAACTCCTCCCGTTTTGTAGAAGATGGATCTTATCTGCGCCTGAAAACAGTCACTTTATCCTATAATTTTCCTAAGAAATGGTTGAATAAGATACATCTGTCCAGATTGCAGGCTTACGTCACCGGACAGAATCTCTTCACACTGACAAAATACAAAGGATACGATCCTGAAGTAAATGCTTTTGGCGGAGACTCCGTTGCTCAAGGGGTGGACTATGGTACTTATCCTCAATCGAGGGCGGTAATTTTTGGTTTGAATGTTGAATTTTAATAGCTGCAAAAATGAAAAACATAATAAATTTAGTGTATGTCGTACTCTGTACATTAGTCGTTTCATGCAGTAGTTTCCTAGATGAGAAACCGCAATCGGATTTTATGCAGGAAGGTACCGGAACGGAAGATCAGGAGTCTAAATATGGAAGTCTGGCAGATGCACAGGCCGAGTTGCAGGGTGCGTATGAGAGTTTTAAAGCAGATATATTCCAGTCGGAAAATTATACTATTGGAGATGTGCAGTCCGATAATTGTTATATCGGCGGAGATGGTGTGGCCGAACAGGAGTTTGATTTGTTGAAACTGACCTCTACCAATTATAAAGTAGAACTGGTCTGGTCACAGTATTATTCGATGGCGGGCACTGCAACCAGTGTGATTGAAAATACGAAGATGATGGATCCTACTTCTACCGTAGCAGAAGAACGTAATCGTGTTATTGCAGAAGCCAAGTTCTTGCGGGCATGGGCGTATTTTGATATTGTCCGTTTATGGGGTGATGCCCCGATGGTGCTGGATTTGATTCCGACCATTACAGCCGAAAACCTCGATAAATGGTATCCGGTGATGTATCCGGAACGTTCTGCCACAGATAAAATATATGACCAGATCCTGGACGACCTGAATGAAGAAAATACCATTCGTTACCTGGTAAGCAAGAATAAAGGAATTTTCCAGGCAACCAAGGGAGCAGCCTATGCTTTACGTGCCAAAGTGTTAGCAACGAGAGGGGAGAAATCAACACGCGACTATACCAAAGTGGTTGAGGCTTGTGACAAAGTAATAGCAGAAGGCTATACGCTGGTCAGTAATTTTGACGAGTTGTGGCAACCCGATAAGAAATTTTCTTCAGAAAGCATCTTCGAAGTCTATTACACCTCCGATGCACCCAACTGGGCTTACTGGGTATTGCTGAAAGAAGATGACGGATCAGTAACCTGGCGACGTTATTGTACACCTACTCATGATCTGGTTGCTAAATTTGACAAAGAGAAAGATACCCGTTATGCATCCAGTATTCTTTGGAAATCAGTGCCTTATGATACCTATTGGCCGGCAGACAGTTACCCGTTGTCTTATAAGATTCGCGAGAAGACTTCCAATATCATTTTGATGCGGTTGGCAGATATACTGCTGTTGAAAGCCGAAGCACTGGTAGAGTTGGACCGCACCCCGGAAGCCATCCGGATTGTAAACAGCATTAGAGAACGTGCCGGTTTTGCTCCTTCTTCTTTAGATGAAAATATGGGGCAGGCTAGAGGACGCCTGGCGGTAGAGAACGAACGCCAATTAGAGTTGTATATGGAAGGTCAGCGCTGGTTCGACCTGGTACGCAATAATCGTTTGCTGGAAGTGATGCAGAAGCATAAAGACAAAGACGGCAGATTGCTGTTTGCAGGTTTGCAGGCTTTTCGGCAGTTGTGGCCGATTCCTCAAGGAGAGAAAGATAAGAACAACAATCTGACTCAAAATGAAGGCTATTAATGAAAAGAGGAACGTAAAACTTTAAAAGAAAAAATGATGAAACACAATAATCTGTTTTTATGGCTGCTGGGGCTGACTGTTTGTTGGCTGGCTTCATGCAGCGAAGAAGATGGCCGGGTGACGTATCCATATTCGTGTCCCGAAATATCGGAACTGCAATTCTCAACTACCGATCAGACACCTGCTGCCGATTCTCTTTATTTTTCTGTGAAGATTCACGATCCGCAGACTCCTTTGTCTACGCTGGAAGTGAAATTGATGACAGGTGAAACTTTGGTCAGTTCGCAGTCGATCCGTACGAAAGGCACTGATGTCTCGATTGTTGAAAAAGGGATTTATATCCCGTTTGAAGCCGGACTTGAAGAGAATCAGGAAGCGAAGGTGATTCTGACAGCCATTAATGTGGAAGGTAGTGAAGTCACTCAAACATTTGATTTCCATATAACCCGTCCGCAGATTCCCGAAGTGCTTTATCTTCACTATAACGGTGAGGTGGTAGAAATGAACCGGAGTGAGGACAATCCTTACCTGTACCTCACGGAAGTTTCCGATTCGGAAGAGGGTTATCCGATGGAACTATCCGGAAAGATCTCTAGCGCAGCATCATTGGACGATGCAAAACTGATTTGGGGAGCTGCCGAAGCAAGCAATACGGCAGTCCTTATTGAAGCGTCGGGACCCAGCTTTGCTTTTGATTACCGGGATTGGTTTGTCGAACAAATCACTTTCAATGTGATGACTTTTGAACTGGGAGTAGTCGGCTACCAAAAGAACCTGAAAATTAAAGAAACCGAGTTGATAGCCAGTGAGGGATTTTTCCGTGCGCAGATTAGCTTTACGCAGGGGGAAGAGTTCGAAATGAGTGGATTTGAAGATGTGGAACACGCTTACAATCGCGACTTCTTTAGCTATAATCCGGATAATGGCAAGTTTACCTTCTTGCGCAAATCAGGAACCTGGGAGATCTATTATTCTTCTAAGTATAATTATATCTGGGTGGCACGGATGGGTGATACGGCTCCCACTTGCTTCTGGCTGGTAGGACACGGATTTACATGCGCACCCGTCTGGAATGAAGCATATAATAGTGGAGGCTGGAATTTGGAAGACATATCACAGTTAGGATATATTGTGCCAATCGGTGAACAGAAATACCAGACCACCGTGTATTTGAGTAACACTCATGAATGGGAATCCTTCGAAATTGAAATTTACAGCGATTTGCAATGGAATAAAGATAAAGGCATGCTACTGCAAGAGGGTTCATTGTCCGGCGATACGGATGGAATTGAACTATCTGGTTCCAATGGAATAACGAGTGGCGATGGTTTCGTTCCCGGCTATTATCGTCTGACTTTCGACGCCTCGCAGGGAGTAGGCAAAGAAACTTTGCACATCGAACGATTGAGTGATTAATACCTAAAAGAATGATATATAGAAAAACAGGAAAGCCTATGAGAAATATGCTATATACAATATGGGGAAGTCTGTGCCTCCTGCTGGTCATTTCCGGTTGTAAATCGACTGACGGGGCGAAAGCCCCCGTGTCATTGACTTGGAAGATGGGAGCTGTGGAAGTACAGCCCGGTTACTATGAGAATTCATTTGTCCTGAAGAACATCTCAGATGTTCCTTTAGGAAAGGATTGGATCATCTATTATTCGCAGCTGCCTCGTGAGATTCTGCAGGAAGAGTCTGCTCCGGTCAAAGTGGAAGTGGTGAATGCGAACTTCTTCCGGATGTATCCGGCAGAAAATTTTCAACCACTGGCTCCGGGAGATTCGTTGACCGTCAAATTCTGTTGTACCAACGGATTGAAAAAAATGTCACATGCTCCCGAAGGCACTTACTGGGTGAGTCAGTCAGGCAGTAAACAAGGTATTCCCTTGCCTGTCGGACTGACCATACAGCCGCTGAAAGGAATGGAGACAGAAGACTGGTATCCCGCACCTGATAAGATATATGCTTCGAATTTGGCGTTGGAGACTACAGCCCAGTTGCAGCAAACTGATATTTTTCCGTCAGTGAAAGAAGCGGTGCCGGCTACCGGCAAAGAGGGTTTTGCTATAGAAAATAAAGTAAAATTGACTTTCCATCCCGATTTTGCCAACGAAGCTGAATTACTGAAAGAAAAGCTGGCAACCATCCATGGCCTGGAAGTTGTATCCGAAGCACCGGTAACAGTTCATCTGGATTATTTGCCGGAACGGGAAACAGCAGTGAACGGCGAATATTATCGGATTGATACGGGAAACGGGCTGATAAATATTTCAGCTTCCACTTCACATGGCATTTTCAATGGGACGCAAACCTTGCTCTCCCTGTTGAAAGGTCAGGAAAAGCCGTTTCGTTTGGAAGCTCTCTCCATCCGCGATTATCCCGACTTGCCGTATCGCGGGCAAATGCTCGATATTGCCAGGAACTTTACGACTGTTGAACATCTGAAAAAGCTGGTAGATGTAATATCTTCTTATAAACTGAACGTACTGCATTTCCATTTTTCGGATGATGAAGGCTGGCGTCTGGAGATTCCCGGCTTGGAAGAATTGACCTCGGTTGGCGCACGCCGGGGACATACCACGGATGAACTGGAATGTTTATATCCGGGCTACGATGGCAACTATGATCCGTCTGCAGCTACCTCCGGCAACGGATATTACACCCGTGAAGAATTTATCGATTTATTGCGTTATGCAGCTCAAAGACATGTGCGTGTGATTCCGGAGATTGAGTCTCCGGGACATGCCCGTGCGGCAATCGTGTCCATGAAAGCGCGCTATCATAAGTATGTGAATACTGCCCCTGAAAAGGCCAACGAATATTTATTAAGTGACGCACAAGACACTTCCCGTTATGTTTCCGCGCAGTCTTATACGGATAATGTCATGAATGTAGCATTGCCTTCTACATACCGGTTTATGGAAAAAGTGATTCGTGAGTTGATAGCCATGTATGAGGAAGCGGAGGTACCTTTGACTACGATTCATTTAGGTGGCGATGAAGTACCCGAAGGAGCCTGGATGGGTTCTCCTGTCTGCCGGACGTTTATGGATGAAAACGGGATGACAAGTGCCCACGAACTGTCTGAATACTATATTACGAAGATGGCAGACTATCTGCAACAACATCATTTGCAATTCAGCGGCTGGCAGGAAGTAGCGTTGGGACATCCGGAAACAACCGATCGGCATTTGAACCAACTTGCAGCAGGAGTGTATTGCTGGAATACGGTTCCTGAATGGGAAGCGGATGAAATACCTTACCAGATAGCTAACAAAGGATATCCGGTGATTCTCTGCAACGTGAACAATTTCTATCTGGATTTGGCCTATGACGCTCATCCCGACGAAAGAGGTCTCTCGTGGGCGGGATATGTCGACGAGTCCAAAGGTTTCTCCATGCTTCCATATAGCATTTATCGTTCTTCGCGTACCGATATGGCAGGCAATCCGGTCGATCCGGACATCGCAGGAAAGGGAAAAACGACTTTGACCGCTTCCGGAAAGGAACATATCCAGGGAGTGCAGGCACAATTATTTGCTGAAACCATCCGTGATTTTGAATGGGTGGAATATTACACCTTCCCCAAAATCCTCGGATTGGTGGAACGCGGTTGGAACGCTTTTCCCGCCTGGAGCACTTTAACAGGAGAGAAAGAACGTCAGGCTTTCAATAAAGAACTGGGCCTGTTCTACTCCAAAGTGAGTGAGAAAGAAATGCCTCACTGGGCGTCCCGAAGTATCAATTTCCGTTTACCTCATCCCGGACTTTGCATCAAAGAAGGGCAACTCCATGCCAGTACCCCTATCCGGGGAGGTGAAATACGCTATACGACCGATGGCACGGAACCGACCCTTCGTTCGGAACTTTGGAAAGCTCCCGTAGCCTGTGATGCTTCCGTTGTGAAAGCGAAACTGTTTTATTTAAATAAAGAGAGTGTAACAAGCACTCTCAAAGTAGATTAATCCACAAAAGTAGATAAGTTATGAACTATGATAAGATAAAAAGAACCGGAATATTATTCTTGTTGGGAATAGGTGCGATCACATCGTTGTCGTGCAATGATAATGATAACGGGAACTACCCGGAGCGAGTGCCCACCCGCCTGTCGGTGATGCCTTTGCCGGAAAGAGTCGATTATAAAGAATCGGTTGTCTCTCTTCCGCAGAATGTGACTGTCAGCCAGAACATTCCGGCTTCCACGTCGCAACTGTTGAAATCCACCCTGGAAGAGAAACTTTCTCTTTCCGTCAGTGATGCCTCCAACGATCGTGCCTTTATCCGTGTGAAACAGGAATCGGATTTGGCAAAAGAGGCTTACCGGCTCACCGTTACCAAAGAGGGAGCCTGCGTTTATTATTCAACGGAAACCGGACTTCTCTGGGGAATCCAGACATTGAGACAAGCGCTCGAACAAGCAAATTTCTTCACTTCCGGAAGTGCTAAATATCTTCCGATGGTCGATATAAAAGATGCTCCCAAATATGATTGGCGCGGATTTCATATCGATGTAGTCCGCCACATGTTTACGGTTGATTATCTGAAAAAGGTGATAGACTGTTTGTCTTTCTACAAGATAAACAAGCTTCACTTGCATCTGACGGACGATCAGGGTTGGCGCATTGAAGTGAAAAAATATCCGTTGCTGACGCAGGAAGGCAGCTGGCGCGACTTTGACGAATATGACAAGAGATGCGTAGAACTTTCCCAACAGGATTATAACTATGAGATAGATCCCCGTTTCGTGAGAAACGGTTCTCAATATGGTGGTCATTATACGCAGGAAGAGATGAAAGGTTTGGTAAGTTATGCGTTGGAAAGAGGGATCGATATTGTACCCGAAATTGACATGCCAGGTCATTTCTCGGCGGCTATCAAAGTCTATCCCGAGTTGTCGTGCACGGGAGAAGCCGGATGGGGAGAAGAATTCTCTTATCCTATCTGTCCCTCGCGCCCGGAGAACTATCAGTTCGTGCAGTCCATCATTGATGAGATGGTCGAGATTTTCCCTTCGGAATATTTCCATATCGGAGCAGATGAAGTGGAGAAAGATAACTGGGAACAGTGTGAAGTTTGTCAGCGATTGATGCAGCAGGAAGGTTATCAGAAAGTGGATGAACTGCAAAACCGTTTTGTGAAGATTATGACGAACTATGTGAAGGGTAAAGGCAAGAAAGTGATGGGATGGGACGATGCTTTTCTTGAAAAAGAGCCACAGGATTTGATTTATACTTATTGGCGTGACTGGCTGCCCGATCAGCCGGGAAAGATTACCCAGAAAGGGTATCCGATTATATTCATGGAATGGTCCCGTTTCTATTTGAGTGCAACGCCTTCAGACGAAGGATTAAGCTCTTTGTATAACTTCGAGTTCGAACCCCAGTTTCCCGGCATCGTGAAGCAAAATGTGTTAGGCTTCCAGGCTTGTGTATGGACGGAGATGATTCCTAATGAACGGAAGTTTGGCCAGCACGTGTTTCCCTCTCTTCAAGCATTTTCGGAGTTGGCGTGGGGAAGTAGCCGTAACTGGATTGATTTTACCAATCGCCTGAAATGGCATGTTAAATGGTTGAATGCGAATGGATTCTATTTCACCAAACCGGGATTTCTTTAATCCCGGTACACTAAGAACAATATGAAATCAGAACGTTTACTTTCATTAGATATACTCCGGGGAATCACCATTGTCGGAATGATTTTGGTGAACAACCCCGGAACATGGGAATCCATTTACGCACCCTTGCGACATGCCGAATGGAACGGACTGACTCCGACTGATTTGGTCTTCCCGTTCTTCATGTTTATAATGGGCGTTTCCATGAGTTTTGCCTTATCCCGGTTCGATCATCATTTCAGTCGCGGTTTTATCATCAAACTGGTACGGCGCACGGTGATCTTGTTTTTGTTGGGACTTTTTCTTTCTTGGTTCTCGTTGGTGTGCACAGGAGTAGAACAACCTTTCTCGCACATACGTATTCTGGGAGTGTTGCAGCGGTTGGCATTGGCTTATTTCTTTGGTTCCTTGCTGATTGTGGGTGTCCGGCGTCCGGCAAATCTGGCATGGATCTCCGGGATCATTCTGGCAGGTTATTCCATCTTGCTGGCTTTGGGACACGGATTTGAACTTTCCGAACAGAATATTATTGCCGTTACAGATCGCACACTATTCGGAGAAGCCCATTTGTATCGGGAGTGGTTGCCGGATGGCGGGCGTATCTTTTTCGACCCGGAAGGCCTGTTGAGTACCTTGCCGTGCATTGCGCAAGTGATTATCGGTTATTTCTGCGGAAATATTTTGCGGGAGAAGACTGAAATCCATCACCGGCTGTTGCAGATCTCCATACTGGGTATTGCTCTTTTGTTTGCAGGATGGTTGTTGAGTTACGGCTGCCCGTTGAATAAGAAAGTATGGAGTCCGACTTTTGTGCTGGTGACTTGTGGTTTTGCTTCCTTGTTGCTTGTGTTTCTCACCTGGCTGATTGATATTCGTAAAAAGCAGAAATGGGGATATCCTTTCCATGTTTTTGGTACGAATCCATTGTTTATTTATATAGTGGCCGGTGTGTTAGCTACTTTGCTGGAAGTAATTACGGTTGGGGGGAGTAGCTTGCAGGAGAAGATTTACACTTCCATTTGGAGCGTTCTTCCCGATGCTCATCTGGCCTCTCTGATTTACGCCCTTCTGTTTATCGGATTCAATTATCTAATTGTATGGGTGCTGTACAAAAAGCAAATATTTATAAAGATATAAGAGGTAGGCGACAGGTTTGAAAAAAGTAGAGTTTATGTCGGATAGCTACAATAGTTTATTTTCGTAGCCGGATGATATAAACTCTATTTTTTGTCACGATGGTAGGATGTCAGGAATCAATACTTATTTGTGTTTCGTAGGAGAAACTACAGCTTTATCTCTTCCGTGAATATCTCCCCGAAACGATTCTTAACCACCACCTTGACAG
>OGKW01000663.1_pt1 | contig 26905 bp, 19 predicted proteins | sample 1572601 | NCBI WGS metagenome assembly OGKW01 (sample SAMEA2581875, study PRJEB24529) | metagenome | biome: Human gut stool | place: China | collected 2011
CGAAGAGCAACCTAAGTTATGAATTTAGGGCAGACACAAAATTTGAGACACTCCCGAGGCTAGGAACATTTATCTAACCTCACTCTAAGTTTTTCTGCTAAGAGACTACGGCTGACAACTCAGAGTCGTTAATCTCTCAAGCGCCAAGTAACTGAAGAAAGCTCCTGCCGGAATCAACACCTTGTCATTGAAGTCAAAATACGGGCTGTGCAGAGCTTCTTTATGTTTCCTATCTTTTACTCCGATAAAGAAGAAGCAGCCGGGCAGAACTTTCTGGTAAGAACTGAAGTCCTCACTGATCATGTAAGGCTCGGCAAGTTCAATAACGTTTTGAGCTCCGAAACAACGATCTGCCGCTTCCTTTGCATCTTTTGTGAGTTCGGGATCATTATTGACGGCAGAAACGCGGCGTTCATAGACAGTTTCTGCTTTGATGCCGTAGGCCGCGGCGATGCCTTGAGAGCGCCGTGTCAGCTCTTCCTCAATTGTGTCTCGAATGGATTCGTCAAAGGTTCGAACCGTGCCGATCATTTTTACAGAGTCGGAAATGATGTTGTAAGCGCGTGATCCTTCGGTATTAAAACTGCAAACAGAAACAACAGCGGATTTAAGCGGATCCAATGTGCGCGAAACTAAGCTCTGCAGAGCGTTATAAATTTCTGTGGCAACCGGCAGCGGGTCTTTGCCGAAATTCGGACGTGCACCGTGTGTCCCTACACCGACGACGCGAATGGAAAACAGGTCGCAGGCCGCCATGGTCGGACCAGCTTTAAAAGCAATCGTTCCGACATCAAGGGAGGGTTCGTTGTGTGCGCCGTAAATCTCTTTAACGTCGTATTTTTGGAAGATACCAGAGTCGATGACGCTTTGTGCACCGGCGACATTTTCTTCGTCGGCCTGGAAGACGCAGAGAATGCGGCCGGGGAAGTCACGATGCTTGGCTAAATAGATGATTGCAGCAATCAGCCAAGTTTGATGGCCATCGTGCCCGCAAGAGTGGGCGCTGCCGTTTTGGGAAGCCCAAGCACACCCGGATTTTTCTTCAATCGGTAGGGCGTCGATATCGGCTCTCAGCGCAACGGTTGCACCGGGTCTGTTTCCCTCGATTAAGAGAAATCCGCTTCCCGGGGAAGTTTCGGTATCTAAACCAGGAATGCCGAACTCTTCAAGAGTGGATTTGATGCGGGCAAGAGTGTCTTGTGTGTTGAAACCGACTTCCGGATTTTCGTGGACGGTTTTGCGGAAGGAGATCAAACGAGATTCGTACTGTTGAAGCTCCTGACGAATGCTTTCAAGATCTATCGTGTTTTTCATTTCCAGCTAATTTAGCCAATCAAATAAATCGACATTCTCGGAAGGTAGGGGCCGATAGTCAAGAGCCGAAGAGCATTAGGATTAAGGACTAAGTACTGCATCATGAATATTTCGTCCTAAATACTGGGGCGGTGCAGTTTTTTTGCGAAGTTTGTCCCAAGAAAGTTTTTTCAGAAGAGGCTCGGTAAAGGAGCAGAAGGCTCGAAAGCAGACCGATTTTTCGACTAAAACTAATCGAAAATACTCATTCACTTGTTGTTACGAAAAAGAAATTCTTCGATTCTCAAAAGATAAAATCAAAATCGAAGAAAAACGTTGTTGCCCTGAGCCTGATGGGGACGAGCCTTTGCATTGGATCGTAGTCGGCTCACCCAAGAAGTTTTTCCTCCTTTATAAGCTTTTGCTTGTGAGGAAATTAAAACAAACCTACAAATCTCAAATACAGGAGGGCGCCTAAGAGCGCACCAGAACAATGTTTACTTCGATGTATTGGTATCTTTTTATCTGCCTTTTATTCTTCGGAATAGGAGACTTCCTTGGCGTGGTGACCAAAGCCAAGGTCTCTGCAGTGTTCGTGAGCTTAATGCTCTTCTTAATCGCCTTTATGGCCGGCTGGATTCCTCCCGACGTTATTAAGAAGGCAGGCTTGGACCAAATTGCTAAATGGTCTGTGATTTTGCTCGTCTTCTCCATGGGTACGACAATCAATATGCGCGAACTGATCGCAGAATGGCGTACAGTGGTTACCGCTCTCTTGGCGATGGGCGTCATTATGCTCGGCGCATTTTTGATGATGCCGTTCATCGGATACGAAAACACCATGGTCAGCGTACCTATCGTGACCGGCGGTATCGTAGCCACTCAGATCATGACCAGCGGAGCTATGGAACATGGCTTTGCCCTGGCAGCTGCATTAGGTACGATTGTTTTCGCAGTGCAGAAGTTCATCGGTACTCCGTTAGCCAGCTACTTCGGTCTGAAAGAAGCTCGTTTCTTAATCGATGAATACCGCAAAACCGGTGTCGTACCTCAAGATACTTATGCGCCTAAAAAAGAACCGGCAGCGGGTCCTACATTCTTTGAGGGGCACAAGAAGTATTACGGCCAGTTCACTTGTTTAGCCATTACAGCGCTTTTCTCCTGGATCGCCTTTGTGATTGGCAAATGGACAGGCCTTTCCGCAACAATTTGGGCTTTGATTTTGGGAGCAGCTGTCGGAAGTACCGGTTATCTGCCTCGCAATATTCTGAAGCATGCCAATGCCGGCGGCTTACTGAACTGCGCTGTTTTCTGCGCCATCATTCCGTCGCTTGCCTCAATTAAGCCGGAAAATCTCCTGACCCTGTCTTACTCGATCTGCGTGATCTTCGCGATTTCGATCTTCTGCATCATCGTTTTCTTCAAATACCTTCCCTTGTGGAAGATCATCGGTTCCAAGAACGTTGCCGTCGGCGTCGCTGCCTGCCAGTTAATCGGTTTCCCGGCTACTTACTTGGTCGTTAATGAAATCATTAACGCCGTTGCCGAAACCGAGGAAGAAAAGAAGATTATTCATGAACGCTTAATGGCGAAGTACCTCGTTGCAGGCTTCGTGACCGTGACAACGTTCTCCGTGATCGTTGCCGGTATCTTCGTGAAGTTCATCTAATCCCGATTTCAAGGTTAGGAAATAAAACATGATTAAATTTGATCCTCAAAATTATCTCTATCCGTCCAAACGTAACGTGGTTTATGCCCGCAACGGCATGTGCAACGCAGGCAACCCGCATGCAGCTTCCGCCGGACTTCAGACACTTTTGAAGGGCGGCAATGCAGTTGACGCGGCTGTCGCAATGGCCAGCGCTATGCCGGTGGTTGAACCGACCGGCAACGGTTTAGGCGCCGACTGCTTCGTGATCCTTTGGTATGAAGGAAAAATGTACGGCCTGAACGCCTCAGGCCCGGCTCCTAAGTCTCTTTCTGTTGCTGCCTTAAAAGACAGAGGATTCGAAAAGATCCCTTCCTACGGTGTCGAACCTATTGATGTTCCGGGTGCGGTTGCCGGCTGGATGACGCTTCATGAACGATTCGGCAAACTTCCTTTGGAAGAAGTAATGGCTCCTGCCATTCGCTACGCCGAAGAAGGCTATCCGGTGACCCCGAATATTTCCCGTCTCTGGCAGGAAGCTTTCGAAAACTATTCCAAATATCGTGATCGTCCGGAATTCCAGGGCTGGTTCGATACATTCGCTCCCAACAACACTTGGCTCAAACCCGGCGAGATGTTCCGCTGCCCGGATATGGCTAAGACATTGAAAGAAATCGCTGCTACCAAGGGCGAATCTTTCTATCGCGGTGCCATTGCTGAAAAGATTGATGCCTTTTTCAAGAAGCACAACGGCTTCTTAACCAAGGAAGACTTAGCTGCATTTAAACCCGAATGGGTAGATCCGATTAGCGTGAACTACCACGGTGTGGATGTTTGGGAGCTGCCGCCTAACGGGCACGGTATTACTGTGCTGATGGCTCTGCAGATTCTCAAAGATATGAAGCTTGGTGAAAGGGATTGCGTCGACACAATGCACAAGCAGATCGAGGCCATGAAACTCGCCATGGTGGATACGGCTCAATACGTTGCAGAGCCTTCCTACATGAAAGTTTCCGTCGATCAGCTCCTCAGCGAAAAATACGCTGCCAAACGCCGCGCTTTGATTAACGATCAGGCCATCATGCCGGAACCGGGTGAACCAGGATGCCCGTCCACCGTTTACTTCTGCTGTGCAGACGGTGAAGGCAATATGGTCAGCTTCATTCAGTCCAATTTCCGCGGGTTCGGATCCGGCATTGTCGTTCCCGGCACTGGTATTTCTTTGAATGACCGTGCAGAGAATTTCAAGTTTGATGAAAACCACGCCAATGCACTGGCCGGCGGCAAACGTCCGTACCACACTATCATTCCGGGATTTCTGATTCAGGATGGGAAACCGTTAGGACCGTTCGGCATTATGGGCGGATGGATGCAACCGCAGGCGCACGTTCAGGTTGTCATGAATATGATTGACTGGCACCTGAATCCACAGCAGGCGTTGGATGCTCCGCGCTGGCAATGGGTCGGCGGCAAGAAAGTAGAGGTGGAACAAGAAACACCGAACTACATCATTCGCCAGCTTCAGCGTATGGGACATCAAATCATTGTCCAGCCTGATCCGTACCATATGGGTCGCGGCCAGGTCATTCTTCGAGATGAAAACGGCGTGCTTTGCGGCGCAACCGAGAAGCGTACCGACGGACAGATTATGTCCTACTAATTAGCAACGGTCTCGATGCAAGGGCGTCGAGACCCACTGTTCGAAATCCGGTTCTGTTTAAAGGCCGGATTTTCTGTTTGGAGCTAGATAATCAATTTAACGTGGCCGTGTGCGTTTAAGCGGTAACGGCGTTCGGTTCCGTCCGACAAGTTGGAAACCTTGAAAACATAGGCCTCAGGATCTGTCGCTTCAGGCAGCTGCTGAAGGGCTTTTTCAATTGCGGCTTCGATCGAGCGGACGCCGGAGACTTTAACGGTTCCGATGACATCCCCGTTTTCTTTGAAAACTTCCACTTGATCGATACTTTCAAAATCTAATCTATTGTTTGGCATGACTCTCTCCCAGCCGAGTATTAATTAGGAGGATTATCCCGCTCGGCGGGCAACATTCTGATTAATCTAACCAAATGTGAGCAGAAGCCTGGCCAATCGAATGACTCATCGGGCTTCTTTTTGCTTTGGTAAAATCACCAGTAGTTCCCTTGCTTGGATAGACGATGGAAAAGGCGCTGAAACTTCTTCCCTTAGGTACTTCGGATTTTGAAAATTTGCGGCATCGGGATCAAATTTATGTGGATAAAACCGACATGATTTGCGAGTTAGCGTCGGTTCCCGGGAAATTCTTTTTCGCCAGGCCAAGACGTTTTGGTAAGTCTCTCCTGCTATCTACTTTTGAGTCTTTATTTCGAGACGGATTGAAAAATTTTCAAGGCCTCAAAATAGAGCAACTTTGGACGGATAAGAGCACATATAAAGTTATTAAGCTGGACTTTTCTCGGGTTAAACCGGAAGGGACTTTTGAGGATTTTTGTCAATATTTTGATAATTATCTAGAAGCGCAATTCAGTCTTATTGGTTTTAAGAAAGAAGATAACGGCCTGTTTCTCAGCAATCAAATCGAAATCTTCCTTGCAGGGCTCTCTAGTTCCTCACTCGTTCTGTTAATCGATGAATATGATGCACCGTTAACAGCGTGTCTTGATAATAAAGAGTTTTTTGAACGGGTAAGGAATTATTTATCAAGGTTTTATGGAATCCTGAAAGCAAACGATCGGGTTCTTCGGTTTTTGTTTATTACAGGCATTACGAAGTTCAATAAAACCAGTATTTTTTCCGAACTAAACAATCTCAGTGATGTCTCTTTGAGCCCGAGATTCGGGACGCTCCTAGGCTATACGCACGAAGAGGTGGAAACTTATTTTGATGGGTATTTGACCCAGTCAGCTTCAGTTCTGAGTGTCTCCCGTGATGAGCTGCTAAGGTCCCTTACAAAGCAATATGACGGTTTTTGTTTCGAGAGAACAACAACGAAGAAGGTTTTTGCTCCCTGGTCTTTATTGAAATTCTTCTCGGAACCGGAAGTCGGCCTTCTTGATTATTGGTTTGAAAGCGGCGGAAGGCCCGCTGCGCTAGTTCAGTATCTTAAGTCTCACACCTTACGGGACCCGGAGGAATATGGGAAGGAAAAGTCAATTGCGTTGAATTTGTTAACCGGTTCGGCTAATGTCAACACCTTATCCGACATTGGGCTTCTGACACAGGCTGGATATTTGACGCTCAAAAGAGTCGTTGGCTTAACCGCTTTTGTTGCTTATCCTAACGCTGAAGTGGCTGCAGCAATGGCGCAGCTTTACAGCGAAAGGTTATTACAAGGACAGACCCTGGAGCAGGTCGGAGCAGACAATGTAGCCCTTCGCTTAGCCGAAGAAGATCCCGAAGGCGTGGTCCATCTCTTTAATCGCATTTTCACTTCCATAGATTATCAAAACTATCCGGTAAGAGATGAGGCCACTGTTCGCGCCTTTATTCAAATCTTTCTTTCCGGTGCCGGATTTTCTCCACATATCGAAGTCCACAACAGTCAAGGCAGAAGCGACTTGGAAGTGACGGTTCAAAACAGACATTTTGTATTTGAGTTCAAGGTTGCCAGAAAGGAGGAATCTTCAGAAGAAAAACTGGAAGAAGGTTTGAAACAAATGCGGAAACGCAGCTATGGACTACAGCATGCCGATCAAGAGCAGTTACGCATGGTGTTGGTTTTCTCAATTCCGAAGCGTAAATTTGATAAGTGGAGCGTAGTTAATCCGGAAAATTAATTTTCTAATTGCTGTTGACTTCCGTGCTCAAAGACTTCAAGTCTTCCAATAAAAAAGCCGCCGGACTAAACCGACGGCCTAGAACTTAAAAACCTGATTGCTTATTGTTCAGAAGCAGCTCCTTCACCTGCAATTCTTCCGAATGTGAAGATATCTGCAATAGCATTTCCGCCGATACGGTTGCTTCCGTGGATACCGCCTGTGACTTCCCCGGCTGCATACAGACCCGGAATCACATTTCCGTCGCGGTCAAGTACTTGAGCCTTCGTATTGATCTTGGCGCCCCCCATTGTGTGATGGCGGCACATTCCAATCGGACCCGCATAGAAGGGAGCCTTGACGATCTTGTGGCTCAGCATAATCGGAGTGCGGCCGAGAGGATCTTTCTTCGAATCAACCATGGCGTTGTATTCATTGATCGTTGCGACCATAACTTCCGGCGGTACTTTGATGAGTTTTGCGAGTTCTTCAATCGTGTCTGCTTTGAACAGGGTGCCGTTTTCCAGGGCACGATGGTTCATTTCGTTGTAATACTCATTGTTCTTATCAAATCCGTCTGTATCGCAAACAGGGAAGACCGTCTGGTCGGTTTGTGCCAAAGTGGCGTCACGAATTACGTCGCGGCGAGCATCTTCAGCAACATATCTCTTGCCTTCCTTGTTGAGGAAGATGGTGTATTCGATAGCTTGGAAGATATCGGCTGTGTGCTTGTAGCCGGGGGCTGTCCAAGGAATGCACTGGATGTAATCCAAACCGACGGCTAAACCGCCGATGCCCTGGATACATTTGAGCACTTCACCGGTAGAGCCTGGCTGGTTCGTCGTGTTGAGTTTTGTCAGACGCGGGTCAAAGTACGAGCACATTGTCGGGTTTGCAGCGAAGCCGCCTGCTGCGGCAACGACAGCCTTGTTGGCTTTCCAAAACTCCTTTTTGCCGTCTTTGAGTTCAACTTCAACACCCAAGACACGGCCGGAGTCCGGTTTTTCACGAATGATTCCGACGACTTTGTGGTTAGTCAAAACCGGAAGACCAATCTTGTTGGCGTAGTTCATGCAAGCTTTGATGTAGTCTCCGCCGCTCTGACCCACAGGATTGCGGCAGCGTGGCCACAGACCGCCATAGATCTGGTAGATGCCTGGTTTGAACTGAACGCCGACTTTCTTAAGCCATTCGACGCTCTGAGGAACGTTTTCGCACAATGTGGCGACGAGAGCAGGGTCGGCACGGTAATCGCCCGCAGCCATCGTTTGTTTGGTATGGAGCTGAGGAGAATCCTCAATGCCTGCTTTCTTGTAATCTGCTTCTACAGCTGCATTTAAGCCGCCTCCGCTAACCATAGTATTGCCGCCTGGAATGGAAAGTTTTTCCAAAACGACAGCATTTGCGCCTTTTTCCTTAGCGACTATGCCTGCAGAAAGGCCGGCACCGCCGGAGCCGATGACAATGATGTCATAGGTTTTATCCCAAGTGGTGGGTGTCGAGCAAGGATTGGCTGCATGAGCAAATGTGGAAATGGAGGCGGCAGCAGAGGCTGCACCCCCAACAAGAAATGATCTTCTGTTGAGTGTCATCCTGTTCTCCTTGGAAGTAGGTGATTTCAGTTTACGCTTTCGTACAAAAGAGACAATTAGGGTTAAGTCCCTTGTGTGCTAACGAGTTTTGTTATTCATTTTCTGAACAAAAATAAATAATTAAGAAAGTTTTTAGACTAATTTTCATTTGCCGATGAAATTACCCCATTATTTCCTTCTGTTTTTCTTCAATAAAGAAAAAAGAGGTGTGTTTTCAAAATCAACTCGTTAAATCCCCCTAATTTTCTTCTTAGAACTAGAGAAAAATACGGAGACTTCAGATTTTCTAGTCAGTTCTAAAATGATCGAGCTGTCAATTTCATTGTTTCTACAAAAAAATAAAGGCTCAAATGTCCAAGGCGCTCCACATTCATCCCAAAGACAATACGGCAGTCTGTACCTCAGAAGTCAAAGCCGGAGAAGAAATCGAAATCATTGATTCCGACGGTTCTAGAAGTTTTATCAAAGCAGAAAGTTCGATTCCTTTCTGCAACAAGATTGCTTTGACCGATATCCAGGAAGGCGAAGAGGTTTTCAAGTACGGTGAAGTTATCGGCAAAGCGACTGTGTTTATTCCTAAGGGAACGCTGGTAAATCATCTCAATATCGCGAGCCAGCCGCGTTCCTATGCTGATGAGTACGTCATAGAAGGAGAACAAAAATGAAATTTCTAGGATTCAAACGCAAAGACGGCTCTGTTGGTGTGCGTAATCACGTTCTCATTCTTCCTTCCTGCGCGTGCGCTTCAGAAACTTGCCGCGTAGTTGCCTCTCAAGTCTTAGGTACTAACAACGTCATCATTAATGTCGGCTGCTCTGATGTCACTGCCAATACAGAAATGACACAGCGGGTGCTGACAGGATTTGCGCTTAACGCGAACGTTTTCGGCGTTGTCGTCATCGGACTTGGCTGTGAGACGGTTGGCCATAAAGAGCTGGCAGATAAAATTCGCAAGTTGTCTGATAAGCCTGTCGTTTCTTTCGGAATCCAAGAAGAAGGCGGAACGATCAAAACAGCAGCTCTTGCCGTTGAAGCGGCCCGCAAAATGGTTGAAGAGGCAAGCAAGCAGCAAAAAGTAGAGTGCGATGCTTCTGATTTATTTGTTGCCATTGAATGCGGCGGTTCAGACGCAACCAGCGGGATCGCCTCGAATCCCGCGGTCGGAAATATGGCCGACACAATCTATGACTTAGGCGGCACGACGATGATGAGCGAAACCGTGGAATTTATCGGTGCCGAGCACGTTCTTGCGAAGCGCGGCGAAACACCGGAAATTCACGATCAGATTATTCGCATCTGCGAAGACTACGAAAAGCATCTTGCGCTTGCCGGACAAGATTGTCGCACCGGTCAGCCGACACCCTGCAACAAAGTCGGAGGCTTGTCGACGATCGAAGAAAAAAGTCTCGGCTGTATTCACAAGGGTGGAACACGTCCGGTATCCTAGGTCCTTCAGGAAGCGGCTAGGCCCACTAAGAAAGGCGCACTCATTATGGATACGCCGGGATATGACATTTCTTCCGTTACGAGCATGGTCGCCGGAGGTGCAACGATTGTTGTTTTTACAACCGGTCGCGGTACACCGACGGGACATGCTTTAGCGCCTGTGATTAAGGTTACCGGTAATCCGTTAACGGCCGAGCGGATGAAGGACAATATGGATATTGATGTTTCCGGTATTTTGGAGGGAGAAGAAACGATTAACCAGGCCGGGGAGAGAATCCTGAAAGAAGTGTTGGAAGTCGCCGGCGGCAAGGTAACAAAAGCAGAGGCTTTAGGCTTTTCTGATATCGCTGTTGATCATGTTTGCCGTTATATCTAATTTTGCAAAAAACATGGACGACTAAAAAATGCGCCCGGCAAGTTGCCGGGCGTCTGATTAGTAAATGAGGTTATTGATTGACAGTTTCAGGCTGATCCCAGACTTTGATTTCCGACAGTTTTCCTGTGTATTTAGTTACGCTGACAAGACCTGAAGAGGCAACATTGCCGCAAGCTAAATCAGATGTAGGAATATCCATAGTCAATGTATTGGAGTTGCCATGAATGTCCAATAAAGTGCCGTCAGTCATCTTGACGGGCTCATACCAGGCACCGTGATGAACAACAACCGTGTCTTTTCTGATTCTGTCCGTGACATAAGCACCGGCTAGTAGCGCACCGCGGTCATTTTTAACCAGAACGATATCTCCGTCTTCAATACCGAGTGATTTTGCGTTTTCCGGATTGATCCAGATCGGTTCGCGCTTCAAAATATTTGCAAAATCATGGCTGGAAGTACCGTCAAGCTGGCTGTGCATACGATAGCGACTCTTACAGGCCATATATGCAAGCGGATATTTCTTGTTAGGTGTATTGAGGCCCTCGGTCGGCTCTAAATAACTCGGATGACCTAAACAGCTCTTGTAACCGTAACTTGCTATCTTGGGACTGTAAATCTGAATTAAGCCGCTTTCCGTACCAAGAGAATTTCTCTTCGGGTTCTTGCGGAAATTAGCGAATGCAACATAGTCTCTTTCCTGCGGACGCACGTCATAGAGGAAGTAGCCTTTCTTCCAGAAGTTTTCAAAGGATGGCAGCTTGACTCCCATCTGTGCTCCGAACTTCCTGGACTGCTCGTAAATGAACTTAATCCAATCCATTTCGCTTCTTCCCTCTGTGAATTGGTCTCCGCACCCCATTCGTTTGGCTAATTCACTGAAGATCCAATAGTCGGGCTTAGATTCATATTGAGGCTCGATTGCCTGCTGCATCGCAACGATACCGTCATTGGAATAAGTTCCGATATTGGTAATATCGTTATGTTCGAACTGGGTTGCAGCGGGTAAGACAATGTCCGCATGGCGAGCAGTAGCAGTCCAGCACGTGTCTGTTACTACGACAGTCTCAGGAATCTTCCATGCTTCCAGCAGTTGATTTGTCGAAGGCTGATGAGCGAAGGGGTTGCCGCCGGCCCACATTACCATCTTAACTTCAGGATAAGTGACCTTTGTTCCGTTGAAGTCGATCGTTTTTCCTGGATGCAGGAAGCAGTCTACAAAGCGGGCGACAGGGATTACCTTGCTGCCTTTCCAGGCCTTGTTGTAAGGAAGGACAGGTTCGACCGAAGCAGGCACGCCTCCGACAAAAGGACCGTAAGCAGCAGGGGATCCTCCGCTTGAATATTGATAATTTGTCCCTATCCCGCCTCCAGGCAATCCGATCTGCCCTAAGGCTGATGCTAAGGCAAAACCCATCCAATGGGGCTGTTCGCCGTATTGAATGCGCTGAATCCCCCAGCCCATCATGATCATAGTGCGGTTTTCTTGAAGCTCGTGTGCTAAAGATTTGATTCTTGATTCAGGGACACCTGTCACTTTGGATGCCCAAGCAGGAGTTTTCTCAATACCGTCAGTTTTACCCATTACGTACGCATTGAATTCTTTCCAACCGGAGGTGTACTTATTGATGAAGTTGTGATCACATTTCCCGGTCTTTTCCAGCTCGTGGATCATGCCTAGCATCAATGCACAGTCAGTACCCGGAATCGGTGCAATCCATTCACTGTTGAGATATTCTGCGGTGTCTGTAGCAATAGGGTTGATGGAGATGGTTTTGATGCCGGAATCTTTGAGGGCTCTAAAGTAACCGGCAGCGTTATGCAGAGTAGTTACCCAATCAATATCATTTGTGACGAGGGGGTCTGCTCCCCAAAGGACAACACGTTTACTGTTTTTAAGAACATTATCCCAGCTCGTGGAGGTGGGGTCCGACATGCCGACCACATAGGGCAAGATACGGCCAATGGCTGCCGTTGAATAGCTGTTAGTGGTTTGGATGAATCCGCCGCAAAGGTTGAGTAAGCGCTGCTGCAAATTTATGGCCGCATTGACCTTACCGCTGGACATCCAACCGTAAGAACGACCGAACATCGCGCTCGGGCCGAAATCAGCGTAAATACGTTTCAGCTCATTGGCGACCAAATCTAACGCTTGATCCCACGAAACTCTTACCCAGCGGTCAGTGCCGCGTTTTTCTCGAGAGGCGGGACCATCTTTTAAGTAACTTTCCCTGACCATCGGATAATGGATTCTTGAGGCAGAATAAGGCAAATTGCAAAGACCGTTAATATTCTGAGAAGGCGCGTAGTCGTACTCAAACGGGTGAAGTGCCACCATTTTTCCGCCGCGAACCTGAGGACGGACGATGCCCCAGTGACATGCCGTAATGCATGATCCTTCGTTTAGCGGAGATTTTCCGAGAGAGAAAGTCTCTGTTAGGCTAAGGTCAGGAAGCGGCTCCGGCAATGCTGGGTATTTGGCAGCGCTTTTAGCTCCAGCAGGATAATCTTTAAATTTTTCTGAAACACTGGGTTTTTCTTGTGCCGACACAGTGTTGGAAAGGGCTGCGGCACCTGAAGCCGCGGCTACGGCAAGAAAAGAACGTCTAGAAATAGAAGTCATAAATTGTGTCCTCTAAAGGGAGAGGTCTCATTTTTTGGGGAGAGACTTCCGTAAATGATAAAGATTCTTAACTAAAGTTGCCTTGGGGTTTTCCTTAATTTTTGAATAGCTTTTCACCCAAAAATTAGGCATTTTGTCTATAAAAACAAGAAATTCTTGGCGTTAATTTTCATTATTAGCGGGTGTTGATTCTCGGCTCATCGTTTATTACAAAACTAATTGAGAAAAAAGCTCTCTGAGATGAATTGATCTTAGAGAGCTCAATTAGAAAAATATATTTTTTCTTAATCAATAACTAAGGAAGCTCTGTAAAGGTGTAATTTTTGTTAAACTCACCTGACTTTTGAAATCCCTAATGGAGTGATCAGGATATTTTGAAAGTGTTTGAGACAAATGCTTTGGCTTAGGTTTCCCATCTATCTGCCTCGTTAAATTGATATTTGTCTCTGGGATGAACCGATCACAATTGGAAAAATAATGGAATTTTTACAACTAATTTTGGCTTTTATAGCGCTTTTGATTATATGGCTAAGACCCAAAGCAGAGAGTTGGGCTTTTACTGCCATGTGGCTTGGCTGGCTTCTTATGATTTACCTATATGTCGGCCATACATCCGGTGCTCTGTTAGGCAACATGAATCTGTAGGAGACATCGAATGTCAGAAAACAAAAATATTTCTTTAGATACCTCAAGAGACACTTTCTTCTATTTCCTTCTCTGCACTGCTGCAGCCATTGTTTTTCTTTTTCCGGTCGGCATTGCCAACATGGTTTTCGGGTATATCCTCGGCGATTCTCCCTGTACGCTTTGTTGGGGACAGCGAATTGCGATGATTTTCATTGCGCTGTGTGCTTTTTTCATTGTTCGTTACGGATTTAAACCCAAGTACATAGCCTCTCTCTTTATTTTCACCGGTGTGGGTCTTTGGCAATCTTTCCGTCATATCGCTCCGCACTCAGCCCGAGATTTGGATCAAGGCTTTGGCCTAATGGTCCTTGGTGCTCATACATATTTTTGGGCTGAGGTTGTTTTTTGGGCCGTCATTATTCTTCTCGGACTTATGTTCTTTTTTGCACCTAAAGTATTAGGTCCGGCGAGCGAAAACGGTAATAATTGGCGCACCCTGAATTGGTGGGGAAAACTTTGTTTTTTCCTATCTGCTATTGTTCTCGCTTCTAATTGCCTTCAGGCTGCTGTTTCGACGGGATTTCCTCCTAACTATGGTCAGGGTGATCCGATTCGGTTCTCTTGGGATCCGAAACATATTATTCATACCAGCTCAGGAATGGACGGACATTTCAAAACCATCAGTTTCTTGGGTAAGCGAGATGTGAAAGCTCCGGATTTCGCATTTGCTCCAAACGCAGAGAAGCTAGGCATTTCGTTCAACCACAAAGCGTCAGAGGGACCTCTGAAAACAGAGAAAGCACTTCGAATTGTTTCAGAGGAAAAGATCGGAATTCGTCAGCCGTTGAATAGTTTGACCTTCATTAACGGAGAATACGTTGTCAGTTCTAAAAACAATGTTTTCTTCCTGAATCCTGAGCTCAAGATTGTCGATCAGTTCGAAATGGATCCGCTGTATTCCGCCACGATTGATCCGACGGTCGGCATTATTCCTTGGAACAACGGCAAATACATCCTCATGGGCTCTAACAAGAGCTTCATGAAGTTCGAAAAGAGCGTGACGAATGATCCTGACAAGCAGCTCGTCGGCAGATATTCTGACTTCGTCAAAGGTGAAGACCACTTCTTCTCATTCGGACGCGGCCGTGTTGATACCGTTCGGTCTAAGTTCAATCATGTTTTGAGCTCTACTTCCGACGGTACGTACAACTATATGGCTACCGTCCCGAACAACCGCGACCATAAGACGTTTGTTATTAGCAAACAGCTCATGAAGGACATGGTCACATCCGGTGAATTCACACCAAAGACCAGCCTCTTGAAAGACGGCCGCAGCTTAGGCGAACTGTATGTCACCGGTATGGCTGTTTACGAAGGCAAGCTGTATGCCGTGAGCAAGAACTACAACTGCATTTTTGAGATCGATCCTCAGAGTGAAGTAATCGAAAAAGCTTTTGCACTTCCTGAATCGCTCAATGACGTTCGCGGTCTGATTGTCGATAAGGACGGCTTCAAGGTTCTGAATCACAATGTTCTGATCACTTTGAAGTAGCAGTCTAAAACTGAACTCAACCAGCGTTGAGAATTCAAGAATGCCGGGCTCGCCCGGCATTCTGCTTTCCTACCAGGTGGCTGTCTCTTAATCCTCTATGCCGCGACGTTTTGAAAAATCAAACCTTGAAAGAGCGATGAGGAAAATCGCGCCTCTGAAGCATAATTCAAAGGCCATAGCGACCCAAACACCGTCTAATCCCATCCGAGAGGCAAGGTAATAAGCCATCGGAATACGGACGAGCCACATGCTTCCTAAATTCATAAGGCTCGGGAACAATGTGAAGCCGGCACTCACAAAAATACTGCAGCTCACAATAGCAGCGGCAAACATCGGTTCGGCAAATGCTTCAATTCTCAGAGCGCTCGAGCCCAGCTCGATAATGTTCTGATTCGTTGTCATAAAGCCGATCATCCAAGGCGCTGTTAAATACATCACGACACCCATAGCCGACATGATGACCATCACCATGATGACGTTGATCTTGGCAAATCTTCTTGCCATATCCGGCCGTTTTGCTCCGATACTTTGTCCTACGATGGTGGATGCTGCATCAGCAACTCCGTAACCCGGCATGTAACACAAACTCTCAGCAGTGATGGCAAAAGAATGGGCTGCCAAAGACAGAGGACCCAGGGGGGCCACAATCATCGTCGTCACGATTTGCGCTCCGCTCATTGCCATTCTTTCAACAGCTATAGGCGAACCGATTCTGAGGACTCTTCTCATACAGAATACCTCAGGAAGGAAAGAGCCCGGATGGCCGACGAGGGCAATTTTGTCGGACTTCACAACAAGGAACCAAAGCAGCAGGCACGTGCTGACCAATTCTGCCAGAATCGTTCCTAAGGCTGCACCAGCGACACCAAGATCGGCTCCGGGAACCGTAATGCTGAGCCCCAGAATCTTGTAAGTGGCAGTCGGGAAGATAAGCAGTAAGTTAAATATAGCGTCCAAGAAGCACGTTCCGATGTTGATCATGCTCGGAAGTTTCACATTTCCCGTGCTTCTCAGCATGCTTGAAGCAACAAAGCCTAAGAAGGCGGCAGGGGTACCGAGACAAAATATGGCGAAATAAGTTTTAGCGTCGGCATACAGTTCAGGGGCGCCCCCGAGCCATGACGGAACATAGGGGGAAAGAGCAACACCGACAACAGCAATTGCTATGCTGATAAGGCCGCCGACAAACAATGATTGCCGGAGTACAGATCGGGCCTCATCGAATTGTTTTGCGCCGATTCTTTGTGCGACTTGAACTGTAAAACCTGCTGTAACGGAGGTAATAAGCCCCCAAACGAGCCAGAGGGACGAAGAAACCAGACCGATGGAGGCAGCGGGATTTGCTCCGAGGTGACCGACCATTGCTGCGTCGATGTATTGGACCATCACGAAAGAAATCTGAGCAAAAATCGCAGGCAGGCTCAAACGCCAAACGAGTTCGATTTGGTCCCAAACGTTTAATTGCGCGCCGTTTCTGATCAAAGAAAACAGCTGTTCCGTTCCTTTATCCTTCGTAGCCATAGCTCGAATTTTAGGAGGATTCTTGGCTAAGCGGACGGAACTTAACGATATTGGGAGCCTTATAACTTCGTGTCCTGACAATTCGCCTTTGCTAAACTTCAATAAAGAGCAATTCCACTTGTAGAGGCCTTTTATGAACTTACAACCATTGCCAATTGGGACATCGGACTTCTCCGCTCTCAGGTCGGCTGGTCAAATTTATGTAGACAAGACGGAGTTTGTATACGAACTGGCCTCTGAGAGACAAAAATACTTTCTTGCCCGTCCAAGGCGATTTGGTAAATCGCTATTAATTTCGACATTTGAAACTTTGTTTAGAGACGGTCTCAAAAATTTTGAAGGTCTCAAGATCGAAAAACTTTGGAAAGAGGTAAATACTTTTTCTGTTGTTCGTTTGGATTTTTCTCGCTTAAAAAGTACTGATAGAGAGAATTTTGATTCGCTCTTGGCTGAATATTTGTCCCATAGATTCTCAGCCGTGGGTTTTGCAGAAAGCCCCGGAGGTTCGATTCTCAATCAATTAGAGGCTTTTCTAATGAAATTGCCGGACTCATCTTTAGTAGTTTTGATAGATGAGTACGACGCTCCCCTAACGACAGTCATTAATGACAAGCTTGGTTTCGCTAGGGTCCGAGAGGCTTTGTCTGCTTTTTTCGCTTTGCTGAAGTCTAATGACAGGGTTATTAGATTTTTATTTCTTACCGGAATTACAAAGTTTAATAAACGCAGCATTTTTTCTGAACTAAACAACCTTAACGACATCTCTTTGAGCCCAAGATACGGCTCTCTTTTAGGTTATACACATTCCGAAGTTAAAGAGTATTTTTCGGACTACTTGCTTAGAGCGTCCAAACTCCTTGGTTTGGATGAGATGCGACTTCTGGATGACCTAACTAAACAATACGACGGTTTTTGTTTTGAGGAGACAGCTCGTCAGAAGGTTTTCGCGCCCTGGTCTCTCCTTAAATTTATGGCAGAACCGGAAAGGGGGCTCAAGAATTATTGGTTTGAAAGCGGAGGAAAATCGTCTGTCCTAATTCAACATATGAAGACACATATATTGAGTAATCCTGAGGATTATGCAAAGACGAAATCAATTGCTCTGTCCCATTTAAGCGGCTCTTCTGATGTGGATGGGTTATCCGATGTCGGACTACTAACTCAGGCCGGTTATTTAACGATTAAAAATGTCGAATATGAAACGGCCTTCGTCGGTTATCCAAACCGGGAAGTCAGTTCGTCCATGGCGCAGTTATACACGGAGCAGATTTTGGACGGACGTAATTTGGTCCAAGTAGGAGCAAGTGACGTTATCCGAGAACTTTTTGCCGGAAACGCAGAGGCTGTTTTCCAGCTGCTTAATAAGGCGTTTCTCTCCATTGATTACAAAAACTACCCGGTTAGAGATGAGAGTTCGGTCCGGGCGCTAGCTCAAGTTTTTCTTTCTTGTTTCGGACTGGAGCCTAGCATAGAGGTTCACAACCACAAAGGCCGCAGCGACTTGGAAGTTCGTGCGGGAATTACACATTGGGTTTTCGAGTTCAAAGTGGTTCGTGAAGGGGAAAGCTCCGAAAAAAGGTTAGAAGAGGCCGTTTCGCAGGTATTGAAGCAGGACTATGGAAAGCAACACCACGTTCAAGAATTAAACAGGATGGTGCTGATTTACTCCTTGCAAGGAAGGGAGTTTGTGAAGTGGCAACTTGTTGACTAAAAGCTGTTCTTGGCTTAATGACTAAAGGATGAGAAGAGAAAGTTGGTACTTAGCCAGGATTTCAAGCACCATTGTTAACCATTTTCTTCTTGAGAAGGGTATCCTAGGAGAGAATCGGGAAAATTTTCTTCTAAAATCATGAGCCTTCGCTAGAAACTTTTGAGAACGGTTTTAATTCTCAAGTTTTCCTTAATTTTCCTGCTCTTCAAACTCTGTTTGTTGAAATGAATAAGCTTCTCCAAAAATACTTCGGATTTGATCCTGCAACGACGACGATCAGAACCGAAATCATCGCAGGCGTCTCCACCTTTCTCACAATGGCCTATATCTTGGCTGTAAACCCGGCCATTCTTGGCATAACGGGAATGGATAAAGGGGCGCTATTTGCAACTACGGCAATTACCTCCGGTATTGCGACGCTCATCATGGCGCTCTATGCCAAGATGCCTTTCGGACTTGCGCCGGGCATGGGCATCAATGCCTTCTTTGCCTATACCGTTTGCCTATCTATGGGGCACACCTGGCAGTTCGCATTGACTGCCGTGCTACTGGAAGGTTTGATATTTATTCTCCTTACTGTGACCAACGTCCGAGAAAAGATCGTTTATTCTTTGCCGCCGAGTATTCAAAAGGCAATTGGTGTAGGTATCGGTCTTTTTATTGCCTTTATCGGTCTTCAAAACGCTGGAATTTCAGTCAAGAATGACGCGACCCTTGTTGCTCTGGGCCAAATTTTCCAGCCGAGCGTGTTGCTGGTTATCGTCGGTTTAATTTCAACGGCCGTTCTTCTGGTTAAAAATATTCCCGGAGCTTTACTGATCGGTATTGCAATTACAACGATTTGCGGCATACCGTTCGGCCTAACTCATTTCGACGGCTTTGTTTCTACACCGCCTTCCGTTGAACCGATTTTCATGAAATTCGAGTGGCACAACATTTTCACCGTGGATATGGTGATGGTTGTCTTCTCTTTCTTATTCATGGATCTCTTTGATACCTTAGGCACGCTGGTGAGCCTCTTGTATAAAGGCGGATTCGTCAAAGACGGAAAGATGCCGAGAATGAAAGAATCCTTCTTCGCAGATGCTATGGGTACAACCATCGGAGCCTGTATAGGAACGAGCGCGATTTCCACTTACGTTGAAAGCGCAGCCGGTGTTTCCGTCGGAGGAAAGTCCGGATTAACGGCTTTTGTGATTGCGGTTTGCTTTTTCCTGTCTCTTTTCTTTGCGCCGCTTTTCTTATCGATTCCTGCGCAGGCTACCGCTCCCGTCTTGATCTTGGTCGGTTTCTTAATGATCTCTTGTATTAAGGAAATTGACCTGGATGACTACGCAGAAGCCATTCCCGCCTTCATCTGCATCATCACTATTCCGCTTACTTATAGCATTGCAAACGGCATCGTATTCGGTTTACTGAGTTATGTTCTGATTAACTTGATCTCGGGAAAATTTAAGAAGATTCACATCGAGATGTACTTGCTTTCCGTCTTCTTTATTGTGATGCTCTTGCTCCACTAATGGAAAGTTATTGGAATTTTTCAAAATTTCAAATAAAAATTGCCCCGCTTTTGTGCTTCTCGCTACTTAGTTGTGCACAAAGCGGGGATTTTTCTGTCGTTTTCCTGTTTGCTTCGTTTTGAAGCGCTAATCACTCCTCAAAAAAGCTGGCACGAAATATGCATGTAGTTCAAGTGCATTCGAACACACAAACAGGAGAACTAAAATGTCAAACTCTCTCGCTTTAAGAAGACGGACTTTCCTTAATTTCAGCCTGTTAGGGGCTGCTGTCAGTGCCGCACTTCCTGTCAAAGCCTTTGCACAGGCACCGGCGAATGTTTCTTTCATCGCTCCGACTGCAGATAATCCGATTCGAATTAACTTTAACGAAAACGCCCTGGGTATGAGTCCGAGCGCTCAGGCCGCAGCACGCGATGTCGTCGCAAAAGGAAACCGTTACGCTAAAGCAGAGATTACACAGCTTCACGCCAAGCTCTGTGACATGTACAACGTGCCGAAGAATTTTCTCCTTTTGACGGACGGTTCTTCCGAGGGTATCCGAGCTTTGTTGGGTGCGTATTCGCGTTTGTCGAAAGTTCAGCTGGTAATCCCGGAACTTACTTATGGCGATGGACAGCACTTCGCCGAGCTCTATAGCGTGCCCATTGTAAAAGTGCCGATGCTTGCAAATTGGAAGGTTGATGTCGCCGGATTGAAAAAGGCTGTGGATGATTTCGACGGATTCTCTATTGTTTACTTCGTGAATCCGAACAATCCTACGTCTACCGTTACTCCGGCTTCTGAGATCGCCCCATGGGTAAGAAGTAAACCGGACAATACTTTGTTCATTGCCGATGAGGCTTATGCAGAATACGTCAGTGATCCGAACTTTAAATCGATGGCCAATTTGATCCAGGACGGTTTAGACAACGTGGTTCTGTTAAAGACGTTCTCGAAGCGATACGCCATGGCCGGCATGCGGGTAGGATTTGCGGTAGGAGCTCCGGCGATTATTAAAATGATGAAAGATCAGGTGGCAGGTGAAAAACTAAACTACCCCGGTGTCACCGCGGCTTTGGTTTCATTGGATGATGAGCCGTTTCAGGAATATTCCAGAGCTTCAAACTTGGAAAGCCGCAAGATTTTGGCTTCTTGTTTTGACAAGCTCGGTGTTAAATATCTTCCCTCGAGTACGAACTTCATGTTCTTTGAGTTGAATGAGCCGATTCGTGCGTTCCAGAAGAAGATGGCAGCAAGAAACATTTTGGTCGGAAGACCGTTCCCGCCGGCAATGAACTGGTGCCGTATTTCCTTAGGCACACCGCAGGAAATGGCCTACGTTGCAAATGAACTGATGAAGATGCGAGCAGAAGGCGCCTTCTAGTTAAAATTAGCGAATGTTGACGGCAGATCTTCGCGGGTATGCCGTTTTCTCATATCTGAAACTGTGAGTTAGACGTGAAGCGGATAACGGTTTTTGATTTTGCGGCTGAAGAATACAAGCGCTGAGAGCATTGTTAAAATTCCGCAGACAACCAGAATCGAAGTGCCAAGAGCAAAAGGCATCCCTGCCGCAATGCGGCGTAAATAAAGTTGGTAGGCGGAAATCAGCCACTCAACACCGAAACAAATCAGGCAGATCTCCCAAAGCCAGCAAACCGGTCTGAAAGGAATGAACAGCAGAATCAGTAGGATAAGGGGGATGGGCAAAAGAAGATAATTTCCCCAAAAGTATAAATGAGCTCCGAATAAAATCGCACCTAAAACCGGGAAAGTCAATCGCCACATATCAACAACTTATCCTGAAAAAAAACATAATTTGAGCGTCGGATATTACCTCACCACATTGAGCGAAGTCTTATGTGAGGTTGGCACATTGAGCAACTTTCTATTGCAGAGTTTTTCAAAGCATCTCGCAAAACCATATTGAACGGAAAGCACAAAGAACCTAAGCCTCGTGAGAGGCTCGGTTCTTATCTCAAATCATGCCCTAAATCTTCTTGGTAATTCCAATGAGCCAATAGCGCTCGAATACGCCGGTAAGCAGGACTAAAGCCCCTGCAGCGCACATTCCGTATACGCCGAAGAACGCTAAAACGGCAGCAAGCAAACCGCCGATTAAGTAAACCCAGACGCGCAGCAGCGTGTTCTCGCCGGAATAAACTTTCCTAGCTCTTTCTGCGGTTTCCATCCAAAGAAGGCTAAAGGCGACCGTCCTGGCGACTTCAAGAATGATGAAGGGCAGAAGCAGATAGGCGCATGCGTCCCAAAAGCCTAAGCAGGCCGCCATAATGGCATAGAGTCCGCAGCCCATTAGAAGGGCATCCGATACCATGAAAGAAGTCAGCCAGCGGGCTTTCTTTACGCCCGGCTGAGAGGTGCAGCTAAAAGCTACGCCTTTGTAGCAAATGACCACGACGGCACCGATAAACGCCAACACGGTAAAGAGCCGCATCAGGATATCGAGCCAAGCGATGTAGGGCGCTAAAAAGTCATTCGTTGCGACGGAGTAAACCGACAGCCAGTAAATGCCGACTGCACATCCTAAGCAGGTCGCATAGCAAGTCAGGCCCCAAACACCCACGGAAAGCGGAGAAGTGAAATGCAGCACGCGCATCGCGTGGATGAATCGAGGTGGATCACCTAAATCAAAGACCAGGAGCACAAGGTCAACAATGACGATTAAGAGAGCCAGCGTCAAAGCAAAGGGCAGAAGCGCGGCAAAGAGCGGAGGGCCGGCAAACCAAGCAATACCGGTTAGGACCATAAAGCCCGCGGTTAAGTTATTGAAAAACGCATCCCAGACAATAATATTTGCCCAGTCGGGACGGTGCGTGATGTCATGTCCTTGATACAAAGAAGGATGGCCTTCAGCCCAAGGTTTAGGATTATTCATGTTAGTCATGTTCATCTTTTTCTCCTTAGACTAAACAAGCCGCAACAGCAGCTGCACAAAGAATGAGCGTTGCTGCGCCTCGCAAGTAATCGCCGGCCATGTATTTCGTCGGCGTAACCGGATCCGAGGGCAGACCGTAAACTTCCGGCTTATCCATCAAAAGATAGAAGGAATTCAAGCTGTCGTAGTTTTCAAACGGATCCACACCGTAGAGCTGAGCTTCCGGATGGCCGTGTGTGATCAGATAATTGACACGGTCGCGTGCCTCGCGAGCCATCAGCTCTCTCGGACCGAACTGAATGGCCCCGGTTGTACAAGCCTCCTGGCAGGCCGGACGAAGTCCGTCTTTCAAGCGGTCGTAGCACTCGGCGCACTTCATGGAGTGGCCGGTTTTCGGACTGATTTCCGGTACTCCGAAGGGGCAGGCTGCAACGCACATGCCGCAGCCCATACAAATATCGGTCTGATAGTAAACTCCGCCGAATTCATTCCGAACAATCGCACCGGTTGGACAAGCCTCATGGCATGGGGAAGTGCGGCAGTGTTTGCACTGATCACTCATGAACAGCCATTTGCCGGCTTTCGGTTCTTTGAGCAGCGCATCAATGGTTTGTGGAGCCGGAAGATCCACGGCGTTCTTTTCCGGGAAACGTTCAATGAACTTCACATGACGCCAGTTGTTGGCAGAAAGATCGCCTGTGTTGTCGTAGCTATCGCCGGACCAATGGTAGGGATCGGATTCCAGCTGGTTCCATTGCTTGCAGGCAACTTCGCACGCTTTGCAGCCGGTACAGATTGAGGTGTCGGTGAAGAAAGCGAGTTCCTGGCACTTCGGAAGCGGATCATCGCGATCAAACAGGCTGTAAACCGGATCGATCTTGTGATTCTTTTCAGGTTGGTTGGGTGCGTATTTCTTCTTTACGACATCAAAAATGTTTTTGGAATTGACGGATGTCATGATTAATTCCTCCCCTCCGGTTGTGCTGCCCAAGGCGTATCAGGAATTGGTTCGGACATTCCGGCCGGATATTCCACCGGGTACTCATTGAATTTTTCAACCTTGTTCATATCCGGTTTATCAATCTTCACAACAAAGCTCTTGGAGCTCGGGATTAAACCGTCTCCGGCCATGTCTGCCGGACTTAAGTCGTTGGTAATCGGGTCGCAGACAATGCCCTTGTAGCCGGAACAGACAAAGCGTCCGGCGATGCTTGCCTGTCGGCCTTCAATGACGCCGATTCTCAAGCGCGGTGTCACAAGCGCTCTAACCTGAATCTCGTTTCTCGGGCTTCTGACGGATACGTAGCCGCCGGTGGTTACGCCGATGCTTTCAGCCAATTCCGGCGAAATCTCAATGAAGGACCGCGGCTGCAGACCCACAAGCCAAGGAATGGTTCTTGTCATGGAGCCGGACATCCAGTGTTCGACCATATGGTAAGTCGTCATCACGGTCGGGAAGTTCGGATCTCCGGGTTCCGTGACTTTATTCATCGGATCGTCAATGATCGTGACATCCGGAACTCGGCTCGTACTCCAAAGCGTATTGGTGTACGGAGATTCAACGGATTCATAGAAGACAGGGAAGGGACCCTCTTTAATGCCGTAGGGCACGAAGAGCCAGGCTTTACCGTCGGAGTGCGCGCCGAATGCGGCGGTTCCGTCTAAAGCGGCTCCGTCTTTGGCATTAGGTGCAGGACGATAGCTCGGCGGCTTGGTAGCGTCAAACTGCGGCTTGTCGTAACCGACCCATTTCTGCTCGATTTCATCCCACCAGACGAGCTTCTTTCTCTCCGACCAAGGTTTGCCGTCAGGAGCGGCAGAGCAGCGGTTATAGAGAATGCGGGAGTTGGTCGGCCATGCGAAACGATAGGTCAGGTCAAGTTCATGGTCGACTGTTCCGCCGTCGCGCCGCTTGGTTAAGTTCTCTCCGGCTTCATTGATAAAGCCGGCAAGCAGGCGGCAGCCGCAGGCTGTGGTTCCGTCGCTCTTTAATTCACCGGAGCCTTGGATCGGCTTGCCGGTAACCATATCAAATCCGTTCATTTCGTAGGCAACGGCATCAAGATCGCAGTCGCCCTCAATCGGAGGCAGGCCCATCTCGTTTTGTTTGCCCTGAGGCATGTCATAAGACCATGTCAGGCTGCGAAGACCTTCATCCCTCGGAAGACCCGAGGCTTCAGCCATGGCTTTGAGTCTCTTGCCTAATTGGTACGTCCACCAGGCGTCGGATCTGCACTCGCCCGGCGCTTCCTTGATACGGTCATGCCACTGCATCAGACGTTCCGTATTGCTGACGGAGCCGTCTTTTTCTAAGCAGGAGTTTGTCGGAAGGTAGAAGACTTCCGTTTGAACTTCAGAAGGTTTGGGGCCGTTCGGATCGGCATACCAAACGGAAGCTGTTTCGTTTTCAAATAAGTCGCAGACGACGAGCCACTTCAGGTTGCGTATGGCAGTACGTCCCCAGCCTGTATTCGGGTTGGTCACGGCAATGTTTTGGCCGAATACCAATAAGCCGTCGACTTCACCTTTCTTGGCCCGCTCGATCGTGACAGTCAGAGATTCGTTTCCGCCGAGTTTCGGAAGCCATTGGAAACCGTACTCGTTTTCTTTCATGGCATAGTCGCCGTACCAAGCTTTCAGAAGGCTGACCATGTAGTTCGGAAGCGAAGCCCAGGAACCGCGTTCGGTTTCGAGTTTCCACATGCCGTCCGCCTTATTTCTCGCGCCGCTGAAGCCGTGGCCGTTTGCGAGGTAATCTTTCAGCGTGGCATTGCCTTCCGCAACTTTCGGCAGCGGAATGTAATTCGGCAGATCGGCAAATAGTGTCGGAATATCGGTAGCGCCTTGAACGTTAGAGTGTCCGCGAAGGGCAAGAATGCCTCCGCCGGGGCGTCCGATGTTGCCGAGCAGCGTTTGAAGAATGGCGCAGGTTCTGATGATTTGAGAGCCGGCCGAATGCTGAGTAAAGCCTGTGGCGTAGCAGAACGCCGAGGTTCTGTCCGGTCCGGAGTTTTGGGCTAAAAGTTCGGCGACCTTAACAATGTCGCAGGGGCGGCAGCCGCAAATATTGGCGGAAGCTTCAGGCGTGTATTTCTCGACCTGTTTTTTAAGCAGCTGGAAGACGCAGTGGGGATCCTGCAGCGTCGGATCAGTCTTCGGGGCACCGCGCGATCCGTCGGGATTCATTTCATATTCATAGTCCCAAGAATCCGGTTCTTTGCTGTAGGAGCGGGTTGCCGGATCCCAGCCGTTGAATAAACCGGTGACATCATCAAAGTTGAATTTCGAATTGATGATCGTCGAAGCATTGGTGTAGGCCAACACATATTCTTTGAACCACAAACCCTTTTCAAGGATGTAGCGGATTACCGCAGAAAGGAAAGCAATATCCGTTTCCGGACGAATGTGCACATGATGATCGCAGGCCGCACTCGTACGCGTGTAGCGGGGATCCACGTGGATGGTCACAGCGCCTTTCTTTTTAGCCTGCATCGGCCAATAGAAGGCGCAGGGATGGGCTTCAGCCATGTTTGAGCCCATGATCAGGATGCAGTCGCTGTTGAGAAGATCACGAGGCGGGTTGGTGCAGGCACCGAAGCCGAACGTCGGGCTTAAGGCTGCAACAGTCGTCGAGTGGCAGTAACGAGCGGAGTTTTCTACCGGAAGAATACCTAAACCGCCGGTGAAAAGTTTTCTAAAGAGATAACACTCTTCATTGTCGTTTGCCGATCCGCCGATAAAGCCGATATTGGCGCAGTTATTGACGGTGATGCCGGTTGCAGGATCTTTCTCGACAAATCCTTTATTTCTTGTGTCCCAAATACGCTTGGCCACCGTGTCCAGCATCCAGTCTAAAGTGACCTCTTCCCAATGATCCGAGCCGGGCGCACGGTACATTGGTTTTACCTTTCGGTAGGGGTTGTCGTTTAAGGCATACGTGGAAGAGCCCTTGGGGCAAAGTCTTCCTTCGTTGACCGCACTTCTGGGGTCACCCTCAACGTCAATTAATTTCCCGTCCTTAAAAAATCCTAACTGGGAGCATCCGACTGCACAGAATTGGCAAACGGAACTTCCGACCTTTGCGCCGCGAAGACGTGTACAACGAAAAGTCGTCCTGGGGCTATAGACGTCTGTGATCGAGCTCATGCATCCTCCGATTATCGTTATCTCTCATTATTGGTTCGTAATACGGAGGAATGAGCTTCGACCCACCCGATTTGAGTTTTTTAGAGGACTAATAGCACTGAATTAGTTTGGATGAAAATTATTTTTAGTTATTGTTAAGGAACCTCTGTACAAAAGGTGGGTGATATCCTATAATTAGCACACTACCGGAAAGTGTGACTATGAAGATTAAAGCCCCCACATTCGCTGATTTATTTGCAGAAAC
>OGKW01000666.1_pt1 | contig 26691 bp, 20 predicted proteins | sample 1572601 | NCBI WGS metagenome assembly OGKW01 (sample SAMEA2581875, study PRJEB24529) | metagenome | biome: Human gut stool | place: China | collected 2011
GCCGCACCTCGCTCGCCGTATCGGTACTTAGAATTATGCGGTATTGCCATAAAGATTTGTAGGACGCGATGCCCTCATCGCGCCGCGGAGAAACGTAAATCCATCCACCGCAAACCTGTAAACGATCTGTAGAGGACGATGCCTGCATCGTCCCGCATACTGAGCTGCAACCATGGTATCCTGTCATCAACATCCTATCTCCCCGCCGCGCGTTTTTGTTTTCCACAAGAAGCCCCTCTGTTTGTGGAAAACCGTTCAGATTCTTTTCACTTTTCCCTGTCGTTACGCGGTCTGCATTCCTGTTTTTGCCCACAAACTGCCCTTGTTCACGCAAAGTTTACCGGAATTTCCAGCTATTTCATGCCTTGTTCATCCGCAGTTCATTTTTATTCTTCATGATAGAATCTATCGGGGGCCCCTATTACCGCCCCCAACTGGAGGAATTGTTATGCACGAAACCCAACAGCCGCGCGACCCCAAAAAGACGACCGGCATTGTATATGCCGTGATCCTTGTGGTGTTGCTGCTGCTCAATTTCTGGGCCTTCCCCGCCATGATGAAAGGCCAGGTCAAACAGGTCGATTACGGCACCTTCCTGAACATGCTCGAAGGCGGCGAACTGAGCACCGTTGAAATTCAGGATCAGCAGATCTATTTTGTGGACAAAAACGATACCACCTACTGCACCAACTCTATTGCGCAGGACCTGCAGCTGGTCAACCGGTTGGAAAGCGCCGGCGTTTCCTTTGGCAAGGTGTACAACCAGACCACTTGGGTGGATACCCTGCTGGGCTGGGTCATCTCGCTGCTGCCCATGATCATCCTGATCGTCTGGTTCAACCGCATGATGCGCAAGCGGGTCGGTGAAATGACCGGCGGCGCCAACAGCATGATTTTTGGCGGCGGCAAATCCGGTGCCAAACAGTATGTCGTTGAGGATGGCAAGTCCATCAAATTTGCCGATGTTGCCGGTGAGGACGAAGCCAAAGAGAGCCTGCAGGAAATCGTTGACTTCCTGCATAACCCCAAGCGTTACGAGGATATCGGTGCCAAAATGCCCAAGGGCGTTCTGCTTGTCGGCCCCCCGGGCACCGGTAAAACCCTGCTGGCCCGCGCTGTTGCCGGCGAAGCCGGTGTTCCCTTCTTCTCCATTGCGGGTTCTGAATTTGTCGAGATGTTCGTCGGCATGGGCGCTTCCAAGGTGCGTGACCTCTTCAAACAAGCCAACGAAAAAGCCCCCTGCATTATCTTTATTGATGAGATCGATACCATCGGCAAAAAGCGTGACGGTGCTTCCGGTATGGGCGGCAACGATGAACGCGAGCAGACCCTGAACCAGCTGCTGACTGAAATGGACGGGTTTGACGCCGCCAAGGGTGTTATCATTCTGGCCGCCACCAACCGTCCTGAATCCCTTGACCCCGCTTTGACCCGCCCCGGCCGTTTTGACCGTCGTGTGCCCGTGGAGCTGCCCGACCTGAAAGGCCGCGAAAGCATCCTGCGCCTGCACGCTCAAAAGGTCAAAATCGGCCCCGACTGTGACTTTGCCGTGGTTGCCCGCATGACTCCTGGTGCTTCCGGTGCCGAGCTGGCCAATATCATCAACGAAGCCGCCCTGGGCGCTGTGCGCCACCACCGCATGGCCGTTACCCAGTACGACCTGCAGGAAGCCGTGGATACCATCCTGGCCGGTGCCCAGAAAAAGAATAAGATCCTGAGCGACAAAGAAAAGTGCATCGTGGCCTACCACGAAGTCGGCCATGCCATGGTTGCCGCCCTGCAGAGCCATTCCGCCCCCGTGCAGAAAATCACCATTGTGCCGCGCACTTCCGGCGCGCTGGGTTTCACCATGCAGGTAGAGGACGGCGACCACACCCTGATGACCAAGGAAGAGATCCTGGCCAAAATTGCCACCATGACCGGTGGTCGTGCCGCCGAAGAAGTGGTGTTCAACTCCATCACCACCGGCGCATCCAACGATATCGAGCAGGCCACCAAGATGGCCCGCGCCATGATTACCCGCTACGGCATGACCGACGACTTTGACATGGTTGCCCTGGAAACCGTGAACAACGCCTACCTGGGCGGCGATGCCAGCCTGGCCTGCAGTGAGCGCACAGCCGCCACAGTGGACGATAAGGTCGTGGAAGTCGTCAAGCAGCAGCATGAAAAAGCCAAACAGATGCTGATTGAAAACCGCGGCAAGCTGGACGAGATTGCCAAGTACCTGTACGAGAAAGAAACCATCACCGGCGAAGAGTTCATGCGCATCCTGACCGCTGTTCCCCAGCTGCCCACCAGTGTCGTGGAACAGTAAAGGCAACACCGCACAATTCCCGCCTGACGGCTTAAGCACCGCTCCGGCGGCTGCGGCACGGCATCTGCGTTGCCAAAATGCTCGATAATGTCGGGTTGCGGTACCCGCATCGTGCTTCGGGGGCAAAAGCCCCTCGCACTCTGCGACCGCTGCCCCTGCTTCGGTTCGCTGTTTCCGCCACTGGCGGCGCTCACCTTTGCAGCATCCAGTATTATCTGCGCTTTTGGCTTAGCAGCTGCCGTGCCTCGCTCGCCGTATCGGCACTTAGAATTGTGCGGTATTGCCTAAAATCTCCGCTCTGCGCGTTTTCTTTGTAAAATAACGGTGCCCCCGCCCTATGCAGTTTATTTACCGCACGGGCGGGGGTGTTTTGTTGTAATTCCGTAGGGGCGCACACCATGCACCCATCCGTTTTATATCATCACACTACAGCGCTTTCTCACAAAGCACACCATGTAATAGCGCCATTTTATGGCCAGCCGTTACCCATTTGTAGGGGCCGCTGCTCACCTCTTTCCGAAAAACGCAATAAAAATGCTGTCTTTCTCCACATCAGGGAAAGGCAGCATTCTTCTTTATCCGTTCAGATCTTCGCTGTTGCTGGCAATCACATTTTTATACCATCCAAAGGACTTTTTCCTGTACCGTGCCGCCGCCCTGTTCGAGTACCCACTGATCAAGAGAAACCAACGTGCAACAGTCATCAATTTCAAGAATCACGCAGATTCGTTATTCTTATCGCAAATTTGTTTTTTGCATCTGCTGCATTCTTTGCACCTGTTATCCTCTCTCGCATCCGTTATCCAACTGCTCCAGTGTGCAAAAATGTGCAGAGCCAAAATTGCGAGCTGCTGACCACCTTGGAAAACATCACAAACCTCCAATACCGCATGATCTCGGATTATACCGAGCGAGTGCGGCGCCTGCAGAGGGGAAGCTGTACCTCCAAGCTGATGATCGACGTGGTGAACTACATCCGGCACCATATTTCAGAACCGATCACCGTGGAAAAAATGGCCGAAGCGCTGTTCATGAGCCGCCCCTATCTCTCCCGAAAATTCAAGGAAGAAACTGGCGAAAGTCTTACGGATTTTATCCTCTACGAAAAAACGGAGGAGACAAAACGCCTCCTCCGCTATTCCGATAAGCCCATTACGGCCATCAGCTCTTATCTTGGTTTTTCTTCTCCCAGCCACTTTTCCCGGGTGTTCAAAGCCCGTGTGTGCATTACGCCGGGCGAGTACCGGGAAAAGCACCAGTGATCCTGCCGGGCTTTATTTTGCCTGTGCGCCCTCTGGGAAGATGATCTTGTTCACAAAGAAGAAGATCACCATGGAAATGCCGCCATTGAGCACGGTGGTGCCAATGTTGTAGATGAAATCCGGCACCAGCAGGCCCGCAACCGCCACCCACACGCAGTTGATGGAGTTGACGATGCAGGTGATCAAGCAGAACGCCACCACATACCAGGCGATCTGCTTGGCCAGGTTGCCCTTGCTGCGGAACACAAAGTTGCGCTGGATGGGAAAGTTTATGCATTCTCCCAGCACCATGGCAACCATGTAGGCGCAAAAGTACGGCAGACCGCCATGGGCGGAATCATACCCCAGGATGTTCCACCGGAAGGTTTCGCCAAACAGCGTGACCGGGATGCCCGGCCAGCCAAAATCCACCACCGGCAGGCTGCTGAACGCCGCCGGCAAAAATTGCAGCAGCAGGTATTTGAACACCGTAACCAGGTTGGATACGATCACAAACAGTCCGCCTTCGCGCACCCACTTGGCTGCGGCGGGGTGTTTTGCCGCAAAATTATTCCATAGCTGCATAAATAGCCCCTCTCTTTTCTCAGCTGTTGCGCAGGCGCTGTTCCAGCTGTGCGTTCAGTACCAGGTTTTTCACGGCTTCTATGATCACCCGCACAAGGCCGATGATCCAGAATCCCTGTAATTCCATCACAATGCCATCCACCATGCCCATGCTGATGGCACCGCTGGTCATTTTGGCCAGGGCACGCAGCGGCATGTTGTACTGGAACAGCACATTCAGATCCGGCTTGCCGCGCTTGTAGCTGGCGTTCAGCAGTGCGGTAAGCACCAGCCAGATCAGCCAGCCCAGCGGGCTGCGGCTGTGGTTCAGCTCGCCCAGGGTCATGTTGCGGTCAATTTTAACTTTTCCCTGCTGCACCGGGCGGCCCAGCAGGGTAGCCCATTCGTCATCCGGCACGTTCTGCACCTTGCCGCTGGTATAGTGCGGCAGATGCTTGCCCGCATAGGGGTTGGGTGCGCCGGTACCGGCCACTTCCACCACGGCGGTCAGGCGGATGTCCGTACTGGAGGCGCCGACCCGCAGCTCATAGCTGCCGCCTTCCACTTCCCAGCTGTCGGTCTTGGTGTTCCAGTAGCGGAATGCCTTGTCGTCCAGCAGGATGGTCACGGTCTTGCTTTCGCCGGGCTGCAGCTGCACCTTGGCAAAGCCTTTCAGCTCCTGTGCGGGGCGGAACACTTCTGCCCCGGGTTTTGCCACATACAGCTGCACGATCTCTGCTCCGGCGCGCTTGCCGGTGTTGGTTACGGTCAGGGTCACGCCATTGGACGCGGCCTGCAAATTGCTGTAGGCAAAGCTGGTGTAGCTTAACCCATAGCCAAAGGGGAATGCCACCGGCACACCGGCGGTCTGGTAATAGCGGTAGCCGACATACAGCCCCTCGCGGTACTGCACCATGCGGCCCGGCCCGGCAAAGTTATCCTTGGCGGGGGTATCCGCATAGGCGTTGACCCAGGTTTCGGCCAGCTTGCCGCTGGGGTTCACTTTGCCGGTCAGCACATCCAGCATGGCGCCCGCCCCCGCCTGGCCGCCCAGCGCACCATACACCAGGGTACGGCAGTGTTTGAGCCACGGGGTTTCCAGCGAAGCCCCTGCGCTGAGCACCACAATGGTGTTGGGGTTGGCCTGCTGCACGGCCTTTAACAGTTCGATCTGGTTGTCCGCAAGGCGCATATCGCCGCGGTCCAGACCCTCACTTTCCTTGATTTCATCCAGCCCCAGGCAGAGCAGCACCACTTCGGCCTTTTGGGCCAGGGCTACAGCCTCGGCCTGTTTGGCGGCATCCGGTTTGCCCTGGCGGTCAAAGCCGGGGGCAAAGCCCACGCTGGCCAGGCCGCTCTCTTTCAGGCAGTCCAAAAAGGTATCCACCTTGATGGAGTTGACCGCGCTGGAGCCAGCGCCCTGGTACCGCGGTGTCTGGGCAAAGTCGCCGATCACGGCAACTTTTGCGCCCTCGGCCAGCGGCAGCAGGTCGTTCTCGTTTTTCAGCAGCACAATGCTTTCGGCTGCGGCGCGGCGGGCCAGGGCATGGTGAGCGTCCGCATCAAAGGTGCGGCTGTGGGACTGCACGGCGGCATGGGTATCAAACACCAGCGTCAGCAGCTCGTCCAGCCGGGCGTCCACATCCGCTTCGGTAATTTTGCCGCTCTGCACAGCCTGCATCAGCTCGCGCACCGCGTCCCCGCCGGGGGCGGGCATTTCCAGCGTGGAGCCGTTCTGCACGCCCAGGGCATGGTCATTGCTGCCGCCCCAGTCCGTTACCACCGCGCCGTCAAAGCCCCACTCCCCGCGCAGGATGTCCATTAACAGGTGGCGGTTCTCGTTGGCGTAAGTTCCGTTGATGAGGTTATAGCTGCTCATGATGGTCTTGGGCTTTGCTTCCTTGACCACGATCTCAAACCCGGTCAGGTACAGTTCCCGCAGCGTGCGTTCATCCACCACGGAATCCGACGCCATGCGGCGCAGTTCCTGGCTGTTGACGGCAAAGTGCTTGGGGCAGGCCGAAATACCGTTGGACTGGATGCCCCGTACATAGCTCGCGGCCATTTTGCCGGAAAGATACGGATCCTCGGAGAAATACTCAAAATTGCGGCCGCAGAGGGGGCTGCGCTTGGTGTTCAGGCCCGGCCCCAGCAGCACGGCAACTTCCTGCGCGGCGGCTTCTTCGCCCATGGCCTGGCCGATCTGCTCGCCCAGGGCGGGGTCCCAGCTGCACGCCACAGTGGCTGCCGTGGGGAAGCAGGTGGCCGGAACACTGGGGTTCAGCCCCAGGTGGTCCGCCGCGCCCGCCTGCTTGCGCACGCCGTTGGGGCCATCGGATAGGGTGATGGACGGCACACCTGCCTTGGGGCAGCCGCGCGTGGTGAAGGTGCCCGCGCCCGAAAGCAGTGCGCATTTTTGTTCCAGATTCAGTTTTGCGATGATTTCAGCGTTTTTCAAGGGGGACGCACTCCTTTTTTTATAAGGCAATACCGCGCAATTTCAAGTCACGGTCATGCGCTTGCATTGTGCGGTATTGCGGGGGTTATTCTTATGCGTTCTTGTTTTCGGCCTTGGCAGCCTTCGCGGCCTTGTACAGCTTGACATCACGGACAATGCCGCGGATCGCCAGTGCAAACAGTGCCACGGCAACAAGGTCGATCAGAGCAACAAGGTGACGCCAGCCGAGCACAGCGGGCTTAAAGTCGTGGCGCAGCGCGGCGGTATCGCCGATGCTCTCGGCATAGTCGCGGTTGGTCACACGGACATGCAGGTACATGTAAAGGGCCTCCTTGGCGGCACGGCGCAGCGCCTGCATATAGCTGTTGGAGCCGGTCTCGCAGGAAAGCTGGCCGCCCATCATGCCGGACATCCAAAGGCTGCCGCCTGCACGCAGGGCCTGATCGCCGTTCATGTAGCTGTGGTGGTCGCAGTAGTCGGTGATAACAGCGCCGTCAAAGCCCCACTCGTCGCGCAGGATGCCGGTCAGCAGCGCCTCACTGCCGCCTGCCCAGACTGCGCCGATGCGGTTGTAGCTGCTCATCAGACCGACAGCATCGTAATCCTCGACCAGCATCTGGAAGGGGCGCAGGTAGGTTTCGCGCAGGGTCTGCTCGGTCATCCATGTGTAGACGGAATCGCGGTAGATGCCGCTCTCGCCATCGTTGCAGATGAAATGCTTGACATAGGTGTAAACACCGGCATCGTTGGCGCCCTGCACGGTGTTGCCGCAGATGACGCCGGACAGCAGGCTGTCCTCGGAATAATACTCATAGTTACGGCCATTGAAGGGGCTGCGGTGCATGTTGGTGGCAGGGGCATACCAGCCGGTGTAGCCGTTCTGCAGCGCCTGCGTGCCGATGGTGCGGCCCTCCTGCAAAGCAAGATCGGCGTTCCATGTCTGGGCCAGCGTGCTGGAGCTGGGGAAGCCGGTCCCGGCACCCATGCCGGTAAAGCCGCCGATCTGGGCGGGGCCGTCGGCATCCTTGCTGCGCACCTTGCCGATGCTCTTAAGCTCAAACAGACCGCCGTAGCCGTTGACAAACAGGTTTTCCATCTCCTCCACAGTCAGCTGATCCAGCAGGGCATCCCACTGCGGGTCATTGAAGTCAGCGCCCAGCTGGAAGCCGAGGTCGGTGGTCTTGCCGTTGTCCTCAATCTTCAGGCCGTTGTTGGCACCGGTGGTGATGGCCTCGTCGGCCTCATTGATGTAGCCGTCTGCCATGTCAGCGGTGTAGAGGTTCAGTGCCTTGACGTTGTCGGTCATGGCACGGCTGGGAGTGTTGGCCTTGGGGAAGGTGCTTGCAAAATCAGCACGGGTCATATAAGCAATGTTCTGCTCGGAATCGCTGCCGTCAAGGCTTACGCCGTCAATGGCATCGCTGCCGGTGAACTTGTTGGAAACAGGTTTGCCGGTAACCGTATCCTCGGCATACTGCACACCTGCGGGCAGGCTGCAAGTAATCGTTGCGTTGGCATCATCGTCCACATTGTGGGCATCATGGCGCACGGTAAAGATGTAGTCGCCTGCATCCAGTTCATAACCGGTAAAGCCGTTGTGGTTGGCATCATATGCGTCATAGCTGGCCATATCAGAAACGGGCACAGTCAGGGTAACTTCTTCGCTCTCGCCGGGGGCCAGTTCCTTCGTCTTGGCGAACGCACCCAGTTCGACGCTGGATTTTTCAATCTCACCCGCGGTGTACGGGGCGGTGTAATACAGCTGAACAACATCCTTGCCTGCGCGGTCACCGGTATTGGTAACCGTAACTTTTACGGTCACGCTGCCATCTTTTGTCAACGTACTGCCATTGGCGGAAGCATCGGTAACTTTCCAATCAAAGCTAGTGTAAGACAGGCCGTAACCGAACGGATACTGCACAACGCCATTGTAGCCAATGCCATATTCGTTGCTTACATTGTCCCAATAGCCCTCAGTATCAGCCGTTTCATACCACTTATAGCCGATGTAGATACCCTCGGCATAGTCTACATACGAAACCTGCTCATAAGCATACGGGGTATCCAGGTTGCCGGTGGTCGTACCGTCTGCTGGGTAGAGGCCATCAGCATCGGTATAAGCACCTACACCTTCCATGCCAGCATTGGCATAGCTGGCAGCAGTGGTCAGGTCATAAGCCCAGGTATCTGCCGTGCGGCCGCTGGGCTCTTTGTCGCCCCACAGCACTTCCGGCACTGCAGTTGCACCTTCGGAACCAGACAGACCAACCAGCAGGCAGGCATCAACGCCGGGAATCGTTTCGATCTGGCCCAGTTCCATAACGTTGGTAGAGTTGACAAGAACAACCACATGGGCATAATTAGCGCCAACATAGTTCAGCAGGTCTTCTTCCTCGGTGGTCAGTTCCAACATTGTGCGGGTATCGTCAACAACAATGTCACCGCCCTTTTCGGTGCGCTTGTACTGCTGTTTGGTCGCATCGTTGCTTTCGCCTGCCAGGCGACCAATAACAACGATTGCTGTATCAGAGTAGTTCTTGGCGTTGTCAAGCATCGCCTGCGTGTAATAGGTCTGGTTGTTAATATCAGGCTCATACAAGCGGCCAGACTGTTCAGGCCAACTGTTCAGTGTACGGGTGTATTCACGGCCTGTCTGGAAATCCTTGTACATATCGGTCAGTTCTGTATTGTACTCAACACCATAAGCGGTCAGTGCTGCCAGCAGGTCCGTATTAACAGTGGACACACCGCCGGAACCAGAGCCGCCGCCCAGCCATGCAGTGGAAGCCCAGCCGAACACATTAACTTTCTTGGTATCTGCGTTCAGCGGCAGGGTGTTATCGTTGTTTTGGAGCAGAACCGTGCCTTCTGCTTCAACATCAGCGGAAAGAGCTTCCGCTTTCGCTTTCGTGTCCGCAATCTCGGTTTCAGTATAGTGTCCACTGGGCGCACCGATGAAACTATCAATGATTGTAGACATCGTTGACAGGAAATAGGTGCCGACCATCGCAGCGACCAACAGGATCGCCGACAGCACCAGCCCGATTCCGTGCAAGACGGGATGCGGCTTACGAACTTTAGCTTGCTTTGCCATTTGCATTCTCTCCTCTTTTATAGTTCAAAAGCTGATACTATGCTTTTGCATTGACTATATTGTAGCAGGCAAGCACACTTTCCGAACGTTTTTTGCATAAACTGCCTGTTTTGGCACACACTTTGCAAATTCTCTAAAAAACGCAAAAAATCTGTTGTGATTTTGTACAGTTCAGGTCATTGCTTATTTGTGTAAATTGCTAAACTCTCTTTCATCGCAGGAATAGGCACAAAAAATACCCGAAGCTACCACTTCGGGTATCATTATTATTTCTGCGGCAGCAGCACCCGCAGCATAAACCACTCGTTTTCCCAGTGCAGCGTCATAGTTCCGCCGCGCTTTTCGGCGGCGGCGCGCACACCGCGCAGGTCGCTGCCGCCATGGGTGTTGCGGCGCGGCAGGCCGTCCGCGCCCAGCTCCACTTCCTGCGCGCAGTAGTTTTCAAACCGCAGCATCACAAAGCCGTTCTGGGCGTACACCGCCACCCGGATCAGCCGCTTTTCGTGGTCGGGCTCGGTCTCTACGCTCTCGGTCGCATTGTCCAGCGCCGTACCCACAATCGTGCAGATCTCCCCTGTCTCCAAAAAGTCCAGCAAATGCCCGTCCGCCACGCAGGTCATCGTGATGTGGTGCTGCTGGCAGTACAGGCTTTTGGCCGTCAGCAGGGTGTCCAGCACCGGGTTGCCGGTCTTGTTCTCCGCCTCGTACTGGCGGATGCCGCTTTCCATGGCCGCCAGCGCCACATCCTGCTTGGCGTGGTCCCGCTCCGCCCGGATGGCCGCAATCTGCATTTTCAGCTCGTGGTAGCGCCGGTTGATCAGGCGGATGTTCTCCTTGCTCTGCTTGTACTGCTCGTACTGGCGGTGCAAAACGCCGTCCAGCTCCGCCAGCTCGCTGTGCAGGGCGGCTTCGCGCAGCTGCTCGTGTTGCACCGTCAAAATCAGCACCCCGGCCAGGTCCACCAGCGTGCGGATGTAAAACATGTTCATGTTGGCTTCGCTGCCGTTGGCAAAGCTCAAATTGCTCACGGCAAATGCGGTCAGCGCCATGACCACCGCCACAAAAGTTCCTGCGGGTGTTATTTTCAGCTTCCCGGCCGGGCCGGGGCGGCGGTTCTCCACAAACAGCATGGCGGTAAAAATGCCGCCGTACACCACCGCCAACAGCAGCAGCGAAAGCGGCTCCGCCCCGCCGCGCTGCGGCCACAGCACGCAGTGCAGCTGCCATTCCACGCTGGCCGCCAGCTCCGCCAAAATAAAGGCTTGCGCGCACACATAACCCGCTTCCAGCAGCGTAATGCTGCGTGTGACCCACAAAAACAGCAGCATGGAAAGAATCGCCATTGCCATGCAGGGGATCCACCACGCCAGCGGAACTTCCCCCGTGGCCTGCAAAAACGCCCCCAGCAGCACCGCCCAACCGGCTTCCACGCCCCAGATCACGTGCTGGTTCATCCGCGGCGGCAGTCTGTGCGCATACAGCAGCACCGCCAGCACTTCCGCCAATGCGGTGTACAGGCGGGGGATATCCGGCAGTGTCGTCATTGGCCCGCACCCCCAATGTAATCCGCCAGCTCCGCCATAAACGCCTTGCGCCGCGGGCGGCTGATCTGCAGCGTATACGGACCAACCTGCACCATATCCTGCTGCACGCCGGAAACCTGCGCCAGATTGACCAGATACCCGCTGTTACACCGTGCAAACGCCCGGCCCACCAGCTTTTCCTCATAGTTTTTCAGGGTGCCCGGCACCACAAAATCTTCTTTTTCGGTGTAAAAATGTACCTTGTGGCCTTCGCTTTCCAGGTAATAGATTTCCGCCGCGTCCAGCCGCCGCATGCCGCCGTCCACCGCCACAGCCAGATAATGCCGCTCCCGCTTTTCCAGCTGCCCCAGCGCCTTTTGCAACTGCTGCGAAAACGCAAAGTAGGGCACCGGTTTCAGCACATAATCCAGCGCCCCAACGGCATATCCGCGGATGGCATACTGCGCCATGTTGGTAATGAACACGATCAGCACCCCGCCGTCCCGCTCCCGGATGCGGCGGGCGGTCTCCATGCCGTCCAGGTGCTTCATCTCCACATCCAGAAAGATGATGTCGAACTGCGGGCGGTAATCTTCCAGAATCTCCATCCCATCCGCAAACTCCGTTACCTCAAACGGCGTGCCGTACTGCCGGGTGTACCGCTGCACATACCCCGCCAGCTGTTCCCGCACCGCCGCCTCGTCCTCCACAATCGCAATCCGGGTCATCTGCTGTTCCCCTTTCTCAACATCACACTGCGGCCCCGCACAGTCCACATCTGGTGCGGCTTCTTAAGGTGTATCTGAAAACAAAGGAAATGACGGATATTTCACAAGCGCAAGACGGATTTAAGGCAAAGAGCCGCGGGAATCCTTTGTGGATTCCAAGGACTTTTAACGCAAAATCCCGCTGCGTTTGTAGAAATAAATGATATTTTCGACTTTTCAGCTGCACCATCGATTGTTTTTAGTATAGCACATGCAACCATACACAGCAAATGCGGAGTGGAGCAGTTTGTTTGCCCTCAAAGCGTTTTGTCGGTCGGGGCTGTTAGACCTGGCCAGCCCTGGCATGCCACAAATATACAGGTTCATTGCGAATTGTGCCTGTGTGCTGCAAGTGACGGAGCAATAAATCAGCGGGAAAAGCATCACGGAAATCGATGCGCATCTTGAAACCACTGCTCTGCCGGAAAAGCTTCCTGCACCTTGCCGTTTGTGCGCTCCGCCCCCTTTCTGCCGTCGTTGACTATTTCTGCCTTTAGTATATAGATCAACAAAAAACGCCTCACACTTTCGTGTAAGGCATTCTTTGGTGCACCATCAGTGGGCGCGTTAAGAATTCAGTCCGGTCCGCTTGTCGGCCTGTAAGGCCTCCATTTTGCTTCGCAAAACCGCTCGTGCGGTTGTACGCCGCGCGCGGCGTACATTGTTCGCTCCCCGCTTTCGCTCACGCTCAATCGTGGCCCCTGCTCACAAACCCGCAACCATTTTTAGCGACCAGTCCCCGCGAGACGAACACGAGCGCTTGCGCGAAGTGCGAGTCCGTCCCGAAGGGAATGGTGCAATAAAAAAGCCGCAACATTCGTTGCGGCTTTTTCTGGTGCACCATCGGGGACTCTCCCGCGCTCTAAAAACGCCCCACTGGGGCGTTTTTGCCCGCCGGACCGGCGGCGGGCCCGAGCTGTTCTCGTCACCCGATGGTGCACCAGATTGAACCTTCTTTGAAAGATTGCAATAAAAAACGCGCTGCAATTTCTTGCAACGCGTACTTTGGTGCACCATTCCCATCCAAAAACGAACTAAGTACTTCCTCTAAAGATACCGGGCGTCCGCCCTCCTGGTAATTGAAATTCACCACGATGCGGTCATCGAACAGATAGATGGAGTTGACAAAGCAGTCGATGACCTTTTCCTGAAAGGCGATATCCGCCGGGTCACCGTGGCGGAACTGATCGAACCAGAACAGAATCTGCTCCCGCGTGATGGGCGGCTTTTCGATCTGCTCCTGCAGGATGCTGGTTTCCAGCGCTTCACGCTGCTGTTCCAGTTCCTCCATCCGCGCCTTGGTGGAGGGCGTCAGGATGCCCTGCTCGATGGCTGCCACCAGATTGTCGATGCGGTGCTTGACCTCTTTCAGCTCCGCCTGCAGAATCGGCAGGCGGGTGTTTTCCTTGCTCTGGTATTCCAGCAGCTTGTCCGCCAGCAGGTCAATGACCCGGTCGTTCAGCACCTTTTCCAGCGCCGTCTGCACCACAAACTGCTCCAGTGGTTCCTTGCGCACCGGCTTCAGGCTGCAAGCCTCCTTGCCGCTGCGTTTGCGGGTGCCGCATTTATAGTAACAGTGGACCGTGCCTGTATGGCTTCTGCCGCTCTCCCCTGCCATCATAGTACCACACTTTCCACAGAACAGCTTGGTGGTGAGCAGATAGTGGACATCCGCCTTGTTGTGGGCCGGTGCCTGACGGTGAATTTCGCACCGGCGCTGAACCGCATCGAAGCAATCCGGGTCGATGATGGCCGGGATGGCGTCTGGGATAACCGTATCCTTATAACGGTATTCCCCCAGATACCGGCGATTTTTGAGCAGCGTCTGGAAGCTGTTCTTGGTGAACGGGTTGCCCCGCCCGTTGCGGATCCCGCGGGCGTTCAGTGATTCGATGATGCTGCGGATGCTCTCCCCCGCCGCATACCGCTGAAATGCTTCCTGCACCACCGGTGCGGTGGCCGGGTCGATCTGATAGTGATGCTCACTGTCGATGCGATAGCCCAGCGGCACCGGGCCTCCGTTGAACTTGGCCTTGAGGGCGTTCTCCTTGTGACCACGGCTGACCTTCTCGGCCAGCTCCGCCGAATAATATTCGGCCATGCCTTCCAGCAGGCTTTCCAGCATGATGCCCTCCGGCGTATTGGAGATGGGTTCGGTCACCGACACCACATGGACACGGTTGTTTTTCAGGATGCGCTTATAATGGGCCGAGTCGTACCGGTTGCGGGAGAAGCGGTCCAGCTTCCACACCAGCACCGCCTCAAAGGTATGGGTGGCGCTGTCGTGGATCATCTGCTGGAACTGTGGGCGGCTGTCGGTCTTGGCGGACAGTGCCCGGTCAATATAGGTCCGCACCACGGTGATGCCATTCTGGTCGGCATATTCCTTGCATTCCCGCAGCTGGCCTTCGATGGATTCCTCCCGCTGGTTGTCGCTGCTGTAGCGAGCATAGATGACGGCATTCATGGCGTGCACCTCCTTACTTGTGCTTCTCCTCTTCTCCCATATTGAGGATCATCTGCTTCAGACGGCGGTTCAGTTCGCTGCCGGGCGTGAAGCAGGCTTCCACAAACTCGCTCCAATCCGGTTTGCGCTGCACCACTTCCTGCGCCCCCTCCGGCGTGACACAGACATACCGTCCGCGGGGGTTCTCGCACATGCCGAAAATATAATCCAGCGATACATTAAAATAGGTGGCGTACCAGACCAGAATACGGTAGGGCGCCGCTGCCCGGTCGGTCTCATACCGGTTGATGGCAGCCTGATTGGTTCCGGCCAGCGCCGCCAGCTGGGCCTGGGTCAGCCCCGCGTCCTTGCGCAGCACGCGCAGACGGGTGCCTACGGATACATCCATGGAAAGACCTCCTGCAAAATTCGTTAATTCAAGTATAATCGAATTAGAGGTCTTTCGCAAGTATTTTGTTCCGCTATACACAGAAGCTACTTTTTACTCCACATCTCTCACTGTCGTGATAGCCAGCGCTGCCGCCAAGCACAAGGCGGTAACACCTGCGCCATAACCAACAGCCTGCCAAGGAATCGAATACCCCCCGCCCAGAGCCAGCCAATAGGGCATAGGTGTTGCATAAAACAATAGCGCGGACAAGGGAGAAACTGCCGCCGGATCCGGGGCAGAAACGCTCACAATGACTCCAGCCAGAGTCACCACAAAGCAGAAAGTAGCCCCCGCCAATTCACTGCCGCAAAGTCGGCATACCAGCCAAACCACCGCATAGCTTGCCTGCAAAATCCAGGCGCTCTGCATCCAGAAAAACGCCGTGCGTCCCGGCTGGGAGAGGGCTCCCGTGACCACCGACAGCAGGAAATACAACACCATGTACCACCCTTGGAGCATAATCGTTTCCGCCGCAAAACTGCCAGCCATATATCGGACCCGGCTTACGCCATGGGCGACCGCCAACCGGGCAGCGCCCGCTGTTTTGTTCTGGTGGAATGCCATCACCGCCACGAGAATGACTGCAATCCACGCAAGGATGCCCACTGACAGCACCGTGCCGAGAGCAGCATCCGCCGCGCTTCCCACTGGCAACGAATCGCCGGGAAAAATGCCTACCCGCCTGCCGTCTGCCCAAGTAGCGTCCACAATGCGGGATTCACTGACTCCCAGAGCAAACGCCATGCACAGCAGGCCGAACAGAGCCAGCATTCCCGGCAGGCGAGTGCAGCGAAGGGCATACAAAGCTGCGGAGAAAGTGCTGGCCCGGTGCATTCCCTGCCGAGCGGCAGATTTTTCCCTACGCCGCAGGACTGCGTGCGCCTTTCTGGCACTGCGCTGCTTTCCGGCATCCGGGCGGTGAAGTGCCATCCATCCCAGCCCTGCCGCCACAGCAAGGGCCACAATCACCCAAGCTGCCAATTCGACACAAAACTGCGGCGTGATGTTCAAAGCACACAGCCGGGACCAGTAATAGGTGGGCATAGCCTTAGCCGCCAGTTGTATCAGAAGAGGCTGAGTAGAAAAATCTTCATACTGTACCTGATAAAGCAGCACTCCTGCCAACGGCAGAATACTGGTCACCAGTGCCGCAGCAGCATGGTTTTTCAGCCAGAGTGTAAGGACCGACGCCAATGCCAGGAAAGCCCCCAGCACCAGAAGATTTCCCACCGATACTGCGCAGAACAACAGAACTGTTCCGAGCGCGGGCGCAATTCCCATCTGGATGGCTGTGATGATAAAGCAGATTCCGTAAAAGGCCAGCTGCAAAAGCAGGCAGAAACCGCAGACCACCCCGAATTTGGCGCGGTATAGAGTGGACAACCGTCCTCCATGACTGACGAACAATTCATCGGTGCGTGCCCGGCGCTCCGACGCGAATTGCGCCACACACAGATTGACGGGGATCAGCCAGCTGAACACTGTCAGGCTCTGAGAGCTGCGCACCAGCTGCAAGCCGGACCGCCCACTTCCCATCGCCACATCCTTGAAAAATCCGATGGAGTCAAGCGGGTTCAGAAGATCACCCGCCACCATAAAATACATGGTCCCACTGTTGGCAAACCACAGCAGCACCAGAACAAACCCCAGCAAAGCCCATAGCTGTGCTTTTGCATGGAACAGTTTGACTCCTTCCGCTTTAGCCTGCATCGGCATGGCTGTCACCTCCCACCAAGGCCGTGAAATATGCCTCCAGCCCTTCGCTGCGCACTGCCAGTTCCTGCACGTGCAAGCCATTCTCCATTAGCACACCGGAAGCTGTCGCTGCTGCCTCGTTTCCTACCGGGGACAAGCGCAGCCCCTCCACTGTTGCCTGACAGATAGCTTCCGGAAACATCTTGCGGAGGATGTCTACCGCCCGTCGGTCATTGTCGGTACGGACTAACAGATACTTGCTGCAGCGGGCGTCCAGTTCTTCTGCCGTCAGTTGTTCCAGCAGCTGCCCATTATGTAAAATACCGTAGCTTGTCGCAAGCTGGTGCAACTCGCTGAGGATATGACTGGACAGCAGAATCGTCATCCCCTGTTCCCGGTTCAGTTTTTCCAGAAGATGTCGCAGTTCCTGTATCCCCATCGGGTCCAGTCCATTGAGCGGTTCGTCCAGTACCAGAAATTCCGGTTTCCCCAAGAGAGCAACCGCCAGCCCCAGCCGTTGGCGCATCCCCAGCGAGAATTTTCCGGCAGGTTTGCTGCCAGTGTCTTTCAGACCCACCAGTTGCAGGGTGGGAGCAATATCCGCCTCATTTAACCCTCGCTGCAGGCACTGCACTTTCAGGTTTTGCCATGCGGTCAGATCCGCGTACAAGGCAGGGCCGTCCACAAGGCACCCCATCCGACGCCGCATTTCTGACTGTCGGGCAGCGTCTGCCGCACCAAATAGTAGCAGTCTGCCCCGTGTGGGGCGAGTCAGACCGCATAGAATTCGCAGCAGGGTGGTTTTCCCCGCGCCGTTTTCACCGATCAGACCGTAGATCTGCCCGCGCGGGATTGTGATGCTCACATCCCGCAACGCCACCGTATGTCGGTATTCCTTGCAAAGATATTCCGTCGCAAAAACCGCTTCTCCGTATCCTTCCATACTCTTCGTCTCCCTTTCATTCATATAAGCCCATTTATTTAGGAAACGATTTGGGAATGGAAATTTTTGCAATTCAAGGTATTTGGGGCAAAAGAAGCATCTCCAAGAAAAATGCCACAAGAGCCAGATGGCTCTTGTGACCTACAAACTTCACCCTTTCTTTAGCTTTTTCTCTTCCGACACCACGCCATTACAGCAAACGGCAGGCAAACGAGTCCTACCAGGAACGGGATCACCAGCAAAGGTCCGGGCGACCAGATCCGGAAACCGAACCAGTGATACAGGTTCTGCCGGAAGATATCCTCTGCCCCGCCCACAAAGGGCAAAAGCCGCAGATATTGCTGCACTGACCAGGGCAGATACTGGTTGAGGATCTGTGGCCCCCAGGTGATCAGCAATGCGGCGATCAATGCTGCCGTGGTTCCGGGCAGAAGCGCTGACATCAGCAAGGTAATCCCGGCAAATCCCAGCACAGAGCAGAACAGGTACGCCAGTTCATAGCATTCCGCCTGGAGCATGTTCATCGGTGCAGTGGTCAGCATCTTGATCAGCTGGATGGGCAGATTCCAGCCCTCAAATCCCAGCCAGACAGCCTGAACCGCCACCATAACCGCCGCAAACACCGCAAAGATTTCCACCGCAAAGGCAAGTCCCGACAGAAGTTTTGCCCCGGCCAGCCCAGCTTTTCCATGCAGAGATGTCACCTGCAATGTGTCCATGCCCCGTCGCCTTTCCCCGGCGAACACAGACGTTAAGGCCAGGGCCAGAACCACGGGCAAGACCATCTGCCCAAAGCCCCCGATTCCGTTGCCCAAAATGGCAGACCAACCTGCAGCCCAGCCGTATGCCATGGGCTTGTCCACCTGGCTGTCCATATCCAGAAAGAACTGCCGATCCGCCGGGTCTGAAAACTGGTTTTCCAGGTAATATTCCAGTTTTTCCTCCCGACGCTCATACAGACCGGTCAAACGGGCCGGGTCTACATAGTAGATGGTAAGGGTAGGATAGGGCTGGGTCTGATCTTCTACCTCCGGCCACAGAAATGATACCAGTGTTCCCTGCAGAAAGCTGAAATCTGCCAAAGCACCGTCAAACTCCGGGTTCTCCGCCAGGATTTGCTGATAGGTACGCACCATATCCTGTACATTCTCATCGGTGAGCGTTTGCCACTGGGCGGCATATTGCTGGCTCTTGCGAATGTTCGTATACCCATCAATCTGGTGACTTCCATCCGCCCGCATAGTGCCGAAATTGATACATTGCATGGCCCATACCTGCAGCCCCAGCGTCAGCAGCAGCATTCCACAGACTGCCAGTCTGGTCAGCCCGGAACGCCACAGTTTCTTATGTTCCTGCCAGAACAGGCTCATGAATTGTCGCCTCCTTCCTCCTCCGGGAAGTACAACAGATACAGATCTTCCAACGTGGGGATACAGGGGCTTGCCGCTGGGGCAGGCTTTGCATCCGCCAGAATCCGCAGCGTCACGCTGTTCCCGTCATAGCGCAGATTGGCCACGGTCATCCGCGCCTGCCAGGTTTCAGCCTCTTGGGACGGCAAAGTCAGCTCCCACACACGACCGTTTGCCTGCTGCAGCAGTTCCGAAACTGTCCCCTGGGTTTGAAAGCGCCCGTCTTTCATCAGGAACACCTTGTGTGCAATCGCTTCCAGATCAGAAACAATGTGGGTGGAAAGCAGCACAATTTTTTGCTGCGCATACCCTTCCAGAATGTTGCGGAAGTGGACACGCTCCTTGGGGTCCAACCCTGCAGTCGGCTCGTCCAGAATCAGAATATCCGGGTCATTGAGCAATGCCTGAGCGATGCCCAACCGGCGGCGCATTCCGCCGGAAAAGGTCCGGATCTTTTTATTGCCAGCCTCCTGCAGACGGACCATATGCAGCAGTTCCTGAATCTTCGGCATGGCCTGGGAGCGGGTCATCCCTTTCAGCACAGCCATATACAGAAGGAAATCACGGGCACTGTACTGCGGATATCCGACAAAATCCTGGGGCAGATAGCCCAGCTTATCCCGATATGCCGCCCCCAGTGCATCAATGGGAATTCCATCCAGACGTACCTGCCCGGCAGTGGGCTTCAAGACGCCGCAGATCATCCGCAAAAGGGTTGTTTTTCCCGCCCCGTTGGCTCCTAACAGACCATAAATACCGGGTTTCAACACAGCCGTGACCCCTGCCACCGCCGTGTTTTCTCCGAACTCCTTGCACAGATTTTCAAGCAGCAATTCCACCGATGATGCCCTCCTTTCGTTGTTGGAACAGAGAAATCAGTTCTCTGACAAAAAATCCGCCGAATACCAGGAATGCAAGAATCCAGCCGCCTAACGCAGACGTTTCATACAGTTGGGGCGCCGCAAGATGGATCATCAGCAATCCCGCCGCCGTGACGGAACACACCGCTATACAAACCCTCCCATTGCTCCGCGGACAGCGTCGAAGTACGGTCAAAGCCGTCAGTGCACAGAACAAAAAAGGAACCAGCAGATAAAAAAACAACGGCAGCAAGGCTTTTCCCGTCTGTGACCTGCCCAACACCAGTGCCGACGTCAGAATCACAAGGTCTGCGGCTGCGGCCAGAATCAGCTTGGCAAGTGCCAGTTCCGCACGGGACACACAGGTGGATGCTTCCAGCTCGTCCATGTCGTAGCGCTGACCGGCAAACAGGACCGGCAAACACACCGCCACCAGAAGCGGTCCCAGAAGCGGCAGCCAGGACACGAGGTCTTTTTGTCCGGCCGCCGCCAGGAAAAACAGCACAGAAGCGGCCCCCTGAGCCGCCCACATGGGCACCCCGGTAAAGCGCCATACCTGTGAAAGGAAGGTCCAGAACCCAGTACGCTGCCGCACCGGATTCTCCTGTAAGAGCGCGGCACACTTTTGTTTGGTTTCCGCCATGCGAGAGGGCTGGGGTCCCTGGCACAGCAGGCGATGCAACTCAGAAGAATTCACAGTTTTCCCTCCCTTAAAGTTTTCAATGCTTTCCGTACACGGCTCTGCACGGTGCGCAATGGCTGGCCCGTCACGGCTGCGATCTCGCGGTATTTCAGTCCCTCCCCATACCGGAGCAATACCGCTTCCCGCTGTTCCGGGGGCAGATTTGCCAACAGCCGCTTTGCCATATCACGGGTTTCGACATCTTCGAAAGGCATCGATGTATCAGCCATGTCCTCCGGCAACGGTTCCGTTTTTCTTTGTCTGGCAGCATCCACACACAGACAATAGGCGATGCGATACAGATAGGCACGGAACTGCCCTTGTTCCCGGTAGCTTCCTATGGTGCGGAATAGGTGCAAAAAGACTTCCTGGGTCAGGTCCTCCGCCGTCTGTGTACAAGGGGTATGGCGGGCGCAATATCGCAGAATTGCCGTATAATATTGCTCAATCAAGGTATCCGCCGCCGTGCGGTCTCCGGCCTGAATGCGCCGTATCAACTGCGCGTCCCGCATACGCATCCCCCCTGTCCTTGTAAAATGTGCTTCATTTATGATAACGAGGAATCTCCCCAAAATGATTAGGCTATAAGCACTTTCACGTTTTTTCTTCCTCTTTTTTCCTGTTTCTCCACTCCTCAAACAGCCGTTGTCCCTCTTCCGACTGGTAAAATGCCTGGATCTTGGGCAGCAGGAACCGGGCGAACCGCTCCAGCTCCTGCTGGGGCACGCCGTCCTCCCGGTATTTGGCGGACGCCGCTGCCCGTGCTGTTTTCTTCTCCTGCCGATCTTCCGTAGCGGCTCCTTTCTGCAGGGCTGCCCCCTGCTGCGTTGCTGTTTGTTCTGTCATCGGCTCTGGCCCTTGGCCCGCTGACGACGCTGCTGACGGTTCAACCGCTTTTCCTCCTGTCGGCGTCGGCAGATGCCCAACACAAACGCCTGCACCTGCTCCGGTGCCACCCGCATGGCTTCCCGGTAAGGCCGTGTCTCGTCGAGCACCGCATCCAGCTGTTCCTCACAGCGGTGGAGGCGCTGGCGCACTTCCTGTTCCCTCACCATGCTTTGCTGCAGCTGCATCCGCAGACTGCGGTTTTCCGCCTGCAACTTGCCGGTGGCCTTTGCCATCTCACACAGCGTCTGAAAATCTTGCGGCATCAGTTCCACCCGCTTTTCCAGCACACCTTTGGTTTTGGCCCGCTGCTCGATGTCCGCCACATCGCGGATTGAGCCGGAAATGTTCTTCACCTGGGAGATAAGCTCCTTCCGCTGACCTTGCAGCTGTTTGGTCTGGTCAGACAGCTCTGCCACTGTCTGGCGGTCTTTCTGGACCTTATACTCCAGCACATCCAGGTGTTCGGCATCGCTCCCCTGTACACCGCGTTCAAAGTCGGTGAATCCCGCCTGCCGCATGTGCTCGAAGAATTGCGTTTGCAGCAGGCTGTAGGAACTTATCAACCGGGGCTTGCCGTTCTTTTTCAGCACAGGCTGTCCCTGGTCATCGGTCATGGGGACCATCGGCCACTTTTTGCTGTGACTCACCTGCATGATCGTTTCCCGCACGGTACCCCGCAGCGCCGGGTCCTTGCACCGTTTGGACCAGAGGATCTGCTTTTCCACCACCGGCAGGTAGACAACGTGGAGGTGATAGTGAAACACATCCCGTCCCAACCGGTCACTGGCTTCCCGGTTGCGCTCGTCAGCGTGCATGACCGCGGAGATAATGTATTGTTCCCCACCTGCAATCTCCTTGGCCAGCTCATACACCTCGGCGTAGAATTGCTTGGCGTACTCATAGCCGCCGTGAGCCTCGAAATAGTCGGTGTTCACATCAAACACCAGCTCGTCAAAGACGTAGGCGTCCGGTTTCAGTCCTCGGGTGGAAACGACGCCTTCTTCCACCATCCGGTCAAATTGCTGGGCATAAGTAGCTGCCTCGCAGGCTTTGAAGGTCACATTGTTGTGGCTGTATTCCAGCAGCACATCCGGGTTGGAGTACACTTCGTTCTTGCGTTCGTTGTGCCGTTCCCGCACCGAAATGGCATTTTTACGGTAGCGCTCATTGCGCACCACGGTCCGATGGATTTTGCTGATAGGCAACTCCTTTCTTGGGTACGGTTCTGCTGCGGATGGGGTACGCAGATGCTTTGCAAAGCATCTGACCCACTATGACACTTTCCGGCGCTGCCGGCAAAGTGCCAGTGGGCCCGCTGCGGCGGGAGGGATTGGAATACGGCTGCCAACCGAAATCGGTGTGCCATCTTCCCGGTTGAGCCGCCGTCGTAGCGGTTGCCAAGTCTGTGGCTGCCTCTGGAAGCCAGGCACCACAGCCCTTGTCCACCTTTTGCAAAACGCGGGGTGTGGAATTCTTTCTCTATTTCTCTTTTAGTTAGATATATCATTCTATCTTTATCGTGTCGGTTTTTCCGACGGGTCGGTGTCGGCAAATCCGTCAACTGCCTGTCCATTTTTCCGACAGGTCGGGGCGGAACTTCCGACGGGTGGTTACAGCTCGTTGGGTTCCTTGGGCCGGGGCAGATTGAGATAGTACCGCCGTGCCCTTCCGTTTGGCTGTCCCGGCATCGGCTCCAGCAAGCCGCAGCGTTCCAGAGCGGCGAACAATCCGGCGGCTTTCTCCCGCTGGCAGTGCAGCAGCCTCCCGGCACTGGCCCGTGAAAGGCTCACACAGGGCCTGCCGTTGGCTTTCCAGTGCCCGGTGGTATCTTGGACCGACAACCGCAGCAGCCCCAGCAAATGGCCGTACAGCAGCTTGCTTTCGCCGGGAAGTTCCCGGTAAGGTTCTTCCGAGAGAAGGCTAGACGGGATCATCAGGAAACCGTCGATGCGGTTCAGGTTTTCCTCTGCGGGAACGAGTTCATGGTTCAGATGGCACCTCCTTGGGTTATGGGTGGGTGGCGGGTTTTGGCTTCTGGCATCCCTCTTTTCCGGTTGTTTTTGTCCTCGGAAAATGTTTGACGATTTCATCATAGATTCTTCCGACACATACAGCATACAACGCCTTGCAGTCAGTTTCAAGATGTGTTAGACTGTTTTCATGTTGGATGATTCACACACTTCTCTCGGCTGTTTCTGAAACACAGAAAAACACAGAGCCTTTTTCCGACCACTATGCTCCAACACAGGATGGTGACGAATTTTGAATTACCAGACGTACCTTTTCTTTGAAGGCCGCACCGAATATATCCAAGGCTACGACACACCCCAGCATACATACCCGCTGGGGTCCCTGGTATTCGGTGTCCTGGACCTGGATGCCGCCCCCTATCTGGAGCGGGGCCGCACATTGCTGGAAAAATTCCGGGGTGTAGAATTCCTGGAAGATCAGACCATGCAGCAGAGTCTGGCAGCCACTGACACCTGTGTGTACTACCAGGTGGCTTCCTTTTACCCTGATTTTGCCGCCGCTGTGCGGCAGGTCTCCCCTGCTCTGTTTGATCTGGTGGAAGGCTACACGCTTGCCAACTTCCGTCGCAATGAACGGGAACTGAAAGCGATCCAACATAGCCTGTGGCAATTTATACAGACTGGAGAAAATGACAGTTCGTATACATTTGATGAATTGCGCACCAGAATGTCCCACCTTGGCGAATTGGCCATGACCAGCGACATCATGGAAGGGTTCTGCCGGAACTTTCCGGAGTACACAGACCAGATGAAGGTCTTTATCCAGCGTGATACCGGGGATGCCTCTCTGTGCCGGACGGCTCTGTCGGTATTGGAATCCTTTGTGACCTTGCTGCAACAGTTGGTAGACGGCAAAACGGATCTGCGCCAGCTGATTGAGGCTACACTGGTGGACGAGGACGGCCGCCCCAGAACGGAGCATGGCCAGCGGCCTTCGGAGTTGCTAGTAGAACTGGCCAAAAATGGCGATTCGACCTACCAGAAATATCACAGGCTGGAGGACGACATCCATATCCAAACCCGTTACAAACGGCCCACAGACAACAAAAAAGGCGGCATTTCTGCCGCCACGTTCTACGCAAGCGATACGCTGCCTGCGTTACTCTTTTTGGAATTTGTACAGATGTGCGCCCAGGACCTGCCGGTTGCCGTCTGTGAGAGCTGTCACCGGCTGTTTGTTCCCTTCTCCAGCCGTGCCAAGTATTGTGAGCGAGTTCTGGACCCGGAAACCGGCGCCACCTGCAAGGATATTGCTGCCAAGCTGGCCTACGCCGAGGAGCTGAAGGCCAACAAAGCCAAGGAGCTCTACAACAAGATGCGCAACCGTTACCAGATGCGCTGCTCCCGAGCCTCCGGCAATCAGAAAATGAGGGATGACTACAACGCCTGGCGCAAGCAGGCCCAGATAGCGCTGAGTAAGTACCAGTTGGGAGAGATAAGCTGGGATAATTTCAAAAAAGTAATACTAGCACAACCGTAGAGGTCATCTCGCCATTTTAACTATCTGAGTGAAATTTGAGAAAGGGAAAACATGATATGGGAATTATCGGAGTAGGGAACGAAACATATTTATATGTTAATGGAATATCTTGTAAGCATGAAATTTGTCTGCAAGAAAACATCACACTAATGCCCGCCAATTCGCCGATCCAATTTGATAAAGCATCTAAATTGATAAAATGCGATATCGATTTTTCTATCGCAGTATTAAGTTCTGTAACATTGTCTGCCGAATTAAAAATAACTGCTACAAACGAGCAGGAATTAGCTCGTAATGCATGGAATGCGCAGTGGGATTGTCTTTTGCTTGGCGCATTATTTAATTGTGATGTTATGAGCAATCTACAAAGTGATAAACCCATCAATGAAATAGAAAATGCCTCTTACATAAATGTTACAAACTATGCCTTTCATGCGCTATTGTCGAAAAACTATACACTCTCTGAAGAAGATGAAAAATGGATTCACGAGTACTATGGTACTGCATCATATCTGATTTGTTACAATGATGTTTATAGAACAGCTGTTCATGCAATGGCAAGTTACCGGTGGCACTCAATGCCTCGTATCCAACTAGCAATTCTTTGGTCTGGCATCGAATCAATATTTAATGTCAGTACAGAAGTTAGTTTCAGAGTAAGTCTTTATATTGCTCGCTTTTTAGCTGGCAGTAATGAGCAAGAAGCCAATCAGCTATTTAAAAAAGTCAAAAAATTATATAATATGCGTTCTTCTGCTGTTCACGGAAATAAAATAAAAGATGACATTTCCGAATCTGTTAAAGAATCTGCTGTGTTGCTCAATCGATTAATCATAAAATGTGCCGAAATCGGTTCTCTTCCCAATACAGAAAACTTAATTTTTAATATATAATTTGGACATTTTCCATTCTCAGTAAAACCATAAAGACCCGGATGGAACGAATATCAGCTTTCCATCCGGGCCATATCATTATGATAGAAAATCCAAATAAAAAACAAATCCGAACGCACCTTCGAAAAGAAGTACGTTCGGATTTGCGTTTAATGGTGCACCATCGGGGACTCGAACCCAGGACCCACTGATTAAGAGTCAGTTGCTCTACCAACTGAGCTAATGGTGCATATATGAGATTTACGCGATACATCGTGAAATCTCAATTTGAATAGTTCAGTCGAAGTTCATCATTCACACCTTTAGTGTGAGTTAATTACGCTACCAACTGAGCTAATGGTGCTTAATAAAGCAAACCCACGAACCGGGCTTTCCGCTCGGCCCGTGGGCTGCTTGCTTTTTAAGAGAAGCCGGCATCTACCTATTTTCACAGGCCGTTTCCAGCCAACTATCTTCGGCACAAGTGAGCTTAACTTCTGTGTTCGGAATGGGAACAGGTGGTTCCTCACCGTCATCGACACCGGCCATTCCTGACCAACGTCAGCTTCTCTTTCTTAGAAGGCATATACCTTCAAAACTGAATATCGAACTGCTTTCAGCAAATGAAGTATCAATCGAAAATGGGGTCAAGCCCTCGACCTATTAGTACACGCTTGCTCAATGACTCGCGCCACTTACACATTGTGCCTATCAACCTTGTAGTCTTCAAGGGGTCTTACCTGATTATCTCAGTGGGATATCTTATCTTAAGGCCGGCTTCACGCTTAGATGCTTTCAGCGTTTATCCGATCCGAACATAGCTGCCCAGCTGTGCCACTGGCGTGACAACTGGTGCACCAGAGGTTCGTCCATCCCGGTCCTCTCGTACTAGGGACAGCGCCTTTCAAATATCCTGCGCCCACGACAGATAGGGACCGAACTGTCTCACGACGTTCTGAACCCAGCTCGCG
>OGKW01000673.1_pt1 | contig 26364 bp, 24 predicted proteins | sample 1572601 | NCBI WGS metagenome assembly OGKW01 (sample SAMEA2581875, study PRJEB24529) | metagenome | biome: Human gut stool | place: China | collected 2011
TTCACCACTCCATTCCGGTTACTATTTTTTCATTTTCGGCTGGAAAATGATACTTGCAATATAGGAAAAAATCAGTGCTGCAGAAATACCAACCGCACTCGCTTTAAATCCTCCCATAAAAATGCCAATAAATCCATTCTCGTCCACTGCTTCCTTTACGCCTTTCCAGAGTGTATTTCCAAAGCCTGGCAGCGGCACACTTGCACCGGCTCCCGCGAACTCTATGAATGGCTGATAAATCTGCAATGCGCCAAGCACCGCCCCAAGGCATACGAGTAAAACCATGATCCTGCCCGGAAGCATTTTTGTTTTCTCCATAAGAATCTGGACAAGTGCACAGATCAGGCCGCCTACCCAGAATGCATTAATATAATCCATTTTTCATCCTCTTTTCTTTCTGAAAATCCATTGTCTATGCATCTGCATGTTCGATGACAACTGCATGTGCAATGCCCGGCACCGTCATTCCTTCATTGAAAGACACCGTTGAAAGCAATGCGCCTGTCGGCACGAACAATATCCGTTTTAACGTTCCATCTTCGATCTGTTTTAAAAAGTAAGCACTTAGCGTCACTGCTGAACATCCGCATCCGGAACCACCTGCCCCAGTATTCTGGCTCTCAGCATCAAAAATTTCAATTCCACAATCCGAATGTATCTTACTGATATCGTAACCGTCTTTTAACAACAGGTCAATGAGAATTTTCTGTCCTACCGTTCCGAGATCTCCTGTAATGATCCTGTCATATTCTTTTTCACTTCTCCCGAAATCCTCAAAATGCTGTCTGATGACCTCTTTGGCCGCAGGTGCCATGGCTGCCCCCATATTCATGGAATCTTTGATCCCAAAATCCACAATTTTTCCGGTTGTGATCCCTGTGATTTTTGCCATTCCCCTCTCTTTTCCGAGGACGAAAGCCGCGCTTCCGGTCACTGTCCAGGTGGCAGATTTTGGTCTTTGGTTTGCATATTCGAGTGGGAATCTGAATTGTTTTTCTGCGCTGGCAAAATGACTTGAAGTCATGGTCACGACGTGATCCGCATAGCCGGCCGCTACACACATCGCACCGAGAGACAGAGATTCCCCACAGGTACTGCAGGCTCCGTAAAGTCCAAAGAGCGGTACCTGAAAATCCAGCACCCCAAACGAGGTCGCCATGGTCTGCCCCAAAAGATCGCCTGCGAAAAGATACCGGATGTCCTCTTTTTTTAATCCGGCTCTGCCGACCGCCATAGTGAAAGCTTCTTTCTGCAGCGTGCTCTCTGCCTCCTCCCATGTATTCTGACCAAATTTATCGTCCTCACCGATCACATCAAAATGACCTGCCAGAGGTCCCTCTCCCTCCTTTTTTCCAACAATATTTGCCGTGCTGATAATAAAAGGAGCCTCTGTAAAACAGAGGCTCTGTTTTCCCTTCTGCATACTCGTATCCACACTTTCTTTTTCTTTTAGTATGGATCAGGGAAGTTTTTCTTATTCTCTTTTTCATCATTTTCTTATCGTTTTTGCAATCGCTTCCGGTGATAACTGTAAAAAAACACAAAGCTCTAAAAACTCTTCGGCAAGCAGAGGTTCTTTATAATCCGGATGCAGTTTTTCTTCCGGAACTTGTGTCTGTTCTGAGATCTCAGATGCTGAAATTCCTTTTTCCTGCATATAAGCAAGGATATATTCTGTCACTCTGGATTTATTCATGCGCTCCACTCCTTTTCTCATGTGTTCTTCCCGATATATGCAGACCTCATCATGCAAGCATGTTCGGTCTACATATTCTCGATTGGCACTGCTCATTGCTTACGCACATTATATTCTTATAATTCAAGACTTTCAACCATATTTTCCCATATAGTCAGAATTAATTGACGGTCTAAAATATGTGAGATATGATAACCATAATAACTTTTTAAATTTCAGAAACAGGGGATTTTTATGCGAAATGAATTAATTCCAAAGGTGTTAAAAGAATATAGAAAACGAAATCATTACTCAGTGAAAGACGTATCGATCAGGCTGATGGAACATGATATTGATGTTGCACCGAAGACGATTTATGGCTGGGAAAGCGGACAGGCACAGCCGACGGCGGACACACTGCTCTTACTGTGCGAGATATACAAAATCCCGGACATCCTGAACTCCTTCGGTTACGACCAGCCTGATGATCCGGCAGCTTCCCTGACTTATCATGAGCGTGAGATCATCTACGCCTACCGCAACCGCCCTGAGTTACAGCATGCGGTCGACATTCTGCTCGGATGTGATTAGGTATTTTGTTTCCTGTGATACAATCTGATCTGTGCGATGTATAAATAAAAAAGAGGTTTTTCTGTAGAAATATCTGTTTTCAGGATTTTTGCAGGAAAACTTTTTTTATGTGCTCTTTTCCCACGGCTTCTTACAAATCCAGACAGGCACACGGCTGTCTCCATGTATATCATTTTATTTTCACAGGTTGCAACTTTGCTTTAAGAAGTATAGAATAGAAGATACTCTGCGGTTTTATGGTAGTTCCGTAAAACCGTTTACCGCAGGACATTATTAAGGGAGATTTATTTATGAACGCTTTCCAATTTATCTTTCAGTATATCAAACGGCATAAAATCCAGTATACGCTTGGTATCATCACGCTTTTTGTGGTAGACTTTGCCAATATTTTTATTCCGAAACTTACCGGTGTCATCACCGACGGACTCACCGCCCACAGCCTTGACTGGAGCGGAGTCAGATTAAATCTGCTTTACCTTTTTCTGCTTGGACTGCTGCTTGCGGTCGGCCGTTTCTTCTGGCGGTACTTCCTGTTTGGAGCTTCCCGCTCCATCGAAAAAGAGCTGAGAAACGACACGTTTTCCCATCTGGAAAAAATGGATGTGGAATATTACAACGAGCACAAGACCGGTGATCTGATGACACGTTTTACGAGTGACTTAAACGCGATCCGTATGGCGATCGGACCTGCCGTCATCTGTGTGTTTGATGCCTCCGTCATGACACTTATGGTCATTTTCCAGATGATGTACTATGTCAGTGTGAAGCTGACACTCATTGCAGTCATTCCAATGCTTTTTATTTTGTTTGGCGAGATTTATTATGGAAAAATCATCCGTCCACGCTTTACCGCAAGACAGGAAGCCGTGTCTGACCTGACCGACTATGTGCAGGAAAGTTTTTCCGGTATCCGCGTCATCAAGGCTTTTGTCCGCGAAAAAGCACAGCGTTATCACTTTTTAAAAGAAAACGAAAACACGATGGAAAAGAACTTAAGCATTGCAAAGATCCAGTCCATTGTCATTCCACTGTTTGATGTCATCATCGGTCTTTCTTCACTGCTTACTTTAATTTATGGCGGTTATCTCGCACTGATCGGTGATATCACGTTAGGACGTTTTGTGGCTTTCAACCAGTATATCAACATGCTTGTCTGGCCAATGTTAGCCTGCGGTGATTCCGTCAATATGTTTTCCCAGGGTGCTGCTTCGATCCGGAGAATCCAGGAAATCTTCAAGGAACAGCCTGAGATTGCAGACACCGACAAAACAAAAGAAGTGGATGAGATCAACGGTGAGATTGAATTTAATCACCTCACGTTCATCCACCGCGGTCACAGCGAACCGACTTTAAACGACATCACCCTGCATGTGCCGGCAGGAACAACGCTTGCGATCATCGGGCGCACCGGAAATGGGAAATCCACACTGGTAAATCTCCTGCTGCACCTTTACAACACGAAACCGGGCATGCTTTTCATTGATGGAAAGGACATTAACACCATTCCTTTAAAAACACTGCGTGAAAATATCGGATACGTTCCGCAGGATAATTTCCTGTTCTCGGACACATTGAAATCCAATATCGCATTTGGCGCTGAAAATGATGATATGGAAGCCATCCAGTCCGCAACACGCGCTGCCTGCATCCATGAAAATATTGTCCAGTTCCCGGACGGTTATGAGACAATTGTAGGTGAGCGCGGTGTCACCTTATCCGGCGGTCAGAAACAGCGGAGCTCCATTGCCAGGGCTCTGATGAAAAATGCACCGATCCTGATTTTAGACGACGCCCTCTCCGCTGTCGATACCGACACCGAGGAACACATTTTAACCAATTTAAAGAAAAACCGTGAAGGAAAGACGACCATTCTCATTGCGCACCGCATCTCGACGATCCAGAATGCAGATATCATTATGGTGTTAGAGGACGGCACTGCCGCCGAGATTGGAAATCACGATTCCCTTATGGCAAAACACGGGATTTATTACGATATGTTTGAAAAACAGCAGTTAGAAGCCATCCACGGTGAAGCCGGAAAAGCGCTCATCAGACAGGATCATCCAGCTGCAAAAACAGGAAAGGAGGACGCATAACTATGAAACGTTTACTGGCCTATTTAAAACCGCACAAATGGGTTATGACTGCTGCGACAGTCCTCGTCCTCTTTATCATCGTGGTAGAACTTTACCGCCCGATCGTCATCGGTGATGCGATCGATGATTATATCAACGGCTATTACGCACCGTACATCGAAACCACCGCGGATGCGCCGGGTGCTGTTCCTTACCATGACACTTATCTGACGAGAGATTTTGAGACGGCAGACGGACAGACTTACGATCAGATTCTTCTATATAATAATCAATATTATATGGCAGAAAATCTTTCATCCGAAGAATGTGATGCATTAAAAAATGCAGATGCCGCCACACTTTCATCTTATGTAAACCAAAGTGCAACGCCTCTCACAAGGGACGACTTAAAAGATTTGCGGCATTATGATTTTGCCGGCATTTTGAAAGCGGCCGCCCTCTATCTGCTGCTTCTGCTCACCGGATTTGTCTTAAATGCATTAGACACCTGGATTTTGCAGAAAATGGGACAGGAGATCATTTACCAGATGCGTGAGGAGGTATTTACCCACATTCACAGCTTATCGTTAAACTTTTTCAACAATACGCCTGTGGGAAAACTTGTCACCCGTGTCTCCAACGACACCGAAGCGGTCAATGAACTTTTCTCCACCATTTTGGTAAAACTATTTAAAAACATTGTAAAAATTATCGGATATGCCGTTGTCATGCTCTCCATTAATGTCAAAATGGCTCTCGTATCCTTTGCACTGCTGCCGCTTGTCACAGTGCTGACCTTCTTTTTCCGCTTTATGTCAAGGAAGGCATACGAGCTTACCCGAAACCGCATTACCGACTTAAACACATTTTTATCGGAGCACCTCTCCGGCATGAAGCTCATCCAGATTTTTGCGAGGGAAGAAGAAAAATATGCACAGTTTGAAAAGAAATCCGAAGATTTATACAAGGCAAACTGGCGTGAGGTTATGACATTTGCGATTTTTCGTCCATCCATTTATCTGGTGTCCGTGCTTGCCATGATGCTTGTGATTGGAACCGGAAGTGCCGGGGTGTTAAACCAGACGCTCTCGCTCGGAACGCTGTTTATTTTTATCACCTATATTTCCTCGTTTTTTGATCCGATCCAGGAACTTGCAGAACAGTTTGGTACCTTGCAGTCCTCTCTCGCCTCTGCCGGAAAAATTTTCTCCATTTTAGACGAGAAACCGGATATTGTAAAACCAGCGCACCCGGTGGAAGTCAACATCAAAGGGCGCATCGAATTCCGTCATGTATGGTTCGCCTACGAGAAGGACGATTATATTTTAAAAGACATCAGTTTCGTCATCGAACCGGGCGAAAAAGTTGCATTTGTCGGTGCTACCGGAGCCGGAAAATCTTCCATCTTAAATCTGATTGGACGATACTTTGACATCCAGAAAGGTGAGATCTTAATCGATGGCGTAAACATCAAAGACATTGATACTGACGTGCTGCGCGCTGCGATCGGGCAGGTTCAGCAGGATGTATTTATTTTTACCGGGGATATTAAGAGCAATATTTCACTGGACAATGAGAATATTTCCATTGAGGACGTGAAACGTGCCGCAGAGATCGTGCACGCGGATTCCTTTATCGAAAAAATGCCGGGCGGCTATGATGCCCCTGTCACAGAGCGCGGAAGCACCTTATCCGCCGGACAAAGACAGTTACTCTCCTTTGCAAGAACCTTAGCTTATGATCCGACCATCCTTGTCTTAGACGAGGCAACTGCCAACATTGACACGGAGACCGAGGCACTTATCACAAGTGCTCTGGCAAAACTCATGGAGGGCAGAACTACGATCATGGTTGCACACAGACTTTCCACGATCCAGCATGCCGACAAGATCATTGTCATGCATCAGGGACAGATCAAGGAAGCCGGCACCCATCAGGAACTTCTCGCCCAGAACGGACTGTACCGGAAATTGTACGATCTGCAGCTTGTGGAAGCGTAGCAGTTCAATTTTTGTAACGACAGTTTATATGTCCGCCCCGGGAGCATGAACATCCGAGCCGGCATAAAAAACGTTGTGAAAATTGCGTAAATTTGTAAATGCTGCTTTTAAGCTTAAAGTTTGTGTACATTCCCAAATGGACTGTCGCGAAAGATTGTACGTCTATGAAATTCTTTCTGCTCATGAATCTAGCGTAAGTAAATACAGCCTCCCAGCATTGGTTATTCAGTGCAAAAATCAAATGTAAACGAATGATTTTTGCACTGCCTTCTGCTGGGAGGCTGTATTAACTTACACACGATTCAATCGCGAAGAAAGAATTTCATAGACGCACAATCTTTTGTGACTGTCCATTTGTTGAATGAACACAGACAATCAAAGAAGCTTAAAAGCAGCATTGACAAATTAGCAATTTGATACCGTTTTTTATGCCGGCTTGGATGTTCATGCTCCCGGGGCGGACATATTTACACTCCCTCAAACATTTACTGCCTGGTGAACGGTACCCTCTGATTATTTCCGAATCTCCACCCACTCCATCCCAAGCTTCGGTTTCACAACCTCTGTTTTGATCTCGTAGTATCCCTGTTTTAATTCCACACGGCAAATCTTCTGCGTGTTCGGTCTGCCTTCCGTGCCGCTCGTCTGCAATGTGAAGAATAATTCATCGTTGAGATAGAGGTTTGCGGCTGCCTGTGCCAGATTGGACTGCGGAGAAATAAATTTTACAACAACATTGTATACACCAGACTGGTTTACATAAATTTTCTGTGACACTTTATCTTCCGGAACAATGCTTATATCGCTTTCCCCATTTGCCCCTTCTGATCCAGCCCCCTGCAACGGCTCATATGCCTTCACTTCCTCCAACGGTCTTAACGGACGTTTCATAACCGGAGCATTTAAAATAAACCGACAGATATTTTTTGCAGAGCGCTGCAACTCCCCAATGGTCAGCTTTCCATTGTCCAGTGCCTCCAAAATATCATCGCCCATGGCATTGATCTCCGCGCCGTTATTGTTGACGACCATGTAAAGGTCGTTCTGGGAGCGCACCATTGAAGAAAGTGCATGATGATCCTGCTTGCCACCTTTTACAACATCATTGACACTTGCCCACCAGTCGGTCATGACAATGCCTTCATACCCCCACTCTCCTCTTAAGATCGTGGTATTTAAATCATAATTGGACGATGTCCAGTGTCCATTGATCGGATTATAAGATGTCATAATGGAAGATGCTTCCCCTTCTTTGACTGCAATCTCAAATCCTTTCAGATAAATCTCACGCAGTGCACGCTCTGACACAACAGAATCTACTGTATGTCTTGCCGTCTCCTGGTTGTTCGCCGCAAAATGCTTCACCGTTGCAAAAGAGCCGCCTTTTTTGATTCCCCTTGTCACTGCTGCCGCAAAACATCCGGTCACATAAGGATCTTCACTGAAATACTCAAAATTGCGTCCGTTCAACGGATAGCGGTGGATATTAATTCCAGGTCCGAGCAGAGTGTCCACTTCGTTTGCAACCAGCTCTTTTCCTTCCATCACATAAAGTTCTTCCATCATTGGAATGTTAAACGAACATGCAAGCAGTGTTCCGATTGGAAGCTGTGTTGCCTTCAATCCGCTCTCCATACGGATACCGGAAGGTCCGTCTGCACAGCAGGCAGCCGGGATTCCATATTCATACAGGCGGTCGCTGACCCCTCCAAATGTGGATGCCGTACCCGGTGTTACTTTCGGGCTGCTCATTCCTTCCCCGCGCACGATCGTGGCAAGTTCCTCTTTGGTCAATTGCGCGATAAATGTATCCAAATCTGCTTTTCCCTCTGCAACATCCGAAAAACGGATTCCTTTGTCTCCGGTGATTGCAAGCTGCTCCGGTAAATGCGCCTCAATCCGTTCCTGTAACCGGATGGTCTGCTGCGGCACTGCCTCCTTTTCCTGCTGATAGCTTCCATCCTCCCGGCTCTGTCCCGGACGGATGCGCTCAAATGCTTCTGTCGGTGCGAGTGCTTCCTGCAGGGCTTCCGTCACACAAAGCTCTTTTACGATATATGCTCCTTTTCCATCGACATCTGCGATTTTCGTATTCCGCACACTATTTCCCACATGGAATACATAAGCACCTGCCTCTGATACATAGCAGGACTTGTGGCCTGTCACACCGGAATCATCATATGAAGCAAGATTTTTTACCGGAATGTGCAGTGTCATTTCCTGTTTTTCTCCCGGAGCCAGCTCCTTTGTCTTTGCAAATGCTTTTAATTCTCTCGCCGGTTTTCCAAGTTTTCCCTGCGGTGCCTGCACATAGACCTGTACGACCTCTTTTCCCCTGCAGTCTCCTGCATTTTTCACACAGGTGGTAATCTGCACTTCTTTTCCTGCACATGTTCCATTATCAATTGATACTCCGTGACTGCCCCAGGCACCTCCGACTTCGGATTCTTCTGTAACCGTCTCTGCTTTTAAAATTTCAATGTCAAACTTCGAATAGGAAAGTCCAAAACCGAACTCATACATGACTTTTTCCGGGCAGAATGTCTCAAAATAGCGGTATCCCACATAGATATCTTCGGTGTAAAAATTGCGCACAGTGTCTCCGAAATCGTTCGCCGCCGGATAATCTGCCAGTGAACATGCGATCGTGTCCGTCAGTTTTCCACTTGGAGACACTTTTCCACTCAAAACATCCGCAACTGCATTTCCACTCTCCATGCCGCCCTGCCAGATATAGAGCACGGAACGGATATGATCCTTGTATACAGGATTCTTAAGCCAGCTCATATCTATGATATTCGACACGTTCAAAAGCACTGCGACCTGTTCAAAATGCGCTGTCAGAACCTTCAGATTTTCAAGTTCTTCCGGCGTTAGAAGGTAACTGCCCGCCTCATTTGCATAATCCTTATCTTCGCCTGCAGTACGTCCGATAATAAAAATCGCTTTCTCTGATTTTTCTGCTGCGGCTGCCGCAATCTCCTCTGTGATCACCATCTCTTTCTGGTGCCACGGCTCTGCTGCCCAGCCGCCACCGCCGTTGTCAAACGGGTGGTCTTTTAACCACGCTCTGTAAATGTCTGCCAGCTCCTCATTCAAAGTAAAGCTGCCGCTCTCTCTCATTCCATCATAAATATTCACCGCATAAGGCACGTTGACAGCTCCGCCGGAACCAGTCCCGCTGCGGTAAGTCTCAAACTGGCACCTGCCAAACACAGACACCATCTCTTCTTTTTTCAACGGGAACATGTGACCTTCATTTTTCAATAAAACGGCTCCCTCTGCGGCTGCCGCCCTGCAATATACTCCAAATCCTTCCAATGGTACTCCGATTGTACTCATACTCATCTGCTTCCTCCAAATACGTTTCTATTTTTATTTTAAAATGTTTTCTTTCACATCACATATTCTAGTAAAATCTTCTCTTCCATGCTATAATTTTTCTATTCAAAAATATAACAATTTTGTCATTGGAGGTTTTCTATGGATTATCCGGAGGAAAGAAAACAATATATTGACGGCATCGCCTGCCAGTATCTCTGTCATATTGAAAAAGCAGAGAAACCGGGCAATGTATTTTTCGCTCATTTTCATTATTATATTGAAATGCTCTATGCACTTTCCGGTCATTTCCGTATTTATTTAAACGGAATTTACCACGAATTTGCGGCAGGGGATTTTGTACTGATCAATTCCAGGGAAGTGCACCAGATCGACGCGCTCTCATCAGAGGGCGGCTCTTATATCGTGGTTCGTTTTCTCCCGGAACTCATTTACGACGGCATGACGCAGAGCCACTTTGAGTTAAAATATCTGCTTCCATTTATCACCGAAAACAGCATTTATGAAAAAGTAATTTCTTCTTCCATATTAAATGCAAAACACTCTGCCATCCCCGGACTTATGAACGAGATTATCCGGGAATCTGAGGAAAAACAATACGGCTACGAGCTTGCAATCAAAAATCACATTGGCGGTATTTTTCTTTGGCTGCTGCGCTACTGGCATGCAAATGGCGAAGAACCGCTTCTCGAAGATTTTGAAAACCAGCAGTTAAAACAGCAGCTCTCCCCAGCCCTGACCTACATGATCACCAATTATGAAAAATCTATCAGCGCAGCGGACATGGCAAAACTCTGCAATTTGAGCTACAGCTATTTTTCCAGAAATTTCAACCGGCTTTTGCATATGAATTTCAGTGATTACCTGAATGAGATCCGCATCCGGGAAGCGGAAAAGCTGTTAGTCTCAACTACCCAGAACGTGACGGAGATTGCATCTGCGGTCGGTTTCTGTACCACAAGTTACTTTATCAAACAGTTTACCAAATACCTGCATGTTTCTCCCAAACAATACCAGAAACAAATGCGCCAGGGACAGAAAGATTTCATTGCATAACCACGCAACACAAGCTATAATAGTTTGCAGTGTCCAGTGGTTCCTTAACGGTGATTGGCGGTGCCGGACTTGTCATCGGCTCTTTTGTATCCGGTGGTACTGCAACTCCAAACTTTACCCGATTCGCAAAGTCTGAATATCTGGACTACAAACGACAATGCCTTATATACCGCCGGACTCGGACTTGCTAATATCTTCCATCAGAAGAAAAAACCTATGGTACTGATCTCCGGTATCGTTGGAACGATTTTATCCGTCTGGTTATACTATAACTTCTGTAACTGGTTAAATGTATTAAACTGGGGGATTTCCTCCATCAATGGCATGGTGGTTGCTGTCGTCTGCTACCTGATTGGATATTTTGTGAAGAAAAATCAGAGATAAATAATACGTCCTAATTCTGCTGAAGTTCTGTGTGAGATGGAAATGACAGTGCGGTCTTTCGCTACACGCTTTAACGCCAGTAACACTGCCTTTTCCGTCTCTGCATCCAGATTCGCCGTGATCTCATCAAACAGCAGCATTTGTGGTTCCGCCACTGCGGCTCTTGCAATGGATAAGAGCTGCCATTGTCCCTGCGAGAATAACTCCGGCGTGCATTTCGTGTCATATCCGTTTTCAGAGCTTTCTATCACATCGTCTAACCCGGTCAGCTCTGCCACTGCTTTTACGCGGTCTGCCGGAATGGTTTCATCATACAGCGTGATCTGATCGCGCACCGTTCCCGGAACCATGTGGAAGATCTGTTCTACATAGCCGAACAGTTTCCGTTTCTCTTCCTCCCGGACTGTCACTGCCGGTCTTCCGTGGATCAAAACCTCTCCGCCCTGCGGTTCGTAAAGTCCTAAGAGAAGTTTTAAAATCGTACTTTTTCCTGCCCCGGTTCGTCCTGCGAGTGTTACCTGCTCCGCGTCCATGACCTTTAAATTCAAATGGTCTAAAACGACATGTTCATCATAACCGAAGGTCACATCCCGAAACTCGACAAACGGAACATCTGCTGTTTTATTTTCTGAGTGTCCCCCAGCCATCTGTTCCACGCATTCTTCTGCTACTGTCTCGCTGTCTTTTTCCACTATCTGCTTCTCCTCAAGTGCAAAAAATTCATTGATCCTGTGGATTCCGGCAATCGCAGACTGAATCGTCTGAATCTCCATTCCGAGGCTCTCCACCGGGGAGAATATCTGTGAGATATAGTTGATGACCGCAACCGCAGTTCCGGCAGACATTCCAAAGAAGGTCAGTACCGTGTGGTTTCCGGACGCGGAAAGCAGCATGACAACTGCGACAACCACCGCATTCAATATCAGTATCACCGGGGAGTAAACCGCATCATAAAAATTGGTGCGCTCCATCGCTGCATAACTCTCCCCGATATAAGTGTCGTATCGCTCTTCCATGTATGCTTCCTTTGCAAGACAATGGATTGTGCGGATATTGTGAAGCGTCTCCGGCACATGACCGGATGCCCGTCCGACAGCCTTTCGGTTTTCAATCTGCGCCGCCAGCATATTTTTCTGGACATGTCTGGTAAACCAGAATAAAAACGGCAGCAACACCAGCAATACCAGCGTCAGTCCACGGTTTTGAAACCAGATCACGACAAGGATACTGATAATCTTACATACATCCGCAAACATACTGATAATCCCGGAGGTAAACAGATTTTCCACCGTGTCAACATCCCCGACAAACCGTGACACCAGTGTTCCCGGCTCCTGCTTATTCACGCTGTCTGCCGTCAGACTTACAAATTTATCCATCAGGCTGCTTCTTAGTGCATGTGTGATTTTCTGACCAAACGCCGTCAGGAGTCCTTCCCTCGCAGCTTCCAATATTCCGGTAAGTGCGAGCAGGACAAAATAGAGAAGGATCACAGAAAACGCCGCCTCATTACCGGCTGTCACTGTATCAATGATTTTTGCAAGGATCAGCGGAGGAATCAGCGCTGCCACAACTGCTCCGATCACTGCGGTCAGGATTCCGGCAGACAGCATTTTCTGTTTTTTGATTGTTTCCAGGATCACACTTTTTACCCGTCTTTTCTGTTTCATCTGCCACTCCTCCTTTCCTCTGTATGTTCAGAAACTGTTTTTCTATTTTCCGTTTCCACTTTCGCATTCTCTCTTTCATCGCTCTGTGTCTCATACAGACTGCGGTACTCCGGTATCTTTTCCAGAATTTCTTCATGTGTACCGGCCACCGCCTTTCCATCTTCCATCCAGATGACCTGATTCATCTGAGGAAACAGATATAAACGGTGAGAAATTAAGAAAACAATATTGTCTTTCGTCTGCTGTTTCAAATTGGCAAAAATCTGTTTTTCCGTGTTTTTGTCCAGTGCCGAAAAAGGATCATCCAGAATCAGAACCGGCTTTTTGTGGCAAAGTGTCCTTGCAAGTGCAAGACGCTTTGCCTGACCGCCGGAGAGACGTACTCCGCCATTTCCAACCGCGGTCTGTTTTCCATCCTCCATCTCTGCAACTTCCCGTTCCATGCACACTGCCTTTAAGTAATCGTCTGCCTCTTTTTTATCACCGAGCAAAATATTATTTTCCACACTGTCAAAAAACAACTCCGGATCATGTCCAAGATAACCGATCCGCTTCGTGCGGTCTGCCTCGTCCATAGCCTGCAAATCTGTGCCGTCCACAAGAATCTGTCCCTCATAAGGATATTCACACAAAAATACTTTTCCAAGCGTTGACTTGCCACATGCGACCGCCCCGGTAATACCGATGATCTGTCCTTTCTCTGCGTAAAGACAAATGTCGTCTAAAATTTTCTTTCCATCCGGATAAGCAAAATTCAGATGACTGATCTGTATTTTTTGCACTGTTGTCTCTGTTTTGCCTGCTGGGACTGTGTCGTTTTTTTCCTTACACTCCCTGGCATGATTTTCTGCTGTCTGATCTTCGATCGCAGTTCTCTCATCTTTTCGTGTCAGAAGTGGTTTGATACGGTTCCATGAAACCTGTGCTTTATGTACCGCATTGAACAACTTCGCAGCGCTTGACGACTTCACGGAAAGTTTCACAAAGCACGACAAAAATGTGGTAAACGCCGCAATGCCCCATGCACGCCAGCCGGTTCCCAATACATTTTTCTGTCCGAAATACAAAATGAACAGCACACCTGCCATGGAGATGACGCGATACACCGGTGGCATTGCCGTGTTCCAGATGTTTGCTCTCACGGCTGATTTTTCATACGCAGACAAATTTTCTTCATATGCATTCTGTCTTTCTTTTTCACGCCCGAAAACACGGTATGTGATTGCATTTTCTGCCCGGTCTAACGTCGCTGCGCTCAGCGCGCCGGACTGTTCCTTGTAGGCAGCCCCGGTTCTCTGGATCATTTTTTTCATTTTTTCTGCGGTCATGTAAGAGATTGGCGGAAACAGCATACATAAGAGCGCCAGCCGCCAGTCATACCACAAAAGCATTCCGGCATAGGCTGCCAGTGCCACACCTGTATCAAAAATTTCCGTCGTAAATTTCCGCATTCCCTCCACACAGTCATCAACGTCGAGGATCGCTTTCGTTATGACATTGCCTTCGCCCTCTTCCTTAAGGCTCGCCCTGCTTTTTCTGACAAGGCTTCCATAGAGGATTTCCTTCATCCTGCGGTTTACATTATTGGCAAAACGGCGGACATAAAAACGCTTGATATATCTCGAACTCTGCACGATCACGATCACTGCCACATAGCTTAACACAAGAATCAGCATATCGCCAAACTGTCCGGCACCTCTTAAAATGTCCACAAGACAGCCGGTCATTTTTCCTTCGAACCACGGTCCTGCAAGCAGTCCTACATTATAGATCAGACCGGATATTGTCACCGCCAGAAGTACTTGCCATTCTGCTTTAAAATAGGACAAAATCCTGTCCGGCTGAAATGATGCTGGCTGTTTCTGTTTTTCTCTCATTTTGTCCTCCTTTTCCCTGCAAATCATAACCACCGGCTAAGCCGGTGGTTTGCTCACGCCCTATAAGGGCTTATTACCGGCTCTGGAGTCTAAAGACTCATCGAATGGTTCGCCAGCCGCAACGTCATTTACCTACTAAGCCCCTTGGGCTTATTCTATCTGTTTGTTTTTACTGGCTCACCCGTGAACGGGTCAATATACTCTTTCAGAGTCATTTGATCATATTCCAAATCTTCTTTTAACTGATTTTGAATATATTCCTGTATTTTCTTTGCATTTTTGCCTACTGTATCTACGTAATATCCTCTGCACCAGAAATGCCTGTTTCCATACTTATATTTTAAATTCGCATGTCTTTCAAATATCATTAGCGTACTTTTTCCTTTTAAATACCCTACGAAACTTGACACACTTATGCTTGGTGGAATCTCTACTAACATATGTATGTGATCCGGGCATACTTCTGCTTCGACAATTTTTACACCTTTTCTTTTACACAACATGCTTAATATATTAGCTATATCACGTTTTAACTGTCCATATATTATTTTTCTGCGATACTTTGGTGCAAATACAATGTGATACTTACAATTCCATTTCGTGTGTGCTAAACTATTTATATCCATATGGATACCTCCTCTGCTTGTAATGCGGTTGGCGAACCTGCATTATTATAGCATTGGAGGTTTTTTCTGTAAGCTAAAGCATTTCCAACCACTCGCATAGCAAGTGGTTTATTTGTTTCCAGCATTCCATTTTTCGGAACACGAAAAACTCCATCCTGGAAACAGGGCCTTGCCCTAACAAAAAAGAGGAAACCTCTCTAATAAAAGGTTCCCTCTTTTCTTTCTCTAATGCGGAAGATGGGACTTGAACCCACACGCTCGCAATGAGCACAAGATCCTTAGTCTTGCTCGTCTGCCAGTTCCGACACTTCCGCATGTCAGTCATCTCTCGTGACGACTCCCTAATAATAGCAAAGAAAAACAAAAAAGTCAACCACTTTTTTCAAAAAAATTGTAAAAAGTTTTTCATACAATTAAAACAATTTTTTCAAAAAAAGTCTTGACTTATTCTATAAACCCGGATATAATAATGTTTGTTCGCAGAAGTGGCGGAATTGGCAGACGCGCAGGCTTCAGGTGCCTGTGGTAGCAATATCGTGTGGGTTCAAGTCCCATCTTCTGCATAGAGAAAGCCTTGATTGTATCAAGGCTTTTTTGTTATCTAAAATGAACTATATGATCATCATGAAATAGAGGAAGCTTCTTATTATGGAATTAAAAGAAATTGCTGTCATTCATACAGATTTTCCGGAAAAGTTTGGGATTCCAAGACAGAGCGGACTTGTCGGGGGATTGCAGGGAACGATTGTTTTTTCCCCGGAATACAGAAATGCTGATGCCATCCGGGGGCTTAATGACTTCTCCCACCTCTGGCTTGTATGGGGATTTTCCAAAGCAAAAAAAGATCACTGGTCTGCCACCGTCAGACCGCCGCGGCTCGGTGGAAAAGTGCGTATGGGTATTTTTGCAACACGCTCCCCTTTCCGTCCTAACCCGATTGGTTTGTCTTCCGTAAAACTGGAATCTGTCACAATGGACGAAAAGCTAGGTCCCATTATCACAGTATCCGGTATTGATATGTTAGATGGCACTCCCATTTACGATATCAAGCCATATCTGCCGCATATCGACAGCCACCCGGAAGCCACAGGCGGTTTTGCTTTATCTGTAAGCAGTGAACAGTTAGAAGTTATTTTTCCAGACCATCTGCTGCAAAAGATCCCGGAAGCTGACCGGAAACTGTTGTCAGAGCTTTTATCCCAGGATCCAAGAGACCGGTTCATCCACGACAACAGCCGCATCTGGGGGCTCACCTATGGAAATTACAACATCCGCTTTCAGGTACACGACAACGTGCTCACCGTATCAGAGGTTACAGGATTATAAATACTTCTCCTCAAATTCTCTCGCCGTCATCGGTCTTCCAAAATAAAAGCCCTGGATCAGCTGGATCTTGCTTCCCATAAGAATATCCAGCTGCTCTTTCGTCTCCACTCCCTCTACACAGACATTGACATCAATGGCGGATGCCAATTCCGCCACCATTTTAACAAAAGCATTGGAAAAATCATCCTTTCCGATATCAATAATAAAGCACCGGTCGATCTTGATCACATCGATCGGCATTTCCCGGATATGGTTCAGTGAAGAGTATCCGGTTCCGAAATCATCTAAAGCCACACGCACACCAAGTTTTTTGATATCCGCAAGAATCTTTTTCATGCGGTTCATATCGTTGATCGCCAGACTTTCGGTCACTTCCAATGTCAGATTCTTTGGATCGATCCCTGTCTCGCTGATGACCTCAGCAATCTGCTCCACAATATCATTCTGCAATAGCTGTACAACAGACAGATTGACATTGACCTTATAATCCGGATGCCCCATATCATTCCAGTATTTGCAGCGCATACAGGCCTCCCTTAAGATGAAGCTTCCGATCGGATTGATCAACCCTAAATACTCAGCCAGTGGGATAAACTCTGTCGGTGAGATCACGCCAAGTTCCCTCGAATTCCAGCGGATCAGTGCTTCTGCACCGGAGCATGGCATTCCCGGTTTTGAAATATCCGTGATTGGCTGATAATAAACTTCAAATTCATCAAACGCATTTCTGGTCGCATTGCGCATATTTTTCTCCAGATCCAGCCGTTTGAAAGATGTGGAGATCACATTTTCATCATAATAGGCAACACGGTTTTTTCCCGCACATTTTGCATCATACATCGCAATATCCGCTTTTTTGATCAGTTCCTCCACGGTATCCCCATCGGTTGGAAAACGTACAACTCCCATACTCATGGTGCAGTAATACTCCGTTCCTTTTAACCTCCACGGTCTTGCAAATTCTGCCTTGATCCGGTCAATGATATTATGCAGATTAGGATATACCTTATGTGAGATCAGTATAATAAATTCATCGCCACCCATGCGGTAACAATTGTCATTCACACCCGGGATCTGCTTCAATCCGGAAGAAATATTTTTCAGCAGGATATCGCCATACTGATGTCCCAATCCGTCATTGATATGTTTGAAGTCGTCCAGATCAATATATAAAAGTGCTCCCTCTCCACCGGATTCATGCGTATCTTCGACAAAATGCTGCAGATCCTGCTCGCAGCGCATACGGTTGTATAATCCGGTCAGGAAATCATTGTTTGCCTGTTTCTCGATTTTCTGCTGGTACAGTTTTTTATCTGTGACATCATAAATTGTACAGAGTGTCACTTTTCTTCCATCCACCCACTGGATATGGGTGCTGTAGCAGTCAAACCATCGGTTTTCCTTCTCGGAATAAATTTCCCGGAACAGACCGTTTTTTGTCTCGGTCGCATCCTGTAAGCTGACAGGGCTGAGTGGAAGTTCCTCCAACGTCTTTTTAAAGAATTTCTGATATTTCTCGTTTGCATACAGAATATGTCCGGTCTGTGGATCTCTGACGTAAATCGCACAGCCTACATTTTCAAGGATTGCCTCTAAAGATGCATAGGAACTTGCAAGCGAATTTTTCGTGATACGTTTGGTTAAAATTGTCTGGATAATGCGTTTTACATCATTGATAAACTTGATATCCGCAATTTCCCATTTCCGCTTTTTCTCATTCTCACAAAAACAGAGATACATGCTCGTATGTCCATTCACCTCCACCGGGAGAAAAACTGCCGATGTCAGATTTTTTTGCGCAAACAAACGTGCAAATCCCTCCGGCATCATGGAATCCGACGAGATCATATACGGCTTTCCGTTAAAAAACGGAAGTTCTTCTTTCGGGACTCCCTGCTCCTTTGCCATCTGCGGCTCACGTCCCCCGCCGGCATACTCACAGATCATATCCACCGTCTTCTGCTCCTGATTTTCCCGGAGCAGTGCTCCTGCCGAAATCCCCAGATACTCGCAGGCATCTTTTAAAATGTCGTCCACAATTTTTGTAAAACTGTTTTCTGACTCAAGCATTTTTAAAATGGAGGTCATTGCTTCATTTCTGTGCAGCTGTTCCTTCATCTGTGTCTCAGATTCCCTGCTTTTGTTAAAAGCTTCCTGTGCTAACACTTCCTCCATTTTTACTGCAAAAATCTGTTTTGAGAGTGACTCTAAAAACTCCAGCGATTTGTAATAGCGCTCCGGACTTGTCCGCATCATATAATCCGGAATATCTTCCGTACTGTTATCCATGATACCGATCACGATCCAGACTGCGATCGTCTCGCCGCTGACGTGGATCGCCACACCGCTCATTTTGATAAAATCTGTATCTAACGGTTCTTCCACCACACTCTCAATGCTGTGTCCGGTCATTTTGTCCAAAAGCGAAACATGACGCTCCCTGCCCGCTTTGCTGTACACATATTCCAATTCCTCTTTTGTTCCATATGCTTTTGTCACAACCCCGTTCTGTGCATTCAGGCATACCATGTATACATTGTTAGCATCGCAGAACCGGTCCTGCATGCTCTGCATTAAAGACTGATCTAACAGCCAGTCATTTGATTTTCCCTCAATTTCTTTGCTTTTGCCCGCTGTAAAAGCCATATCCCTGTTACCCCTTAAATTGTTATTTCATTCCTATAATAAACAGACAGTACGAATCCTTTTTCCGGATCGTATACTCCTGGATCAGCCTGTAGCACGGCTGCAGCCGCAGTTGTTTTTTTACAAACCCTACCTCATTGGAATACATGATAATGATTCCATCCTCAGCCAGCAGACTCTTAGACTTTTCAAAAAAGCGGGCATAAAATGCATCCATATCCTCTTTTGCTTTCTTTCCTTTTACCGGCATATTGGTAACGATCTCATCAAACTTATAATCATGCTTAAAATCAAAATAATCCCGGTGGATAAAGTTGATCTTCTCTCCGGCAAGTGCTGCATTCTCTCTTGCCATGTCAATCGCATCACCGAAAATGTCAATCCCATATTTTTCCCTTGCCGGAACTAAGATATCGCGCTCGATCAGCATTGTTCCAACACCGCAGCACGGATCTAAAATCTGTGCATTTTCTTTCAGATATGGTTTTGCCAGATACATGAGCATCGCCGCCGTTGCCGGATGAATGGACATTGCAATCGCATTCTTCCGGTAGGCAAACCGCTTCATCTTCATGGAATATAATTTCAAAAACGGAACAAAACTTCCATCCTTCGCCTCGATCAGACGGATCTCGATCTCATAATCTGTGGTCGAATTCGCCAGTTTCCAGTCAGATTTTTTTTCCAGTGACGCACCTAATCTTTTCACAAACTCTGTTTTCGGTTCTGCACTCTTTACCTCCAGACGGAAGAAAAATGGTGCATCTCCCTCATGACATTCCGTCAGAAATCCATAGAGATCCGAATGCCACAATAATTCTGCCGCCCTGTGCGGCATTGCAGGGATTCTTTCACTTGTGTGAATAGGAAACAATAATTCCCGGTAAGTGCGAAGCTTTGTAAATGGTATCACTTCCTTCGAAAAAACCAGCACTCCCAATGGATGCAGCTCTGCCTTTCTCTGTACCGAAGCCCCGATCTCCTTTACTTCGGAAAACGTGACCTCCCTCTGCTCCCGGTTTGTGAGAAGCAGCATCTCATGCGGCATCTGAAAACCGGTAAACTGATGTTTTTTTGCACCTTCCGTTTTCAGGATGATCTCATTTAACTCCCGGATCTCTTCGCCCTGATGTTTTTGTTCCTCAGCAGGCACCTGCTGATTTTTTACTTCCTGCAGACGGTTTTTAAAGAATTCAAGATTTTCCCTGACATCAAGCTTTCCAAGAGCTGTCAGATAAGCACTTTTCACATATAGTGTTGTCTCATTCAGATAGGCTGCGATCAGTGCTTCTTTTGCCTGTTCAAGCTTTAAATCCCCGATCAGAAGTGCTGTATTTTTCCTTGTCTTTGCATCTTCCTCTGATAAGAAATCAACGATCATGGACTCTTTTCCCTGGAGCAATTCCAGAAATGCTTTTTTACTGTCCTGCTTCTTGATCTCTTTTCTGATCTGACTGATCGTCGTTCTGATTTCCTTTTTTTCTTCTAATTTATGAAATTCATTTTCTAACATATTTTCTTATATTAACCCTTTATCCGATTGTTTCCGTCATTCTTTTATTTTTTGTAACAAAAAAGTCCGGTTCATAAGTTATTCTAATTTATTTCCTGTGTTTTTTCAATACCGTAGGTATCGATATATGTCAATAAGTCTGTCTTGAAATCCGACCAGGCTTTACTGTTTTCGACAAAATATTTTGGGCAATCCTTTCCTGTTACATCATAATGTCGGATCACATCGTCTGTGGTCAGATCATACCGCCCCATAAGCCATGCCACAAGTTCGACCAATGACTGGTAAGTTTCATCTGTAAACTTTCCGCTCTCATCTGGAATACAGCATTCTACCGAAATGGTATCGCTGTTTCTGTCATTGGATGCATAAGAGATCTCATTACATGGAATGCACTGAATGATTTCCCCACTGATTCCAATGATAAAATGGCTGCTGGCATGCGTCTCCCCTGTCTCTGCCAGACTTTCAAAATAACTGCGGTTCTGTTCCGCTGTCGTTCCCGGATTTGCCGTATAATGGACGACTATCCCATTTACCTGCGCAAGTTCTGTTCCCGGTCTGGAATACTCATTGACCGTCAGCAGCTCTACCGCAAAATCCGGAGATTTCTCAACATACTTGACAGGCTCTGATACCACTGCCTCCTCTGCTGCTGATTTTTCTGACACTTTATGCACCAGCATTACAATAAGAAGCAATGCAAGAAAAAAAACGATAAACGTCACTGCCCGAAAAATGATCTGCTGCTTTCGTCTCTTTCTTCTCCGCTCTCTCCGCGCCTGTATTCTTCTGCGCTCCTGTTCTTCGTAAATCTCTTCGTCACTCCGCTGCATAAAACTCTTTTGTATTCTCCCTTACCCCATTTTTGTATTCTTTTTTCTTCGTTTTTGCCTTCTTTTTACTTTTTACCCCAAAATTGTATTTTTGTGAATACTCAACAAATTATTCACACTTTTTTTGTTGACTTTTCCCAAAGTCAGTACTATACTAGCCTCGAAAACAAGAAAAGAAATCAAATATAAGGAGGCGAGCATATGTATACAATCGATCCAGCAATGTCTTTCGGTGAAGTAATTCTTTACTATGAGAAATACCTTACAGAGACAAAAGCAGAAGGTAAAAAACCAATATCCTTCCTGCATTTCATTACAGGCAGATACTAATAGCCGGCTGAACAGAACGATAGCGCAAAGCTATCCGGTACTCTGTCACCCGGCTATTTTTTATATCTGTCCAAGCAGATGCTTTACATGAAAAGCTTCATCAAAAGAAATATCATCTTCCAGAATCTCTAACGTCTCCTCCGAATGTTCCACTTCCCTTGAAAAAATTCTTGCATTCGCAATCCGGTCGTCCAACTTGAAACTTTTTCCATTGGCAAAATATCGTACAATATCCATATCGCGGATCACTAAAAATCCCACAATTGCGAACTGTGCTTTTGCCAGAACATTTCCGTCATACCATGCACGCATAAAATACCGGTATGTAAAATAAACAAGAATATGTTCATACCAGATTTCATTGTAATCGCCGGACTTTTTATATTCCTCAAGTGCCTCGGTGTAAGAATGTGTCTCAAAGAAATCACGCACCCGCTGTTTTACTTCCATCCATTCCTCGTTGACATTCTCAAGTTCATCGAACGTCTCCATACGGACATGAAAATATTCCATCGGCTCCCACAGTTCTTCCTCTGGATTTTCCACCACATTCTGCAATTTTTCACAGAATTTCAGATACTCCCTGATTCTGTCGTCAATACTCTTTTCCCGGTTCTGTAAAATGGCAACCGCCTGTGTCCGGTACTCCTCTAAATGAGAACAGAACTCCTCCATATCTTCCTCGAAAGGTTCTTCCTCCTCATCCTCGTAAAATTCATCTTCAATTCCAAGATCCGGCAGTTCGATATCTTCATAAGACATTTTACCCTCATCAGAAAAAATAATGCGTCCTACTTCTTCACAGGACACACTCAAAGATTTTTCCCTGACATCGCCGTACTCCACAACAAAACGTGGATACTCGGTGCAGACTTCACACAAAGCCTCCTCGCCAAGTTCGCTGTAAATATCGCATAATTTGTTCTGATCTAAAAATGGGCACCAGCCGTTTTTCCGTAATACAAAGCTGTGTTCCTCATCTTCTGTCACCGTCTGCTCTTTCAGGCGCTCTCCAAACGCTCCCTCAATCCCCATGTAATAATCATAGGAATCCTCATCAATATCAATCTCCCAGCCAATGCAGCAACTGTGTTCACATTTATCTGCAATGCACTGAAATGTTTTATAATAAGAAGGTACTCGTAAAATCATCTGTTTATCCTTATTTGCTTTCTTTGAAATATTCACTGATCATATAACCGACACACCAGATACCACCTGCCAGGGACAGATACAAAAATCCCTGTATGAGTGCGCCGATCAAAAGTCCTATCGAAAGATGTCCTGCAACCTGTGCCAGTATCACGGAATGCACCGGTTTTTTCAACACCTGCCAGACTCCTATATAAAACCATCCAAAGACGCCTGCCCAATAGGCAGACACCGCCAGAAATGTCTTCCACGTAATTTTCATCTCTCTGCTCCCCTTATTTCTGAAACCAGAATTTCTCTGTTCATTTTTCTGCCAGTGTTCATCATATCACAGTTTGCTATTCCATCGCAAGAATCACTTTACCGGCATCCCTTGTGGCTGAAAGCTGGATGATCCTCTGATTCTCGGAACCACGGAATTTTAATGAAATGTTCTTCTTTTCCAGAACAAATGGTCCATCCACCAGAATATCACAGTAAGATAACATTTCCTCTGTCACTTCACAGTTCGCCCTTCCTCCCGGCAGAAGATCCTCATAGAGGTATCCGGTGTAGATCCAGACGGTTTTATCCGGCAGTTCTTTGCGGATGCGCTTTAACAGATTTACCAGCACTCTCTGGTTCACAGGTTCCATCGGCTCTCCACCGAGCAGCGTGATGCCTGCCATATAGTCCGGCTCTAAATCGTGGATGATCTCATCCTCCGTCTCTTTTGTAAATGGTTTCCCATAAGAAAAATCCCAGGCTTCCTCATTGAAACATCCCTTGCAATGATGGGTACAGCCGGATACAAAAAGCGACACTCTTAAATTCCCGCTCCGCCTGAATTTTTATATTGGTTTATACTGTTGCTTTTACAGATGGAGGACACGCTCCTTGATCTCCTGTGTTCTTCCCTGATTCCAGAACTGTGTTCCGATATAACCGCAGGTACGTCTTGCAACAGACATTTTATTCTGATCGCGGTTTCCGCAATTCGGACACTCCCAGACTAATTTTCCATCTTTGTCATTCACAATTTTGATCTCTCCGGAGTAACCACATTCCTGACAATAATCACTCTTGGTGTTCAACTCTGCGTACATAATATTATCATAAATGTACTGCATAACAGAAAGAACAGCATCCAGATTGTTCTGCATGTTCGGAACTTCCACATAACTGATCGCTCCGCCCGGAGAAAGCTCCTGGAACTGGGATTCGAATTTCAGCTTATCGAATGCGCTCATTTCCTCCGTCACATGTACGTGATAGCTGTTTGTAATGTAGTTCTTATCTGTAACACCCGGAATGATTCCAAAACGTTTCTGTAAGCACTTTGCAAATTTATAAGTTGTTGACTCCAATGGTGTGCCATACAGGCTGAAATCAATGTTATGCTCCGCTTTCCATTTTGCACATGCATCGTTCAGATGACGCATGACTTCCAATGCAAATGGTGTGCCATCCGGATCTGTGTGGGAAACTCCCTTCATATATCTCGTACACTCACAAAGTCCTGCATATCCGAGGGAAATGGTAGAGTATCCACCATATAATAATTTATCAATGGTCTCGCCCTTTTTCAGACGTGCCAGTGCACCATTCTGCCAAAGGATCGGCGCCACATCCGAAGGAGTTCCTTTTAATCTCTCATGTCTTGCCATTAATGCTCTGTGACAGAGTTCCAGTCTCTCATCCATAAGTTCCCAGAACTTATTCATATCTCTTCCGGAAGAACATGCCACATCCACAAGGTTTAAGGTAACGACACCCTGATTGAATCTTCCGTAGAATTTGAATTTATCATTTTCGTCCTTATATACGGTCAAGAAAGAGCGGCATCCCATACAGGTATAACAGTTGCCCTGTTTGAGTTTTTTCATGATCTTCTCAGAGATATAATCCGGTACCATTCTCTTTGCAGTACACTCTGCTGCAAGTCTGGTCAGATACCAGTAACGGCTTCCCTCTCGGATATTGTCTTCCTCTAATACATAGATGAGTTTCGGGAACGCCGGTGTGATAAATACACCTTTTTCATTCTTAACACCCTGGATTCTCTGATGCAATACTTCCTCGATCACTGCTGCAAGGTCATCACGAAGCTGTCCTTCCGGAACTTCATCGAGATACATAAATACTGTCACAAATGGAGCCTGTCCATTGGTTGTCATAAGCGTGATCACCTGATATTGGATCATCTGAACTCCGCGGTTGATCTCCTCTTTGACACGCATCTCAGCGATCTTGTTTACCATCTCTTCTGTCGGCTCGATACCGGAAGCTGTCAGCTCCTCGCGGACAGTCTTACGGAACTTCTGACGGCTCACATCCACAAATGGTGCCAGATGTGAGAGTGAAATACTCTGTCCGCCATACTGGGAGCTTGCAATCTGTGCGATCGCGGAGAAATTGCCGCTTGCTTCTTTGACACCGACGATGTTCTCATATTCCTTGCACAGTGCCACGATCGTCTCCGGAGTGATATTGACGCCGGTACGGCTCGGTACATTGTACAGAAGGATCGGAAGATCAACTGCCTTTGCGACCTCTGAGAAATGAACCTTTAAACCCTTCTGGGTTGATTTATTGTAATACGGGGATACGAGCAGAAGTCCGTCTGCGCCTGCCTTTTTCGCTTCGGTAGACAGATATACCGCTGTCTCTGTGCAGTTGGAACCGGTTCCTGCTACAACCGGGATTCTCTTATTTACGACCTGACATACGAAACGAATCACCTCGATGTGCTCCTCATGGCTTAATGTAGCCGCCTCGCCGGTCGTACCGCAGGCGATAATACAGTCTGTGCCGCCAGCGATCTGTTCTTCTACGATCTGCTCCAGTTTCTCATAATTTACGCTTCCATCCTCATGAAATGGCGTTACCAGCGCTACGCCTGCTCCTTCAAAAATAGCCATAATAATTTCCTCCTCTGCTCTTCGCCTTATAGATCCGGCTTTTCTATGGACAGAATCACATCTGTGTCCTAAATAAACCAAAGAAAAGGCTGGCACAACGGCCAGCCAAGATTTTGCTTTTGATTTCGCTTTCTTCTGTAGCTCCCCATCCTGCACAGATGACAGTCATATGGTTCTTCACCACATGCCCAGATCCAAACAGGCAGATCTGCATGAATCTTCGGCGTCGCTCCCTTTTATCGGCCTTCCCCTGTTCCTGCAACATCCAGCCGGTTACTTATGATTAACGCAACCTCTACTTTTATGTATTATTCTATTTATGCCTATACTATCATTACTCTGCCGGATTGTCAATCTCTACATTT
>OGKW01000677.1_pt1 | contig 26214 bp, 24 predicted proteins | sample 1572601 | NCBI WGS metagenome assembly OGKW01 (sample SAMEA2581875, study PRJEB24529) | metagenome | biome: Human gut stool | place: China | collected 2011
TTTGAATGTAGAAAAGTCAAGACTTGATAAGATTCTTGTGAATAATGAGATACGTGCAATGATCACAGCATTTGGAACAGGAATTCATGAAGATTTTGATATCGAGAAATTAAGATACCATAAGATCATCATCATGACAGATGCCGATGTTGATGGTGCACATATCGCAACACTGCTTCTGACGTTCATATACCGCTTTATGCCGGAATTGATTCAGAACGGGCACGTATATATTGCGATGCCGCCGTTATTTAAGGTGATTCCGAAAAAGGGAAAAGAAGAGTATCTATACGATGAGAAAGCATTGGAGCGCTACCGCAGAACCCACACAGGGGAATTTACCCTGCAGCGCTACAAAGGTCTGGGCGAGATGGATGCGGAGCAGCTCTGGGAGACGACTCTGAATCCGGAAACTAGAATGATGAAGCGGGTGGAGATTGAAGATGCGAGACTTGCATCAAGCGTGACAGAGATTCTGATGGGAAGCGATGTTCCGCCGAGAAAGAAATTTATCTATGAGCATGCACAGGATGCAGAGCTGGACATCTGATTTCGCCGGAGTGTTATGTGGAAATTAAGACAGATACATGGATATGTGTCTGAGATGGAGGAAAGAAATTAAATGGAAACAAAACAGGAGAATGTGATTCCCACCGACTATGCGGAGGTCATGCAGAAATCCTATATAGATTATGCCATGAGTGTTATTATCTCCAGAGCCCTGCCGGATGTGCGTGACGGATTGAAGCCTGTACAGAGAAGAACCCTGTATGATATGTATGAACTGGGTATCCGTTATGACAGACCATACAGAAAATGTGCCCGTATCGTAGGTGACACCATGGGTAAATATCACCCCCATGGTGACAGCTCGATCTACGAAGCACTTGTGGTAATGGCTCAGGATTTTAAGAAAGGCAAAACACTGGTTGACGGACATGGAAACTTCGGTTCCATCGAGGGCGACGGTGCAGCGGCCATGCGATATACAGAAGCCAGGCTGGAGAAACTGACACAGGATGTCTTCCTCGAAGATCTGGATAAGAATGTAGTAGATTTTATGCCGAACTTTGACGAGACAGAGAAAGAACCTGTTGTACTTCCGTCAAGATTTCCTAATCTTCTTGTAAATGGAACGTCAGGTATTGCGGTTGGTATGGCAACAAATATTCCGCCGCACAACCTGCGCGAAGTCATCAATGCCGTAGTAAAGATCATTGACAACAAAGTCGAGGAGGACCGCGATACCGACATTGAAGAATTACTTTCCATCGTCAAAGGTCCGGACTTTCCTACCGGAGGCATGATCCTTGGAACAGCCGGGATCAATGAGGCTTACCGTACCGGACGTGGAAAAGTCCGTGTGCGTGCAATTACAGATATCGAACCAATGCAAAACGGCAAAAACCGTATCGTGGTAACCGAACTTCCGTACATGGTCAACAAAGCGAGACTGATCGAGAAGATCGCCGAGTTAGTCCGCGATAAAAAAGTGGATGGAATCACAGATCTGCGTGACGAGTCCGACCGTCAGGGTATGCGTATCTGTATCGAACTCCGCCGTGATGTCAATCCGAATGTCGTATTGAATTTACTTTACAAACATACACAGCTTCAGGATACTTTTGGTGTGATTATGTTAGCACTGGTAAATAACGAGCCGAAAGTTTTAAACCTCTACGACATGTTAAAGTATTACCTGATACATCAGGAAGAGGTCGTTACCAGAAGAACCAAATACGAATTAAACAAAGCGGAAGAGCGCGCCCACATTTTAGAGGGCTTACTGATCGCACTTGACAATATCGATGAAGTCATCAGCATCATAAGGAGCAGCCAGAATACGCAGGAAGCAAAATCACGTTTGATGGAGCGTTTCTCCTTAAGCGATGCACAGTCACAGGCAATTGTAGATATGCGTCTGCGTGCACTGACAGGTCTGGAACGCGAAAAACTTGAGGCAGAGTATGCAGAGCTGATGGACCGCATTGCAGAATTGCGTGCTATTTTGGCAGATAAGAAAAAACTGCTCGGCGTGATCCGTACGGAGATTCTGCTGATTGCTGATAAATACGGCGACGACAGAAGAACATCCATTGGCTTTGACGAGTACGACATTTCCATGGAGGATCTGATTCCAGTAACAAACACTGTCATTACCATGACAAAATTAGGTTACATCAAGCGCATGAGCCTTGACAATTTTCGCGCACAGAACCGTGGCGGTAAGGGAATCAAGGGAATGGAGACGATCGATGACGATTACATCGAAGAACTTTTGATGACGACATCCCATCACTACATGATGTTCTTCACAAACACCGGACGTGTATACCGTATCAAGGCTTACGAGATCCCGGAGGCAAGCCGTACCGCGAGGGGAACTGCAATCGTAAACCTGCTCCAGCTCCAGCCGGGCGAGAAAATTACGGCAGTTATCCCGATCCGTGAATACACGGAAGGACATTTCCTGTTCATGGCGACAAAGAAAGGCATTGTGAAGAAAACACCGATTACCGACTATGCAAATGTCAGAAAGACAGGACTTGCTGCGATCAGTTTAAGGGAAGATGATGAGCTGATCGAGGTAAAAAAGACAGATAACAATCAGGATGTTTTCTTAGTGACGAAATATGGTCAGTGTATCAGGTTTAAAGAGACAGATGTAAGAAAAACAGGCCGTACTTCCATGGGAGTCATCGGTATGAATCTTACGGATGGGGATGAAGTTATCGGTATGCAGATGCAGTCCCAGGGGGATGCACTCATGATCGTTTCAGAAAAAGGTCTTGGAAAATGTACACTGATCTCCGAATTTACCACGCAGAACCGTGGCGGTAAGGGTGTAAAATGTTACAAGATCACCGAAAAGACTGGAAATATTGTCGGCGTGAAAGCGGTAAACCAGGACAATGAACTGATGCTGATCACCACCGAAGGAATTATTATCCGTATCAAAGTCAGTGATACAACGTTGCTCGGAAGAATTACTTCCGGTGTCAAACTCATCAACTTAGATGAGAATGTCACGGTGGCAAGTATCGCAAAAGTCCGTGAGGATAAGAGTCTGATCGACAATGCAGACACATCCGAACTGCTCAGTGAGGAGGAAGAAAAGGAAAGTGCAGCCATCGCTGCGGAAAATGCAAAAAAGGCATCTGTAGAAAATACAGAGACAGACGACGAGCTGATGAAAGAACTGTTAGAGCGCGCAGAGGCTGATGGTTCCGAGGATGAGGAAGAATAGATAACCGTATAGTGAAGAAAGGGCAGAAGCTGAATGGAAAAAACAGTGTATGAACTAATGCATGGCGAAAAGATAGTAGCAGACATTGGGACGAACGGAGTATGCACAGTTTTGGACAGGGCGTTTCTGCCCTTTTCAATTTATCTGGAGGATACAGCAGAAAATGATGATCTCGATATCCGCATGGATAACCTCACCAATTTTTATTACTGGTGTGCAACCCGTGTTCTGACACTTGACCGTGTCTATGCAAAGGAAATTTTAAACAGTATCGGAGCACTGCAGGCGCAGACCGACCGTGACCGTGCCAAAATAGCGCTGTCCTATCACTGTCTGTCACTGACTGATATTTTCTGGGTTCGGGAAAAAGGGGAGAATATCACATTTTCACAGATCAATCTTTTTGAAAATCATCTGGATAATGCACTTGTGGATATTTCCCTGCGCGGAAAACAGATGACCGTAGAGAACAGTTACCTGATTGCTGACGATCTCTCAACCAACGGCGTGTTTCCAAAAGCGTGGATCAGGGAAAAAAATTCGTTTTCCCTTTTGAAAAATGGAAACAGCAGGGCTGTGGAAAATGAAATCCTCGCAAGTAAGATCTGCCGCTGTTTTGACTGCAGACAGGTGCTCTATGAGGAAAGTATGTTTGACGGACAGAAAGTTTCCAAAAGCAGGATCATTACGTCGGTGGATTACAGCATGGTATCAATGGAGGCATTTGAAATCTATGCAGCAAATCATGACATTCACGTTATGGATTTCGTGTTAAAGCTGGATGCATATTCCTACTACATGATGAACCTGCTCGATTACCTGATTGGCAACACGGACCGCCACTGGGGAAACTGGGGATTTCTGGTGGACAACCGCACAAACCAGCCGGTACGCCTGTTTGACCTGATGGATCTCAACCAGACTTTTTTGGCATATGATACGCCAGATGGTGCAAACTGCATGACTACCGGAAACCGGAAAATGTCACAGCGTGAGGCTGCGGTGGAGGCGGTAAAAAAGATCGGGCTGAACCAGAGGGCTGAGATCAAAGATGAGTGGTTTGAAGGCAGGGAAAAAGAGAGGGAGATGTTCTGGTGTAGATTTGGAATATTAAAGGAACAATGAAAAGCGTAAAAATCTGAAGGTGCAAAGAGCGTGGGTTATGGAACAAAAGATGATGGAAGTGGTATTAAAATATTACAGGGAGAAGTATCACCTGAGACAGGAAGATATCTGCAGAGGAATCTGTTCTGTTACCACTTTGTCGAGACTGGAACAGGGGAGCAGGGAGGTCGATTCACTTCTTGGACAGACACTGCTTGGAAGGATTGGAAAAGAAGTCACTCTGTTTGAAACAATTTTAAGTGAACAAGATTATGAATTGTGGAAAATGAGGGAGCAGATTGAAAAATCTGTGGAAAACAATCAGGTAAAAACTGCGAAAAAGAAGATTAGAGAATACCGGGGAGTCATGCCACAGGATGAATCTGTACATGAACAATATTGTCTTTATCAGGAAGCACGTACCATGATCGCAGAAAAGAATACTGGAAGCAGTTTGTGTGGGATTTTAGAAAAAGGAATCTGTCTCACAATTCCTGAGTTTAGGAAATCAATGGAAAAGGTGCGTCTGTACAGTCCGGTTGAGATCGGGATGATACTGCTGCTCATACACTATGATCCGTCGAAGACAGAGATGGCAGAACAGGAATTATTAAATATTTTAGCGTATGTCAGTGGGTATCAGTCCGGGGGCAAAAAAGAAAAAGTCAGTACGGATATCTTTTTAGAGCTGATCTCCATACAACAGAGAAAAAATGATTACAGAAAAATTATGTTTTACACAGAAAAAGCGATTCAATGTATCAGTGAGGGAGCGGGTTTTTATCATCTTGCAGACATCTATTTTCTGCGGGCAAAAACGAGAGAAAAGCTCACGCCAAAAAATGCGGATAAAAATATGCTGTTAAAGAAAGCGATGGAAGAATGTAAGATTGCTGCGTGTCTGTATCAGTTGGAGGGGCAGGATGAAAAGGCACGGGATGCAGAAAAGTATGGTGAGGGATTAGTATGTCAAACTACAGAGCCGGAGATATAATACGGATGACAAGAGAGTTTGTTGGAATGTCCAGGGAAGAACTGAGTGATGAGATTTGTTCGGTACAGACATTGTATCGTATCGAGAGCGGAAAGACTCGCGTAAAAAGAGAACTGTATGCAAGACTCATGGCAAAAATGGAGCGTGTACCGGAAAAGAGCTATGCCATCTGTGTTGGGAAGAACTTAGAACTGTTAGAGGAACGAAAACTTTTTGAGCAGGCAATGCAGAATTATGACTATGAAAAAGCAGATTTATATTTAGGCAGGATGAAAGAGAAAGCGGATGATAATGTGATCACCAGGCAGTATCTTTTAAAGTCAGAAGCATTGATGGACTATTACTGCAAAAGAAGTGACAATCAGACAACAATCGAAAAATTGCAGGAGGCAGTCCGGCTGACACTTCCGGATTATGAGGAATGTCTGAAAAAAGATTTCCCGTTTACCGAACAGGAAATCATGAATCTGATGAGCCTTGCAAATGCTTATGCACATGCCGGGGATGTGGATGAGGCGGTGTATATTTTTGAGAGACTGCTACAATGCTTGCAAAAGGATTATATTTTTGGAGCGTATGCAGATTATATGAAAGTGTTAATTCTTAGAAATCTGACGGTCACATATAACAAACAAAAAAGATATAAAGAGGCTTTAACATTATGTGAACAATGCCTGAGGGAGGCTTTAGAAAAAAATATTGGAAATATCATCAGCGATGTATTAAGTGATAAAGCATGGATTATTCTCAGACAGATAGAAACTGGGGAACGAAAAAAGGAAGATTTACAGATCGGAAGAGAATTGTTGCAGAAGGCGTATTATATAGCTGTTGCAAGGAGGAGTAAAGAAAAATGTCAGATTTTAAGAAATGCATATAGAAAAGAATTTCATATGGAGCTGTAAAAGTTAAAATTCACGTAAATCCATGTAACTGCCTTCAGATAGGGGCATTGTTTCATAGTAATTAAAAGAATAAGATGAATTATTATGAAAATTCATAGAAATATTAATAGTAAACAATAGTATTATAAGTATCTTTTTTAATAATTGTTTCATTTTAGTCTCCCTTTGAAAATATTTTTTAATATAATTCATAAGTAGCAAAAAGACCATACCATAACTGGAAAATAACATTTTCCAGTTATGGTATGGTCTTTTTTATATAAATTATTAAAATAATTTTATAGTTAGCCTAGATTATTCACGGCACAGCCGCGAAAGTGGCTGAACGCCACATAGTTACTGTCTTTTATCTGAATATTGCTTTTCACTTATCAAGTGAATGAAAAAAGAGCATCCAAATGTGGTAAAATTAAGGTGTTCAAGACTTAATAGAAACCAACAAAGGAGCCCTTTATGAGTATTGTAAACACCTTATCACTAGAAGGCAATAGACAGATTAAAATTAATTTTGATGGAGGAGATTTGTCCTCCGATGCAGGCTTACTTCTTATCAAAGAATTCGTAAGTAAACTTGGTATTGATAAGCTTTTAGGCAAAGCTTTCAAGACCAATGATTCTGCATTATTTCGATATCATACGGATCAGAAAAACCTGCTCCAGATGATATATATGATCATTGCAGGCTACTTCGAAGATGATGCTTCCGATGAGCTTACAAATGATCCTGTATTCAAGTCTGTACTTGAAAAAGATGCTCTTGCATCACAGCCTACTGTATCAAGATTCTTTAACCGTATGGATGAAGATACCTTAAAATCAGTTCCTTGCGATTGGCAGAATACTGCGGGAAAAAATTTACAGCATCCAGCTGCCACAGGCTGTTATTCTGGATCTGGATTCCACGCTCCTTGATGCATACGGCAGCCAGGAAGGCAGAGCTTTTAACTTCCATTATCAAAGTAGTGGCTACCATCCACTTGTCTGTTATGATGGAATGACGGGAAGGCTGATCAAAATCCAGCTTCGTGATGGAACACAGTATTCCTGTACCGGAGTGGTTGATTTCCTGCAGCCGATACTGGATAAATACCTGAATGATTATCCTGCAATCCGTATTCTACTTCGTGGTGACAGCGGTTTCGCTACGCCTGATCTTTATAAGCAGTGTGAGGAAAACGGCACAAGCTATGTGATCCGGCTGAAGGAGAATGGCATTCTCCGCGAAAAAGCATCCTATCTTGTGGATGAACTTGATGAAATCACCAGGAATAACAAAGTGGATTATGCGGTAGTTTATGGCGAATTCATGTACAAAGCAGGTCCATGGCCTTACGAAAGGCGTGTGGTATGCAAGGTTGAAAAGCCGGAAAACCAGATGGTTTACATGTACACATTTGTTGTCACAAACATGGATTCCTCACCAGAGTATCTCATAAAATTTTACTGCAAAAGAGGACGGATGGAAAACTTCATCAAAGAAAGCAAATCTGGTTTTGATTTCGCTTCTGTAAGTAGCCATGCTAGAATCGTAAATGCCAACAGACTTCAGGTACACGCTCTTGCGTATAACATATTTAATTGGTTTAGACGATTGGCGTTATCAGCAAACATGCGAAAACAACGCATAGATACCGTCCGTTTAAAACTGCTGAAGATTGCTGCAAAAATAATTCGTTCAGCAAGATATATCACATTCAAGCTGTGCAGTAGCTGCCCTTATAAGAATGAATTCTATGAGACACTTTCAAATATCGGTAAGCTGAATGTACAGCTGGAATAGCAACTATTAACGAACCTTGACAGCTTAACAACTGCTCTGAATCCTGCCACAGGGACTTTATACCCTTTTGGCAGGTGAATTGAGTGGTGTTATGGCTGCATGGATCAATTTCAGATTCATGGCGCAGTTATCAGTTCAGATACTGTTCCGTGAATAATTCAGGGTTAGTGCACAAACTAAATAATATTTATGGAGGAAAAACAAATGAGAGATGAAAAAATTGTTGAATTAAGCGAAGAAGAACTGGAAAGTTTATGTGCATGTGGATGCAGTTGTGCAAAGGCATTTAGTGCAGGTATGGGGGCTGGAGAGGCTGAAAGTGAAGAATAACTAAAAAGGGGCTACTGATTATATATAAATTTATAATTAGTAGCCTTATAATATGGGGGAAAAATGAGAGTTAGTAGTGATTTAATATTTTTAGGTAAAGACAAAAAAGTAGTAATATATAATTATTTCATTAATAGGGCAATAATGGTTAATAAAGATAGTGCCCATTTTATTAAATATAATATGGGAAAATGCATAGAAACCAACATGATAGTAGATGAAAATTTAAAGATATTAAAGAAAAATGGTGTAATAATAGAGAATGAAAAGGAATACAAAGAAAAAGAATATAAAATAAAAGATATTAATGTCAATATAAATACTGTATATTTCCATGTAACACAAAGGTGTAACTTAAATTGTACATATTGTTATAATAAAAAGAATTTAAATCTTTCAAAGGAATTAGATACAAAAAATATAATAAAAATTTTAAATAAGTTAAAGAAAATAAATGTAGAAGTTGTTAATTTTACGGGAGGAGAACCGTTACTAAGAAATGATATAGAAGAAATTTTAAAAGAGGCCAAAAAATTAAAATTTAATGTTTGTCTATTGACTAATGGTACCTTATTGAATAAACATATATCTATATTAGGGGTTATAGATAAATGTATTGTTAGTATTGATAATATTGATAATAAAGAAAATTCCTTAACAAGGAAGGGAATAGATGGTTATGATGTATTAAGTACGATAGAACAATTACCAGAGAAATATAAAGAAAAAATATGTGTAAGATCTGTTGTTACAAAAGGAAATGAAAATATAATAGAACGAAATAGAAAATACTTTGACAAGTTAAAAATTAAATATATTGTAAGCACATGCTTGCCTAATAATAAAGACGAAGTAAAAAATATGCCTAGTGTACTGACATATTGATATTTAGTTAAATATTTCTGGCTGTTATTGCCGTTTTATGGTACAATAAAAGAAACGGCGGTGATATCCTATGGCAAGACCAAAAAAGTACAAAATCAAACTTACGGATGATGAATTAAAAGAATTTAAATCTGTCATCCGAAAAAATAAAACATCCAAAACAATCCGATGCAGATGCCAGATTATTATTGACCTGGATGAGTCCCACGGAAAAGTATTGACTCATGAGCAGTCTGCAAAATCAAATGGTGTATGTCTGGCAACAGTAACCAATACTGTGAAAAAATATTTTGAGGGTGGTATTGATGCAGTAACTGAGTTTAAGCGTAATGTTAATTCTGATAATGCAAGGCGTGTGCTCGATGGACGTGCTGAAGCCCGTATCATTGAACTTGCCTGTGGTCCGGTGCCGGAAGGACATTCAAGGTGGACCATCCGGCTGCTGGAAGAGAAATCAAAAATTGTTCTTGATACTCCGGTCAGCCGTGAGGCAATCCGAAGAGCCTTAAAAAAAACAAACTTCGACCTCACAAAAACGACTACTGGTGCATCCCCAAAAAAGATGATGCCGAATTTATAGCATGTATGGAAGATGTCCTTGATGTATATGAACTCCCATACAATCCTGAAAGACCAGTTGTATGCATGGACGAAAAGCCTTACCAGTTACTGGGCGATGCAAGGAAACCACTGCCCATGCGTCCGGGTGACAATCAGAAAACAGATTCGGAATATGTCAGGAATGGTACCTGCAGCATATTTGCTTTTGTCGAACCGCTTGGAGGCACTCATCATGTCAGCGTGCGAGAACAACGTACTGCCTTTGACTGGGCAGAAGAGATAAAATATCTCGTTGATGTCATGTATCCTGATGCAGAAAAAGTAATTCTTGTTATGGATAACCTTAACACCCATAAAACGGCGTCCTTGTATAAAAGGTATCCAGCAGATGAGGCAAGACGAATTATCAAGCGTTTGGAAATTCACTATACACCCAAACATGGAAGCTGGCTTGACATTGCAGAAATAGAACTGAATGTAATGACCAGACAGTGTTTGTCACGAAGGATTGAAAACATTGCAAAACTTCGTGGAGAGTTAGCTGCGTGGGAAGTCGAGCGTAATACAGTCGCAGCAAAAGTTAATTGGCAGTTCCGAACTGCCGATGCAAGAGTGAAGTTGAGTTCATTGTATCCTATGTTTACAACAGCTTCCGAATAGGAAGTTGTTGTAATGCTAAAAATCAATGTGCCAATACACTAGATTAGATAATAACTTAATAGATGGAAATAAGCCATCAATGTGTGGTGCAGGAAAAAGAATAATTGCAATTGATTCAAATGGGGATATATACCCATGTCAAACTTTTGTAAGAACGATATATAAGTTTGGAAATATACTTGATGATAATTGGTATGAAGAATTTCTATGTAATATTATGGATAAAAAAAATAGTTTTAAAAGTATTATGCATAAAGAAAGATGTAAAAAATGTAAATATAAATATATATGTTTAGGTGGATGCCCCAATTTAGCTTATAGAGTTTATAATGATGTAAATCATTCAAATGATTTTATGTGCAAAATATACAAAGAAAATGCAAAAAAATTTTTGTTATCACTGTTTGAAGGTAAGGATAATGTATAAAGATAGGTACAATGATAGTTTAGTAAGGTTTTTTAGTGTTTACTATGAAAAAATAAGTGAAAATGAAGTGAAAAGTATTATAAATTATACACTTGGTCTAAAAAATGATAGATTTAGTAGATTTATAGAAAATGGAAAGCGTGTTGATAATATATTAGATTTATTAGAAATAAAATATTTAAAAATAAATAATATTATATATATATTAGAGAGTGAAAATAAATTAGGAATACATAAAGATGATATTATTTTAAATGGAGAAAGTATATTACAAAAAAGTGAAAAAAATTTTAAAATCCTAAGAAATGAAAAAATTTTACAAGTACAGATACCTGATATATGTTTAAGTAAAAAAGAAACGTTTTTTTTTTCTAAGGAAAGTGAGCAAATCACATATGTAAAAATCCAATATTTCTCTGAAAGTACTATAAAAAAAATTAAAATGTTAAATTTAAATAATAGAACATTAATATTAGACTTGAGAGATAATATGGGGGGAAATGTATTGCTTGCAAATAAGTTTTTAGAAAATTTTGTATGCTCAGAAGAGCCTATTTATTATGTGGAGAACATTGAGAAGAAAAAATATGGTGTATATATTAATTCACATCTGGATAATAATACCAAGATTATAATTATGGTTAATTCATATACAGCCAGTTCTGCTGAGTTAATATCTTTAGTTTTAAAAAATGAAAAAAGGGCATTTATTATAGGGGAAATAACAAAGGGAAAAGGGGTAATGCAAAAAAAAATAAAAATATCACATAATTTAGAAATATTGTTACCTGTATATGAATACTATACATCAAAAACTAAAATAAATAATGTAGGTATTATACCAGATATAGTTGTAAATGATAAATTAATGGATGATTGGGTAAAAAAAATATGAAAATAGAAAAATTTGGAAGATACTATATTATACAAGCAATCTTGATTATATTTGAGGTTGTGATCAATCTGATCATTTTTGCAGTTCCGCTCGCGGTAAATCAGATCATCAATGGAAAACTTGCACTGACGGATCGTGTGATAGCATTTATCATAGGGTTTATGCTGCTTGAGATTTGTATCCAGTTTGTCTATCTATTGATCGAGCTGCACATGCAAAAAGAGTACAAGAAAAATTTGTCGAAGGAAATTTACCAGAAAATCTATTCCATGAAATACGCATCAATCATAAAGTACGGTGCAACGTACCTGACGGAGCGGGCAGACTCGACGGTGCTCACATTGGCGAATCTGTATATTATGTCGGTCCCGATACTGACTGCAAAATCACTGGTTATTTTGTTGATTCTGTTATACTCCCTGACCATCAATATTTTTATTTTTCTGGTGATGCTGTTTATCTTGATACTCAATGTGGCTGGATTTTATATCCTGAATAAAAATTTACTGAAAAAATCAGCCGAGATGCAGCGGATTATTCCAAAGGAGCGAAAAGACATTTATCAGATCGCCAATCAGGTAGATTTTATCAAGCAGAATGAAGACAATACAAATCTGAATGACATACTTGAAAAACATTTAGAAATTATCGAACAGGAAAATAAAAGGGTAAATGTTTATGCGCGTGGGATGAGTGAAGTCATCGATTTTTTTAACATGTTCGCCCAAAACATTATTTTGATCGTGGTATTTTATATGTATCTGCAGGGGAATACAAAATTAAACAGCATTTTTACAATTTCGATTCTCATGTCGTATCTTTTACCTGCCATCTCAAATATTGTGAAGGTAAACCTGAATTTAAGAGAGGTAAAGGCAAGCCGGGAATTTTTACAGCTTGTGGAGGATGAGCAGGAACAGAGTGGAGATATAAAGATAGATCATATTGATGATGTCGCGGTCGATATGGAAAAACTTCAGACGATGGACGGGATCTTACTGGCAAAAGATATTCATATCCAGGCAAAAAAGGGAGATATCATTGGAATCGTGGGGGAGTCCGGTTGTGGAAAAACGACACTGATGAAAAGTATTTTAAAATTCTGGGATCAGAATACCGGAATTAAGATCAATGGAATCCCGCTGGAGAATATTGAAAACCATTCCCTTCGGAAACAAATGTCATTTTATTCGCAGAATGTGCCAATCATAACAGGTTCATTTTATGATAACTTAAACTTTGGGCGCAGGAAAATGGAACCGGAGGTATACCAGAACATTCGTTTTTTAGATAAATTTACAAAAGAACGTGATATCTTTACACCTTTTATTCTGGAAAATGGCAACAATCTGTCCGGCGGTGATAAACAAAGAATCGCACTGGCTAGAATGTATACCGAGGAGGCAGAGGTTCTGATTTTAGACGAACCGACAAGTTCACTGGATGAAACGACCGAAAAGGATATTTTAGATGGGATCAGCCACTGCCCGGATAAGATTATCTTTCTGATCACACATCGAAAAGAGAATTTGAGGTACTGTAATAAAATTTACCAGATCCGTGACAAAAGAATGGTAAGCGTGAAAAACGTTGATGAGTTATCAAAATAAGTCAGAACAAAAAAACAGGGTGGCAGCACCCTGTTTTTTTACCATCCACCGCCTAAAACCGACCACCTGCCGCAAATCAGTAGAAACCGTTCCAGACATTGCCTATAATGACATCAGAAAGGAGGAAGTGAGAAAATGCAAATAGAAATAAAACTCGACGAATCCTGCAAAGAACCCAAGATCATCATCCATACAGACAAGATGACCGAAGAAGTATCGCAGATCGTAAAGTTGCTGTCGGAGGAAAAACCGGAAGTCTTTGCGGCGATTCACGAGAATGGCGAAATCATTTTGTTAGAACAGACGGAAATAATACGGATCTATGCAGAAAATGACAGGGTATATGCAAAGACAAAAGACGGCAGCTACCGGTTAAAGGCAAGACTGTATGAGTTAGAGGAGAGACTGAACAAAAAAATGTTTATCCGCATCTCCAATTCGGAGATCATTAACCTGAAAGAAGTAAAAAAATTTGACTTAAGTTTTTCCGGGACGATCTGTGTTTCGATGTCAGACAAAACAGCAACGTATGTTTCAAGGCGTTACGTCAGAAAAATCAAACAGGTATTGGGATTATAGAAATGGTGGTGTGTGTGAAAAATATATTTTTCATACACAGGAATGGAGGTTATCATGAAAAAAAGAATTTTATGCAGAGCGCTTATAGGTGCGCCGATCGGTCTGGCAATCAGTACCGCAATTACAATTTTCTCTTCACTCATATACGGTGACGGAAATTATTATCCGGTCGTCCCAGCATTGGTGGAGCAGTGTGGAAATGAAATTAATGCGGTCGTGGCGCAGATGATCGCATCTTTGCTGTACGGTGCAGTCTGGGCAGGCGCGTCCGTGATATGGGAGATGGATGACTGGAGCCTGCTGCGGCAGACAGTGACTCATCTGCTGGCAGGTTCGATTGCAACATTTCCGGTTGCATATCTGATGTATTGGATGAAACATAGCATTGCAGGGGTCGTTGTGTATTTTGCGATATTTATCGGAATCTATGTTGGAATCTGGATCACATTATACAGCAGGGCAAAGAGAGAGGTCACAAAGCTGAATGAAAAAGTAAGTTTACAAAACCGGTAAGAGATCTGTTTTTTATTGCAAAACACCGCTCCATTTGCAGGTATTTTTCTAAAAAAAGAAATGATACATTGAAGAAAATGAGAAACTTGCAGGAGGGGGACTGCTGTATGGAACACAGGTTCTTACAGCAGCAAGGCAGAAAATGGAGAAAAATATAAAATTTGAACAGAACACACCGCTGTGGGATAACAGTCTTTCGATAGAAGAACGTCTTGACTATCTGACAGGGGCAATGACGCTTGAAGAAAAAATACACTGTCTGACAACCGGATGCCCTGACATTCCGAGGCTTGGAATCCGGGCAACTTATATGGGCGGTGAGGCTGCACACGGGATTGAGGCGAGACATGACCAGGCATTTAATAAAGGGGAGCCGGAGCCGACCACAGCTTTCACTCAGCCGATCGGTATGAGTGCGAGTTTTGACAGGGAGCTGATCAGAGAATGTGGTCGCGCTGTCGGCGAGGAAGCCAGGGCTTTGTATACAAGAAATGGTGGAGGCGGGCTCTGCCGCTGGGCGCCAACGATTGATATGGAGCGCGATCCGAGATGGGGAAGGACGGAAGAGTCATACGGCGAAGATCCGTATCTGACCGGAGAGATGGCGGGCGCATATATCCGCGGTATGAGGGGCGAGGATCCTTTTTATATCCGTTGCGGGGCAACGCTGAAACATTTTTACGCAAACAATGTGGAGAAAGACCGCATTAAGATTTCATCTTCCGTAGACAGGAGAAATAAAAACGAATATTATTTAAAACCGTTCAAAAAGGCGATCATGGAGGGCGGCGCGGAGGCAGTCATGACCTCCTACAATGAGATCAACGGGATTCCGGCGATCGTCAATGACGAGGTGCGCCATGTCCTAAAAGGCACCTATGGACTGCCCGGGCATGTTGTTTGTGACGGAGGCGATTTTTCACAGACGGTGAACGACCATCATTTTTATCAGACGCACGGGGAAACACTGGCAAATGGATTAAAGGCTGGTGTTGACTGTTTCACGGATGATGGAGAGATTGTTTATGCTGCGGCAAGGGAGGCATTAGATAACGGCTGGATCACGGAAAAAGATATTGATGAATCGGTGCGCAATTCGTTCCGGACAAGGATAAGGCTTGGCATGTTTGATAAAGAGGGCGACTGCCCGTATCAGAACATGGGCGAAGAATATATCAACAATGAGGAACACAAACAACTTGCGCGTAAAATGGCGGATGAGGCGGTTGTCCTTTTGAAAAATGAAAATGAAATTCTTCCGTTTGATGAAAATACAGTAAAAAATGTAGCAGTAGTAGGTCCACTCTCTGATGTGTGGTACAAGGACTGGTATTGTGGCATCCCTCCTTATGAGGTTACTGTCTTAGATGGAATCAGAGAAGCATTTCCAAATGCAAAGATCAGTCATGAAACCGGTTTGTCTGAAATCCGTATCCGCCTGGCGGATCAAACCAGTGATAAATGCTATGTGGGACTGGATGAGAATACCCGGTTAAAACTGGTAATAAAAGAGCAGGCAGAAACATTTATTTTGAATGACTGGGGCTGTGGCAGCATGACCCTGGTGGCAAAAAGCAACGGCAGATTTGTCACTTTAGAGGAGGATACAGATATCATCAAGGCAGACAAAAAAGAGGCGTTTGGCTGGTTTGTCCGTGAGTTGTGGAATTTGAAGTGGGAAAAAAGCAGTTTTACACTGGAAAGCTGGAATAAGAAGCAGGTAATTGTGGATAAAGATAGTCATTTTTCCATCTGCGTGGATAATCCGCCGGCAAGATTTGAGATAGAGATCGTAAAAGACGGGAAAACTGCTGCGGAGAAAACAGCAAAAGAAGCTGATCATGTGATAGCAGTCATTGGCTGCAATCCGGTCATCAACAGCAAAGAGGAAGTTGACCGCACCACGATTGTACTTCCGACGGAGCAGGAAGAACTGGTAAAACGGGTGGCAGCAGTGAATCCGAACACCATTGTGGCTTTGATCAGCAACTATCCGTATGCCATCGGTGAATTGGAGAAAAATGTTCCGGCGATCCTGCTGTCTGCATCGGGCAGTCAGGAACTTGGACACGGAATCGCAGATGTGCTGACCGGAAAAGCAGCAGCTGCGGGACGATTAAATATGACATGGTACCGTTCGGATGAAGATCTGCCGGATATGAACGACTATGATATCATTCAGGGAAAACGCACTTACCAGTATTTTGACAGAGAAGTGCTCTATCCGTTTGGATATGGTCTGACTTATGCAGCATTTTCCTACGAAAAAATGCAGATCAAAAAAGAACGCGGCTGTATCAAAGTGAGCTGTTTTATCAAAAATACCGGGGAAAGAAGTGCCGATGAAGTAGTACAGCTTTATGTGCATAAAAAGGGTTCCCGTGTGCAGCGTCCGATCCGGCAGCTTGTTGGGTTTGAGCGCATTCATGATATTCAGCCCAAAGAAACCAGAAAGGTCACATTTATGGTACAGTTGTGGGAGTTAGAATACTATGATGTGATATCAGAGCGCATGATCTTAGAAGAAGGAACGTATCAATTTATGGCAGGCGCATCGTCGCAGGATATCCGTTTAGAACAGAGTATTGAAATTGATGGAACGCATGCCGGAAAAAGAAATCCGTTCCAGGCAACTGCTGCCGACTGTTATGATGCATATGACCACATGTTTTTACATCGGGGAATCAACGGTTCATCCTGTGTGATCCCTGGCTGTGCCGGAGATGATCCGGATGAGATGAAAAAACAGCCGGTGAGTGGAAAGTTAATTTATCATGATTTTGTATTCAGCAAAAAGCCGCTCAGGCTGAACATCACGTTAAAAGTATTAGAACCGGTCAAGGTGACTGTGACAGGGAAAAATGTCGCAACGGTCACTGCAGAGCCGGTGGACTGTTACCGGATGTTAGAGATGGATCTGCCGGAAAATTTTATTGAAACCGGAAAACCGGAAACCATTCAGATCCAGGTGGAGGGAAAATGTAAGATATCCAAATTTGTGTTTGCCTGATAAAAAATTCACAATTGAACCGTGCGCAGTGAAGTGTTATAGTATGTTCTGGATGATATTCCGTATACAGGAAATCATACCAGAACATATTTTTTATCAGAAAAAGAGAATAAAACCAGGAAAACCGCTTGTATCCGTCAGTCGACGGAATGAGACAGTCGCATGCTGCTTCACAAAACGGGGAGTGAAATCCGGTTCACATTTTGCTCCGCCAGACAAAGGGGGAAAATCCCCTGTCCGTCAGAGGAGGATTGCATGCAGATCAGTTTTATTGGCGCCGGAAAGGTCGGCGTGTCACTCGGAAAATATTTTATCAGTAAGGGCAGGAAAGTAGGAGGTTATTATAGTCTGAGCCCAAAGTCTGCCGCATGGGCGGCAAATTTTACAAACACAAAGCAATATCAAAGTATCGAAGAAATCATTAGCAGCAGCGACATGATCTTTTTTACCGTGCCCGATGATAAGATCGGTGAAGTATGGGAGGCGGCAAAACCGTATGCCCACGGTAAAATCATTGCACACTGCAGTGGGATTCACAGTTCAAACATCTTTTCTGATATAGATCGTACTGGTAGTATGGCCTATTCTATTCATCCACTCTGTGCCGTCAGTGACAGGGAAACATCCTGGCAGGCACTTGGTGACGTACTGTTCACCATTGAGGGGGATGAGCGAAATATCTCCAATATCCAGAACATGTTTGCGCAGATGGGAAACCGGACGTGTTTTATTTCTGCGGAAAACAAAATCAAATATCATGCAGCGGCATCTCTGGCATCGAACCACATGACAGCGGTATTTTTTATGGCGCAAAAACTATTCTTAGAGTCTGGTTTTTCAATGCAGCAGGCAAACTGGGAATTGTACCGGCTTGCAAAAGGCAATCTGGAAAATATCCACGCACAGGGATGTATTAATTCCCTGACCGGACCTGTGGAGCGCGGGGACAAAAATACCGTACAGAAACATATGGATGCATTAGATGCTGACATGAAAAATGCCTATCTGGAAAATGCAAAGCAGCTTTTAGAGATCGCAGAGCAGAAAAATCCGGACAGAGATTATGCGGCAATGAGAGAAATTCTCATGCCGACAGAGATTGGAGAACAGTGTGAAAAATAAGTTTTTTCACACGCAAGATTTGTGCTTACGCACAAACTTGACATGCGCAGAAAACAGCGCAGGATTGGAGAATGACAATGAAAAACACAGTAGTAACTTTGCAGAAGCAAAAACACGAGCACGACAAAATCACGATGGTGACGGCTTACGATTACACGACCGCAAAGATCATGGATGAATCCGGCGTGAATACGATCTTAGTCGGGGATTCACTTGGCATGGTCATGCTTGGCTATGAGGATACGTTATCCGTGACCATGGAAGATATGATCCATCACACGGCAGCAGTGACCAGAGGTGCAAAAAATGCATTTGTTGTTGCAGATATGCCGTTTATGTCCTATCAGACTTCCGTCTATGATGCAGTGGTAAACGCTGGGCATCTGATGAAAGAGGGCAGGGCAAACGCAGTCAAATTAGAGGGCGGCGTGGAATTTGCCCCACATATCAAGGCAATCGCACAGGCATCAATCCCGGTTGTTGCACATCTTGGACTGACGCCGCAGTCGGTCAATGCGTTTGGCGGATTTAAAGTGCAGGGAAAAGACATTGAGGCGGCACAGAAGCTGATCGAGGATGCAAAAGCAGTCGAGGAGGCAGGCGCATGCATGGTCGTATTAGAATGTGTACCGGCAAAACTGGCAAAGAAAATCACGGAAATGCTGAAAGTTCCGACCATCGGTATCGGTGCAGGCGCAGACTGTGACGGACAGGTGCTTGTTTATCAGGATCTGCTTGCCATGTACGGGGATTTTCGTCCAAAATTCGTAAAAGTATTTGCAAATGTCGGCGATGCAATGCGTGAGGGAATGGCGGCATACATCAAAGAAACCAAAGAGGGAACTTTCCCTTCGGCAGAGCATTGTTTTAAAATAGACGATTCCGTGATCGAAAAATTATATTAGGAGGAACATACACATGAAAATCGTATCAACCATAAATGAAGTGAGAGAACAGGTAAAAGAATGGAAAAAAGAAGGGAATACGATCGGGTTTGTTCCGACCATGGGATATTTGCATGAAGGTCATGCGAGCCTTATCGATGCAGCACGTAAAAATAACAGCAAAGTAGTGGTCAGTATTTTTGTCAATCCGATCCAGTTCGGGCCAAACGAAGATTTAGACAGCTATCCGAGAGATTTAGAGCACGATGCAAAACTCTGTGAGGAACACGGCGTGGATCTGATCTTCCATCCGACACCGGAAGAAATGTATGGGGATAACTTTTACACCTTTGTGGATATGGATGTGCTCACAAAAGAACTTTGTGGATTAAGCAGGCCGGTTCACTTCCGCGGCGTTTGTACGGTCGTATCCAAACTGTTTAACATTGTGACTCCGGACAATGCATACTTCGGACAGAAGGATGCACAGCAGTTAGCAATCATCAAACGCATGGTAAAAGACTTAAATATGCCACTTTCCATCCACGGCTGCCCGATCATCCGTGAGGAGGATGGACTTGCAAAGAGCTCCAGAAATACATATCTTTCCCCGGAGGAGAGAAAAGCAGCACTCGTGCTGAGCCGCTCTGTTTTCCTTGGTGAAAAAATGGTGAAAGAGGGAGAACGCGACTGTAAAAAAGTCATCGCTGCAATGACTGAAGAAATCGAGAAAGAGCCGCTTGCGAAGATTGATTATGTCAAAATCGTAGACTTATCCACAATGCAGCAGATCGGTACCATAGAGCACGGCATACTTGCAGCAATGGCAGTATACATCGGAAAAACCAGACTGATTGACAACTTTATGATCGAGGACTAGAAAAGAGGAAAAAATGACTATTTCAATGTTAAAAGGAAAAATCCACCGCGCGACCGTAACGCAGGCGGAGCTTGACTATGTGGGAAGCATTACCGTAGACATCCAGCTTTTAGAGGATGCCGGCATTTTTGAGTATGAGAAAGTGCAGATCGTGGATGTGAATAATGGCGCACGTTTTGAGACTTATACGATCGCAGGAGAGCGCGGCAGTGGAGTCATCTGTTTAAACGGTGCGGCAGCCCGCATGGTACAGACCAACGACAAAGTAATCATCATGGCATATGCAGATGTGACACCGGAGGAAGCAAAACAGCAGAAACCGGTCGTTGTGTTTGTGGATGAAAACAACCACACCACGGAGATCACAAACTATGAACGTCACGGGGAGATATCGGCGATCCGTTAAAAAAATTTACTGTTTGAACAAATATGAAGGCTGTATTTAAAAAGGTTAAAGATACCTGAAATTCCAGAAACAGATGACCGGGAGCAAACGGTAACTGTTGAATCATAAAAAGCAATCAGTTATAATTATTTATAATTGATTGCTTTTTTAATCATGGAAACATATTTTTGTAGAACAGAATTTATTTTTGCAAAAAGATTTTTAATTACATGGAGGAAAATATGCCGCAGAACTGTTATGAACTCGTATGGATATTTATCATTTATGCCTTTATCGGCTGGTGTACGGAGGTTTCTTACGCTGCATTAGACCGTGGAATTTTCGTAAACCGTGGATTTTTAAACGGACCGTACTGTCCGATCTATGGTTGTGGTGTTGTGATTGTCGTTGCGGTGCTCACTCCATTGAAAGACAATCTGCTGATATTGTTTATCGGGTCTTTTTTGCTGACCTCCATTCTGGAATATATTACTGGATATTTACTGGAAAAAGTATTTCATAACCAGTGGTGGGATTATTCTGACAAACCGTTTAATATTCACGGTTATGTCTGTCTGAAATTTTCGATTTACTGGGGACTGGCATGTACTTTCATCATGGATGTGCTGCACCCGATCATTTATAAAGGAATCACACTGATGCCGCATATTGTCGGAATGATTTTAATTTGCATTATCATGACCGTATTCTTTGTGGACTGTGGCATTACCGTAGCAACGATCCTGAAATTCAATAAACGGCTCAAAGTCATGGATGAGATGGCAGAACGCATCCATAAACTTTCCGATGAGATCGGAGAAAACATTTATGAAAACGTGACGGACATCGTGGAAAAATCAGGGGAGTTCCAGGAGACACATGCCGAACTGTTAGATAAATTAGCGGAGACAACCGGAGCTGCGAAGGATAAGATTGCCGAAACAACCGGAACTGCTAAAAATAAAATTACCGGCACAACAGAAACAGCCAGAGAAAAAATCGCCGAGACGACCGGAACTGCAAAAGAGAAGATCACAGATACCGCTGCAAATGCAAAACTTGCAATTTCAGAAAATATCATGGAAGCAAAGAGCAGTTTCGAGGCAAAGAAAAATGCCTGGACTGAAAAATCGGAAGAGTGGAAGAAAAACCGCGAAAAACAAAAAGCGGAGCTTTCCGAACTCTCTGAGAAATACGAACATCTTTTTGAAGAAAAAAACTTTGGCTTTCAGCGTTTGATGAAAGCATTCCCGGATATGAAGTCAAGAGAAAATGATAAGACTTTGACGGAATTTAAAAAACACTTTCGTTTAGACAAGCCGGAACAAAAATAAAACAGATGCGCAGCGGGCAGCAGTGGACGCAGAAATGGAGAAAACATGATCAGAACAGTCGATACAAAAATAATTACAGAAAATGTCAAAGAGATGTGCATTGAAGCAAACCATTATCTTTCCAAAGATATGGATATTGCAATGAAAAATGCGGTTACAACGGAAAAATCCGAACTTGGCAGGAAAATATTAAATCAGCTTCAGGATAACTTAAAGATTGCGGATGAAGAGATGATACCGATCTGTCAGGATACCGGAATGGCAGTTATCTTTTTGGAAGTGGGGCAGGATGTTCATTTTGAGGGAGAGGCGATTGAGGATGCCATCAACGAGGGCGTGCGTCAGGGTTACACGGAAGGCTATTTGCGGAAATCCGTTGTGAAAGATCCTCTGATCCGTGAAAATACGAAGGACAATACCCCGGCGGTTATCCATTATTCTATCGTTCCGGGGGATAAAGTAAAGATTACCATTGCACCAAAAGGATTTGGAAGTGAGAACATGAGCCGTGTCTTCATGCTAAAACCGGCGGATGGTATCGAGGGAGTAAAAGATGCTGTATTGACAGCCGTAAAAGATGCGGGGCCGAATGCATGTCCGCCTATGGTTGTGGGAGTCGGGATCGGTGGAACATTTGAAAAATGTGCGATCCTTGCCAAAAAGGCGCTGACACGACCGGTCGGGGAACATTCCGATATTCCTTATGTCAAAGACATGGAAGAAGAACTGTTAGGAAAAATCAACCGGCTTGGTATTGGACCGGGAGGACTTGGCGGTACGACAACAGCACTTGCCGTCAATATCAATACCTATCCGACCCATATCGCGGGACTTCCTGTGGCAGTCAACATCTGTTGTCATGTAAACCGTCATGTAGTAAGGGAAGTTTAAAGGAGGATAGTGTGAAAAATAAGATTTTTCACACTGCAAATGAAAACGTTGTTTTCATTGAAAGCAGCGCAAGAATGGAGGATATCATGGATAAGCATATTACGACGCCGATCACGGAAGAAGTGACGAAAGATTTAAAATCAGGTGATTACGTTTATATTACAGGAACAATCTATGTGGCAAGAGATGCCGCACACAAAAGAATGATCGAGGCACTGCAGCGGGGAGAAGAACTGCCGATCGATATCAAGGACAGTACCATTTATTATATGGGTCCATCTCCGGCGCGCGAGGGCAGACCGATCGGTTCTGCAGGACCGACCACAGCCACCCGCATGGACAGATATGCACCGACACTGCTTGATCTCGGGGAAAAGGCGATGATTGGAAAAGGAAAACGTTCAAAGGAAGTCATTGATGCCATTGTGCGCAACCATGCAGTTTACTTTGCAGCAGTCGGCGGTGCAGGGGCACTTTTATCAAAATGTATTACAAAATCAGAGATCGTATGTTATGAGGATCTTGGGGCAGAGGCGATCCGCAAAATTGAAATCAGGGATTTTCCGGTGATCGTTGTGATCGATAGTCAGGGGGATAATCTCTATGAGACGGCAGTCAAGGAGTTTGCAGGTTAGTATTTTATTTGCATATTTCCTGTTTTTGCTGGCAGGAGTATCTTTTGATAACATGCAGAAGATAAAAAATGGTACATGTATCGTGTCTGCCTGTTATGATGAAAAGCAGATGAGGGAGGAATGGGAACAAAAACTTATCTGGGATAAAGAGGATTTTCCGGGACTGCCGCAGGAGGGAGATACGGTTGGAATCAGCTATTATTTTTATGATGAAAAGGGGAGGCTTGATTCTGTTAAAAGTTATGGAAAATTAGATGATGCGTATGGAAACGATAAAGAATTAATTGCTGAGGATGAGATTTTTTACCGGTATGATCAGGCGGATGCGCAGGTATTTATGCAGTGGTACATGTATGTCCCGATTGCGTATTGGGAAAAAGAAAAATATTCATCGAGGTGTGTGAATAAATATCTGACGTATGATTATCTGGACGAAAAAGAAATGGAACAGATGTTTGATGATTTAAAACTGCCATCAGATAAATACTTTGAAACCTGTGCCAGAGAAGGGAAAATGGTTTCTGTCATGAGGAAAAATGACAAAAACGGGGATTCTGAAACAGAATATTATTGTCCTGTCAGAACCGGCGGCCAGAACAGACAGGATGCAGCAGTGTATCAACTGGATGGCAGTTACCTTATTCAGGACATGCGGCAATATGAAGAGGGTCAGAGACTGCGGACTGAAATGAATCATGATGGAGTTTTTTATTTTTATGATTATGATCGGAATGGAAACAGGGTCATGTCATTGTGCCGTACTTCAGAGGGAGAATGTTATATCCAGAAAAAAATATATAATGAAAAACAGCAGATCACTGCCCAATATACGCAATCCATATCAGGTGCAGAACAAAAAGAACTGTCATTAACGGATGGGAGTACTTTTATTTTGAAATGGAACAATGATAACTTCGTGCAGGCAGTATGGAAAAAATCTGACGGAACAAGGGATATATATCAGTGGGAGCAGCAGGGCGATGAAAAAAATATAATCCAGACGCTCTCAGACGGCAGGGTGATCGACTGGAAATCATCTGCAGAACCGTGGTATGAAGATGCATTATCCGGAGGATGGCAAAACAAATACAACTGGTACATTGTAAAAGAAGGAGACAGTTTGTGGAGTATTGCAGAACGGGAATTGGGCGCTGGTGCACGTTATGAGGAATTGTACAGAAAGAACCGGTGTGTCATTGGAGAAAATTATGATCAGTTATATCCGGGAATGAGATTAAAAATCGAAAAAGAGAGAGAATAGACAAAGGGTGCAATGCATTTTTCGGAATGGAGGACTTTATGGAAAAAAATTTAAACTGGGCGGTTTTAGGAACCGGTGTGATTGCAAATGAGATGGCGCAGGCATTAAAAGCTATGGGAAAAACACTTTATGCTGTGGGAAACCGCACACACGAAAAGGCAGTTACATTTGCGGAAAAATACCAGGTCGCAAAGGTATACGATGATTTTCATGAAATGTTTACAGATCCTGATGTGGATGTGATCTACATCACGACACCACACAATACCCATATCGGATTTGTCAGGGAAGCACTGAAAAATAAAAAGCATGTATTATGTGAGAAGTCCATTACCTTAAACAGTCTTGAACTGGAAGAAGCGTTAACGCTGGCAAAGGAGAATGGCGTTATTTTTGCGGAGGCAATGACCATCTGGCATATGCCGTTATATAAAAAATTGTGGGAACTGGTCGACGCCGGAAAAACAGGTGCATATGCGGCAAATGTAAAAGAGAAACATGCAGAGATTGCTGACTGGCTGGCAGCAGGTGTGCCTGCGCTTGGAAAAGTCCAGATGATACAGCTTAATTTTGGCAGCTACAAAGAATACAATATGAAGAACCGTTTCTTTAATATGGATCTCGCAGGCGGGGCGTTGTTGGATATCGGTGTCTATGCACTCAGTATTGCACGCAGTTTTATGGAGAGCAAACCGGATCAGGTATTAAGTCAGGTGAAATTTGCACCGACCGGAGCAGACGAGCAGGCTGGAATATTGCTGATGAACAAAGAATCACAGATGGCAACACTCGCTTTATCCTTACATTCAAAACAGCCGAAACGTGCAGTGATCAGTTGTGAAAATGGATATATTGAAATTATGGAATATCCGCGTGCGGATCAGGCAGTGATCGTGGAAGCTGAATCAGGAGTGCGTCATACCGTGAACGCCGGCGAGACAAAGAAGGCCTTACAATATGAGATGGAAGATATGGAGCAGGCAATAAAAACAGGAGATGTCCATAAATTAAAAATTTCAGATACAAAGGATGTTATGGATATCATGACAGATCTGCGAAAAAAATGGAATATGAAATATCCGGGAGAAAGATGGGAATAAAACCCAAAAAACGGAGCCAAGTTTTATGCAGGCTGTCAGTCATTGAGATGTAAAACATCCTTTGATTCCTGGATTTCATGAATAAAAAAATGAAATGTGAAAATAATAGTTGACAAATCAGTAAAGATTTAGTATAGTTATTCATGCGTTACGGCGCACGAACAATATAATATTGTTAAATAATGACTTTGGAGAAGTACTCAAGTGGCCGAAGAGGTGCCC